>ERZ1674282.5-NODE-6-length-113119-cov-31.153276_pt1 | contig 113119 bp, 110 predicted proteins | sample MGYA00581192_ERZ1674282 | MGnify/ENA primary metagenome ERZ1674282 (study PRJEB41354, sample SAMEA4873316) | human saliva metagenome | biome: human-associated habitat [ENVO:00009003]; feature: mouth environment [ENVO:08000002]; material: saliva material...
ATTAAATAATATATCTTTTTCTTATAGACAAAAATAGATATGCATTGAGTATATTGAAAGATGGCATTTAATAATTCAGATTTAAATTTCTCAATTTTTTCCATATTTGACAAATTCCTTAATAACTTTATCTTCAGCAAGTCGTAGCCCACATTAAATCTGCAGCGAAGGTATGTGCGGTACGCACGCGAGCTTGAGTCTAATAAAAAAGGTCGTCTGAAACATTTTTCCGGCTTTCAGACGACCTTTTGCCAAATATTATCGGCAGCGGCTCAATGCCAACTTTAAACCTGCTCCGATTTCTTCAGGACTGTTATCCAATGATAAAATTACATTGTCTGCATCAATGGCATCCCACGCTTCCAGCTTGACATGGCGGCTCGGGCTGATTTTCAGGCAGCCGTTGTGCAGCCAAATATCCCCGCTCATCATGTTTTTAAATAGGGCGCGTCTGGTTTTATAGCCCAAGTTCCCGCATAGGTTGGCAACCCAATCCTCATAGCGTTGCCGAAATTTTTCGGTATCAAAAAAATCTTGGTCTTCTGGACTGTCATAAACGAAAGTCCTGCTGTTTGTCAACGCTTGCAAGACCGTCGTGCCTAAAGTTTCATTGTCGGTATCCAATGGCAGGATATGGGGGGGATATAGGTGGTCTATTGCCGTTAACCCCAAACCTGAACATGTTTGAACAATCAGAGCTTCTTCATTAGCATAAAAAACTGCCCAATAATTTTGATCCTGTTTAAAAATCATTATTTGATCTCCGTAATTTTGACTGTAATGTTTTGACTTTTGCCATACTCTACCACACGTTGCAACTGCAATCTTTGCTCCTTATTAGTTTGTGCGGGTATGGCCAGATGGATTTCGCGCTGTTTGATCATGTCGGCCCTTAATGTCATACCCGAAAGGCTATGACGTTCAAAATTTGCCGTCTTAGAGTTGTCTCTACACCGCTGCGGATAATGATTTTGCCGGCCGTGCTGCCGACATGGGTGTGGCGGTGGGCTGCTTTTGTCTGATTGCTGTAGCTACTTGTTGAAAGAAAGGCCGTCTGAAACCGTATTTGTTGTTTCAAACGGCCTCTTAGCTCAAACCTTGAGAACCGCATGTGTGCGTTCCACATACATCCTACTTGTTGAGTTTAGATTTCATATGGGCTGCGGATTGCTCATGATTCATGGTTATTCTCCTTTTCTAGTTTGCAAGCTGCGGTTATTTAGAACAAGATTTAATTCAGTCATAAGCTTCTCATGATGAAAAATGTAAACATGGTTTTCTATAACTTATTCTATTAATTATGTATTCAATAAACTCAAATCATCATTTGTTGGAATGGTAAGGTGATTTTTATTATTTCTAGATTCCCCATTAACATATTCTGAGAATGCACATGTTTTGCAGCAATAAACTAATCTATTAGTCTCGATTTCCTTCCATAAATCAAAACCATAGGTGCCATGGCAAATATTACATTCCATATCTGGTTCTTGAATAATAAATAAATTCTCTAAAAAATTTTGTAGCGATTGATAAATATATGAATTTTTTCTTTGCATGGAAATATCTATTTCCCGTTTAAGAGCTTTTAAATCGTAAAAACTAATTAGTGATTTTTTTATTGGATAATTAGGGATATCTGAAATTTCTATATTCATAAATTTAGAAATATTTGAATAGTGATCTAAAAATTCTTTCTCTAAACTAGGATAATCATGTAACCATTTAAGAATTAAAGTTGCGAGTAAGATATGATCTACATTATTACCTATACCCTCTATTTTTTCTTTTAAAGAAAGTATTATTTTTTTTTGCATAATTACTGCCCTTTCACTGGATATGTTGTGATTAAATTTCCCATTTCGTCAGTAAATATCTTAATATATCTAGTTGGTGTTCCTCCTTCCTTCAAACTAGTTATACCAATATTCTTACCAGTATCGACTACGCGGACAAACTGACCGCCAGGGATGGCTGTTACTGGAGAGGATATCGTATTTCTACTTTGTAAAATAACTTTTAATTAATTTGGAGTTATTGAAAAAATAGAACGGTTATTTTCAATTACCCTATAAAATGGCCGTCTATTAGGGTTAGCATAGGTGTCACCGCCGCCGCTCAAGCCGATCAGTAAAGGAACAGTTTCCTAGTTTTTAGCCAACCTGTATTACATAATGGGGAGAATATCTTAAATAAGCAAGCATCCTCAATCATAATTGAGAGAAATTATTTTTTCAGAGTCTAACTCCGTTAATATGATTAACTTATTAACTTTATCTATTTCCCAGTCTGATATTATATCGGTAGATACTAAATTCTCTCTTGTTAAGTTTTTATCTGTAATAATTGCACCCAACTCATGAATAATACAAATTTTTTGATTCTCCAATAAATAAATATCAAAAACTATTCCATCTATATTTAGCATATTAACTTTTAAATTTTGTATAGAAATACAAAAAACGACTGAATCAAATCCGATAAAAATATTTTTATCATCAAGTATTAATACTTTTGGGGAAATACTTATACAGGAAACAGCTAATCCAATACCTATATTGAATTCTTTGTGAAAAGAAAGAATGAAACATCGATAAATCTCCTTTCCTTCCTCTTGTAGAATGATATATTTTTGATAGGTGTTTATTAAATAGTCTTCTAACTCTCTTATAGAGTTATAAGGATATTTCGTTAACCTCATTATTTTGCTCCATGCCTAAAGCGTCCTGTTGGTCCATATATTTCACCCGTTATGAGTCTGTTTCCATCCCATATAGTTTCAAGTTTAACAACTCCTTGAGGCCCTGTTAAAAGAGTTTCTATAATAACTCTTCCGTTTTCTTGAACTAGAATTATATTCGATGGATTAGCATATGCATCTTTTAGGTGGAGACCTTTGCAATAACATAAGTTATTAAAATTTTATGCTCAACACCATTTTCAAAATGAGGAACCTCCCTGATTTCTTCCACTTTTTCTCAATATCAGAAAGGTTTTAGTCGATTGAAAATTTTTTAGCACATTTTTATGCGTCAAATTTCGTTAACAGACTATTTTTGCAAAGGTCTCAGGTGATGTAATAAATATTGGCGTGTCGCGACAAAGAAAGGCCATCTGAAACCTGTTTTTCAGACAGCCTTTTGCCATACAATAGAGAGTATAGACATGCTCAGCCTTGTAAACTTTACAAGTTAGCGTGAGTACCATATCGCACATATCCTACTAGAAAATTTCATGCAGGCTATGGTTTGCGAAAATGTCCTATTGGATCATATATTTTACTTTTTATAAATTTATTTCTATTCTATATAGTTTTAAGTTTAGTGGGATACGGATTTAGCTAATGGGCTAAAATCAACGAATAGAAGGAATTCCTCCATTTTTAGAAACAAATATAGGCCAATTTCCAATAATAGATTTATTTATATCCATTGTTTCTAAATATTCTTTTGACTGATATGGGAAAAACCATCCATCATCATTTTCTCGTACATGAGATTCAACTATTAACAATGAAATTCCCATTTCTTGCTCTATTTGACTTAAAAAAGATACTGCGATTTTCTTTGCTTCTTGATAATTAATTATCATGGCAATACTCCAAATTGAAAATGTTTGAAGGTAGTAAAATTAACTTCCCCTCCTTTTTGTATTTGCCCATCAATATAATTTACTTTACCTTTTTGGACAACTGCATTCCAGACATGCCCAGTTACACCATCAGTTCCGTAAATAACTGCTCTAGTACCATTTCCTTTCGATATAAGTGAATTTTCGATCTGACTTTTTGAAACCCAACCACTTAATTTTGTTCCGTACATTTTTTCTAATTGATTAAATGGAACAGGTGTGGATCTAGGTAAAGCACTTGTTTTATTTCCAGTTTTTAATATATTATCAACTGCAAACACACAATTAGTGCAATTCTGCATAGAGCCGGTAGGGTTAACTCCTTTTGCTGAACCTGCAGGGTTGTTTGCATCCGTGCGTTTAAAATTTTCCAATGTCTGCCTTCTTGGTTGTATAACAGACACAGGCTTAGCCTTAGGCATACCGGCTCCTGATTTACCCACACTGAACAAATCTATAGAAAACTGAACATATTCCGCAGCCTGCTCCGACAACCCCAACTGCTTCAAGGTCTGGACCGTAATCGTCGGTCGTTGCTCGCTGGCTTTTTTTCCGAAGTTTTTCGTTCCTGTAATGACATGATCGTAGGAAGACGTTACACCAACCAAAGCGGCGGCACAGCCTAAGCCGAAAGTCTCGGCACAAGATCCGCCTCCGGCTACGCCTGAAAGAACAACCCCCAAACTGCCCGAAACGATTTCAGCCCCAGGTGAGATGTAGCGGTGCAGGATACTTTTGTCCTCCCTATCCAGCTTTTCGTACTCAGCCTTCAAATAAGAGGCTACTAAATCAGGATGTTTATTTAGGTAATATAAGGATTCTTTTTTCAAGTCCTTAAATCGGCTGTCAAAGCGTTGGTCTTGGGTAAATTCGATAATGCGTCCTATATTTTGACGACATTCGGTAATTCTTCCTTTGGAACTGCATTCATTCTCGGCTTGCTCTTTTATAACGGAATAAATTTTACGGGCTGTCTGTTCATCCTTCTTTAAGGCTTCCGATGTCAGATAGAGGTTGTTTTCCACCGCATTCTGCCCGACCGCCCCTCCGGTTTGCGCGTCTACCGGCGTGCCGCCCACGACCGCTCCCGTCAGCGATGCAATCACCCCGCTCTTCGATTTGATTTCCTCTTTGATATGTTCCGGCAGTAGATTGGCATTGAACTCGCCTGTTTGCGGATCGATTGCGGTTTTACCGTCGTTATACCGTTGAGCAAGATGTTCCGCTGCCTTTTCAGCTGCAACTGCAGCCGCGCCGCCGGCAGCAGAATTACCACCGTTGACGCGGGCGATAGTTGCACCTAAAAGGAAATGTCCGATTGCCTGAGCGGTTTCATTTTTGTTTTCACCGTGTCCAAATGTCCTACCTATTGCTTCGGAAGCATAGGGCGCAGCGGCATTGACTGCGCTTTGTAACCCGCTTTGGCCACCAAGTAGACCGGTCGCGAGGGTGGTGCCGGCGTTAAGGGCGCGGCGGTGTTTACCTCCTACCCCCCAATTTTGGGCTTCGGCATCGGCTTTGCGATAGGTTTCTGAGTAGTTGATTAGAATTTTTTGCCGTTCGGTTTCGTCCAGTTTGGCGTAGGCTTCATAGCTGCCGTCATTTTGGGCTTTCAGACGGCCTTCAAACTCCGCTTCGGCTTTGGCTTTATTTTCTGCAGCGGTTTTTTGGCGGTTGCTGCTGAAAGTGTGCGTAGCAGATACTATATCGGAAGTTGCTTTAGCCACAATCTGTTGTTTTTCGGTAATCTTGGCTAAATCGGGCAGAGCAGCAACAGCACGGTGTGCGTTGCTGCTGTCACTGTTGATACCCAGTTCTTGCGTAGTGGTTTCTTTGCCGCCGATGTTCAGACGGCCTTCGCTCAGGGTAGCATAGGTGGTGCTGTTGTCGCCACCTTCTTCATATTGCGGCAAGCCGGGGTTGAAGTCGGTACCATTTTTGCCTGCAGAGCGTGCAAATGCTTTACCTAAGTTTGTTTGACGGAAGTCGGCGTTGTCGGGGTTTTTAGAGGGGCTGTCGCTACCGTAACTGCCGCTCAAACTGACATTGGATGCACTATAACTGCTTTGGTTTTGAATATTTTCAAAAGTAAGACGTTTGGCAGTTAATTCATTTTGCTCCTTCGGCGCAGTAGAGGTAACGGCTCCGCCTTTTAGGTGGACGCTGTCGGCCTGGATGTGGTAGCCGCCTTCTCCTGCAAAAAGTCCGGATTGGATAGCCGCACTGTCACTGCTGCCCGAAGCTTTGCTTTGGTTGAAGTTGCCCGAAGCCTCCCAGGCGGTGCCGAAGGAAACTTGTACACGTACGCCGGCGCCGGTTTGTTTGTTGTCCTGTTCGGTATGGTCTTGAACACTTTCGATGTTCAGGCGGCCTTTTACATCGGCATCAATGCGGCGGGCAGTGGCTGTAGCCCCTTTGAGAGTGGTATCACCTTTGCTTGCCAATTCGATTTTATTAGCTTGGAGGGTCGTGTGATCGTGTGTTTGGGCAAGATAATGGTTTTTACCTTTGCTGCCACCCACTTCGCCGTAAACATAAACACCGGTTTGCGCGCCTACGGAGACGCCTACACCCACTGATGCACCAAGGCTGCTATTTTTTCCATCGGCGGATTGGGAAGATTGGCCAGATTCGAGTATCAAATCTTTGGCTGAATCTAAGCGGAGGGTTTCAGCCACTTGGGCTTGGGTGTTTTGAAGGTGGATGTTACCTTCGGTAGAACGGATATTGAGGTTACCACCGGCATTCAAAACATTGGCTTGGCTTTGGTTTTGGCTTTGGTCTTGGCTGCTGTTGGCAGTTTTAAAGCCGAAACCTACTTCTGCTTTGGCTAATGCGCCGCCGCTGGTAGCGGTATTGTAGGCAGAATAAGCTTGTGCACCTGCAGCCAGTGTTTGCAGCGCCTGCGTGCGGTCGTCTGCTTTACTCTTCACCGCGCCTTCGGCAGCGTTTACTAGGTCGATCAGGGGAGAAGATACCTTGGCAAAGGTGCCAATTTTAACGTCGCGCTCGGATTGGTGGCTGTTGCTCCGATTGTGTTCAGCCAGAATCTCAACGCTTTTTGCTGTAATATTGATGTCTTTGGCGGCCACCACATTGGCAACCTGTTGGGTATAGTTGCCACCAGCCTGCATATTGACGTTGCCGCCCAAGCTCCCAACTTGGGATTTAATCTGTTCAACTTGATCACTGTTACTATCTTTTCGGTTTTTCATCCATCCAGCAAAGTGTTCAGTATCGGAAATTACCGCAGTGCCGATGCCGCTGGTGATTTGACGTTCTGATTGGGTTTGATTGTTTTGGCTGGAACGGATATTGATATTGCGGCCGGCAGACAAGGTAACATCATCTTCCGCGGCAATGCTGCTACCGAAGATATTGATATCCGCTTTTTTCGCTTGCAATGTGGCGATGCCACCCGCGGACAATTGTGTGCCGGTAGCTTTATCGAGATTGCCTTGTGCATTGCTACGGTCATTAAACGTCCCCGCCGGAATCAATTCTCGGTTATCTATGCTGAAACCGCTGCGCTTACGGGAACCGTGTTGATCGGCGGTGTTGCGGGCAACATCCAACGTTATACTTTCTGTTGCCGAAAGCAGGATATCGCGTTCGGCAGTCAGTTTTGTCCCTTCACTTCTGATACTACCGCCGTCGGCAACAATGTTTAGGTTGCCTTGCGCAGAAACGGCCGTTACCACTGCTTGCGTATCTTCTTGATGACGATTTTCCGTAATTTTTTGGCGACCACCGGTGATGACGATAGGAGTAAAAGCTGCTGTGGATGCCTTTGCTCCGGCATCAGCACGTTGCAAGGTCTTACCCACTATACTATTGCTGTAGCCACTGCCTTGCATATTGCGTTTGTAATTAGCTTTGGCAGCATCAATGGGATTCAGGGTTATGCCCATGGATAGACCTGATTGTTTTTGTTCGATATGGTTGTTGTTATTTGTTTCCGTGTATCCTGCATTTAAAGCAACATCACGTCCCTGTAGGTGCATATCGCCACCTGATGCCAGTATCGCAGCTTTGGTGTTTAGGGTTCGTTCGGCAATAACAACGGTATCACCTTGTTTACTACCGACTTGGGAGGTTGTCAGGGTGGTTGCAGTTTGGTCTTGGTTGGATTTTGCGGAAGCTTTAGTGTATCCGACACTTAAGACACCGTCGCGGAAGCTTCCACTCAGACCCGACTTTTTATATTCGTGTGTTTCAGCATCAAAATGGCGATTGGAAGCTGCTTCTATCTGGATATCCCTACCCGCCTTTAAGACATTATCATTGTCAGAAATAAGGTTGCTGCCGCGTACATTGATATCCTGCCCGGCTGCAACGATAATTTTGCCGCCGCCGATGTTGCTGCCGACTACTTCATCATGACTAAAGCGGTAGCGGTCGTGTGTTTTGGTACTGGAAAGGATGCCTTTGCTTTTCCCGCTTACAGCGGCGTCCAATTCGGTTATTTGGCGTCCTTCGCTGATAGTGACATCACGTCCTGCGGCAAGGACGGTTTTGCCCTCTTCGGTCTCCAGTTCACCTTGACGGATTTTTAAGTCGTTGCCGGCTCTAAGCATTGCGCCGTTTTGCGTGCGGATACTGCTGCCGACTTCGGCACTTTGGCGGACATGACGATGATTTTTGTCATCTAATGCACCATAGGTTTCGCGATGTTCGGTACGGATGGTGCCGAGATTGAGATTATTACCAGCGGTAATTTGAGTGGTGCCGCCTTTAACTTGGTTAGAGATGGTGGCTGCATTGAGGTTGATATCGTTGCCAGCATGCAGGGATAGGATGCCGTCTGAAGCTCTGTTATCTACTTGCTCAGTATAACTTCCGGCCACGTTAATACCGGCCATACGATCGATAGCGGTATTGCCGTTACGTTCATTACCGGAAGTTTGGGTTGTACCGTTAAGGTTGATATTTTGCGCTTGGGCAGTCAGCAGTCCGCCTGCTTGTACCTGCCCGCCGTCGACATTGATACTTTTTTCGGCTTTTAAGCCGATTTGGTCGGCCTGAATATTACCGTTGCTGTTAATATTCCGTGCTTGGATGAGTACGGCCTGCCGCCCCGCAATGGTACCGCTATTAGTCAGGTTTCCGTTTTGCAGTTTAAGTAAGACTTGTTCGGCACTAATCAGGCCGCCGGAGGTATTGAGATCACCTTTGCGTGCCAGGGCATAGACTTTGGGGGCGAGTACGGTTTGAGTCGAACCGTCAGACAGGGTGACGGTTTGATTTTCCATCCAAACGATATCTGAAGTTAAGCGGGCAACTTGCTCTGCACTCAAGGCGATACCCGGGGTAAGGCCGAATGTTTTGGCAACAGTAAGGCCGTTGTCCATCAGAGCTTTGAATTGTTCTTCATCACTGCTGTAGCCATCAAGTCGGCGGTAGCCTGTTAACTGGTGGATTTGTTCATTAACAAGTTTTTGTTCGTAGTAGCCGTCGCCTAGCCGTTTGTGTAGATAATTGGGGTCCAATTGCAGTTGTTTCAACATGTAGTCGCTGCCCAACCAGCGGCGGTAGTCTGCAAATTGAGGATCTGTTTCAACCAACCAGCCTTTATTGTCAGGATGGGTGGTGTAGAGGCTGCTGTTCGGCAGAGTAACAGTAGCGTTATTTAATGAGACCACATTACCGGTATGGATGCGCTGCCCATTGACGGCTGCTGTGGATGCTCCGTCAATCAGTTTGGCTGCAGATGCTGCGGGTTGAAAGGAAGGGGAGGCGGCATTCTGTTGGATGACGGATACAGGCGTGTCGAAGTCATGGGTAAATAGTTGGGTATCATGGTAAGGAGTGTGGTTTCTTTCGGTACGGCGTTGTCTTTTTCTGCCACTGTACCATCCTTTTTTTGTAACGGAATCCCACTGTGTGCCGACAACATCTGTGCGCCCCTTGCCTGTTGTACTTTGATTGGTGATTTCTTTCTGGTTTAAATCATCAGTGATAATACGCCCGCCTACTATAATTTGACTGTCTTTGTTCAGCCAGTCTTGGCCTGAAACAGTCAAATTACCACCCACAGTAATGTGTGCCGGTTGATTTTCGATGATGCGTTCTTTATAAGTTTCGGTGTGATAATCTCGGACATGCCATTGGTTGGCCTCAATACGAGAACCATTTTTTAAATGGAACGTAGCAGTAGTTTGGTCTTTTTGTCCTTGCGAGTTATCGAATAAACCGTCTTTCCCTGCCTGATAGTAGGTATTTTGCCCCAGTACGGTGTAATCGCGGACTTGCTTTTCTGCTTTGGCTAAGTATGTTTCTGTTTTAAAGTGATTATTGATATTCTGCATATTCCTAACGGACATCAATGCATCACCTTGTACTTCCAAACTGGCACTGCCATTAACAAAGGCATCAGCCATGCCTGCCGCATGATGTTGTTCATCCAGTCGATTACCGATGGCAAAAATACCTTCGCTGGATAGTAGGGCTCCCTCTTGGTTATGAATCTCTTTCGCTCCGATATCCAAACGTTTCCTTGCAGCTATTGCACCCGCTTTGGTGCTGCCTTCTGTTGTTTCTTCTCGGTTAAGCAGTTTTTGCGCGTCCAGGGCAATATGGTCGCCATAGATTTTGCCTGTCCCGGTGTTGGTCAGGGTTTGACCTGCACCGATGTGGGTCAAACCGTTGCTGTTAATCAAACCCCTGTTGTCTACATGCTGTTCGGATGTGATGTTCGTTTGCTCTCCGGCAATAATTTTGCCTGTAACTTGGTTATCTATATTGCCGGCATTGAGTTTGAGCGTATGGCCTGCTTGTAGGGTATGGGTATTTTTTAGACGGCCTTTTGTGCTTAGATTTAATTGGTTGCCTGCAGTGAGATCGCGGTCTATGACGAAATCATCCCTCAAGGCGATATCCAGCTTGTTACCAGCTGTTAATGTGCCATTATTGGCCAGTGATTTAGCTTGTAGCGATACATTACCGGCAGATTGAATCGTGCCGTCCGCATTGTTTAACGCCAAAGTGTTTTGATTTTTATCGTGAATAGACAACTGCCGGTTGGTGGCAATTTCACCATGTTGGTTGTATAGGCCGTCTGAAACAGCTAATTGTGCTTGGTTCGCAGATAGGAGTTTGCCGTTTTGGTTGTCTACATTTCGACTATTGATAGTCAGTTGTTCGGTAGCAGTAATATGGCCGCTTTGGTTAGTCAGTTGCTGACTTTGGATGCTAACCGTTTCAGCCTCTATACGTCCGTGCGTATTATCTAGAGTCTGACCTTTGGTATTCAGTTGTGCAACAGAAACTTTTCCTGTATTGCGAAGATTGTTATTGGCAGTGACGGTTCCACTATCGGCAAGAATGTTACCTGCGTTATGTAAACTGGCGGTATCAAGCTGTAAATGTGCAGCTTGAATATTGCCTTTTTTATCATTGCTCAAGCGGCCCGAATGAATGAGTGTCAGATTGTTAGCGGTAATTTCTCCCGCATTATGCAGTTCACGGTTGTCAATCTTGCCGGTTTGAGTTAATAAGTGACCGCTGTTTTTAGCAGTTTGAGCACTAACAGCCAGATCGTGTGCCTGGAGTTTGCCTTTTGCCGTATTGTTAAATGAATCGCCTGATACTTGTAGTTTAGCCGCATTCAGACTACCCGAATTTTCCAAACTGTTTTTGGCGGTAATGTCGATTTGTCCACCTGCATTGATTGACCCTACATTATCAAGTGCTCCCGTTGTTTGAATACGTCCTCTAGCGTAGGTTTTTGCAGGTGCTGTAGGTGAAACGGGATTGTTTGAACCAGGCTTAGATGTCGAGACAGTGCTGCTGCCTGAACCTGCTGCAGTACTCGGAATCTGTGGTATGACTGATAGATTGAGATTCAAACCGGTCTGAGGAACGTTACTCACACCAATCTTGCCACTGTTATCGAATTTGCCAGTAGATACCAAATCCAATGCTTGTGAACCTGTTTGAGTGATATTACCCGTGTTATCCAAACTACCTGTTGACATATCTAAGCGGGTAGCCTGGATCGTACCGTTATTTTGGTTTTTCAGACGGCCTAAATTACGGACAGTCAATTGACCTGAGGATAAGACCGTACCTGAATTGTCCAGCGTCTGGCTGTGAATATTGGCATCATCCTGTGAGGCAATCGTACCGCTATTATGGACATTGCGGGCATGAAGTGAAACCGCATGGTTTTCTCCCGTCGCCGCAATCGTACCCGTGTTGACCAGTTTACCTTCAGCATTCACTGCCACATTGCCAGCTGAGGCAAACAATTGCCCCTGATTGCGCACGGATGTGTCACGATCAGTGCTGATCAGGGTGATCTTACCGGCATACATACCACCCAATGCCCCTGTATCGATGGCATACAGTGAGTTGGCAGAATTTGTATTCGCAGCAGGGGAGTGTGAAGACTGGATAGAGCCATCAGCAGAGACATCATTTTGCCCTGCCAACACACGCACATCTTTACCCCATACAGGCCCATCAATCTTAACTGCGCGGCTCAATATTTGTGTGTAATCGGTATCGCGGGCATCCAAACCGTGTCCGACGATTACAACATTGCCTTGTCTTATCTTAAAGCCACTAAGGTCTCCTGCTTGATATTGCGGTTGGCCTGTAGTTAAAGTGGCACGGGAAGCATTGATAAATCCCCCTCCGTTCACTTGAATTCCCGCAGGGTTTGCCACCACCACTTCGGCACGTCTACCACCCACCTCAATATATCCGCCCAACAAAGAGGGATTAGCTGAATTGACTTGATTCACAATAACACGGGCCTCACCACCTGCAAGCCAGGGGTTTCCCTGTATCCAGCCACCCAGCTGTGTTTGCACGTTCCGACGGCTGTTGTTCAAAATAGCACCACGTTTGTCAACATTGAAATGGGTGTATTGATTAACTGAAACTCCTGCGGCAGTAGGGGTTTGGATATTGGCCTGCGGGATGCCGTTACTGGTTTGCATGATGGTAGGCTGTTGCTGTGTAGGTGCGGATTTGTCAGCAACGATGTCTTGGGCATTGACAGAGGGAGAAGTCAGAATAAGGGCAGAGCCGAGGAGTAATGAAAGGGAGAATGAGATAACAGAGATAGAATGGATAAAACCTGTAAAGCCCGCAATATCATTTGGCGAAATACCTGCAGCTTGGGTGTCGGTTGTGTTTTTGCCCTCGCGTTTGGCATTTTCAGCAACGGCCATCATGCAGTTTCGATGTTTATTAAAGACGACTTTGTACAGGGTACGATTCATAGTAAATGCTTTCTCGATAATATTCCTTACAAATATCTATTCTAACTTGAATTAACTTTGTATGTGTAGAAAAATTTATTTGGGATTGGAAAGGATTAGCTATGAATGTCACAACATTCGGCAAGTTATCTAACAATTTGGTAGTGGTTGTCGTCATTATTGTAACTATGCTTGAAATACGAGGCTTTGCTCCGCGTTCTTTCCTTGCTCTCACTATGCCTTTTTATACTTTGAGACCTTTGCAAAATTCCCCAAAATCCCCTAAATTCCCACTAAGACATTTAGGGGATTTTCCATGACCACCTTCTTTCAGCAAACCGCCCAAGCCATGATTGCCAAACACATCGACCGCTTCCCACTATTGAAGTTAGATCAGGTGATTGATTGGCAACCGATCGAACAATACCTGAATCGTCAAAGAACCCGTTACCTTAGAGACCACCGCGGCCGTCCCGCCTATCCCCTGTTGTCCATGTTCAAAGCCGTCCTGCTCGGACAATGGCACAGCCTCTCCGATCCCGAACTCGAACACAGCCTCATCACCCGCATCGACTTCAACCTGTTTTGCCGTTTTGACGAACTGAGCATTCCCGATTACAGCACCTTATGCCGCTACCGCAACTGGCTGGCACAAGATAATACCCTGTCCGAATTGCTGGAACTGATTAACCGCCAACTGACCGAAAAAAACCTAAAAGTAGAGAAAGCATCCGCCGCCGTCATTGACGCCACCATTATTCAGACCGCCGGCAGCAAACAGCGCCAGGCCATAGAAGTCGATGAAGAAGGACAAGTCAGCGGCCAAACCACACCGAGTAAAGACAGCGATGCCCGTTGGATAAAGAAAAACGGCCTCTACAGACTCGGGTACAAACAACATACCCGTACCGATGCGGAAGGCTATATCGAGAAACTGCACATTACCCCCGCCAATGCCCATGAGTGCAAACACCTGTCGCCTTTGTTGGAAGGGTTGCCCAAAGGTACGACCGTCTATGCCGACAAAGGCTATGACAGTGAGGAAAACCGGCAACATCTGAAAGAGCATCGGCTGCAGGATGGCATTATGCGCAAAGCCCACCGCAAACATCCGTTGTCGGAAGCGCAAACCAAACGCAACCGATATTTGTCGAAGACCCGTTATGTGGTCGAACAAAGCTTCGGTACGCTGCACCGTAAATTCCGCTATGCCCGGGCAGCCTATTTCGGGCTGATTAAAGTGAGTGCACAAAGCCATCTGAAGGCGATGTGTTTGAACCTGTTGAAAGCGGCTAACAGGCTAAGTGTGCCTGTTGTTGCTTAAAAGGCGGCCCGGATGCCTGATTAATCAGGTATCGAAGGGAGATTAAGGGGGTATTAGGATAGAATCAGTGGATATTTGAAACAAAAACAGCCGAAAATCTTTATTTAGATTTCGGCTGTTGGGTAAAAAGGAATTTTGCAAAGGTCTCAGGTAATAAATTAGCAACCGAGCTTGCAGTACATGAATCGTTAATGAACCTGTTACTTCCGAGACCACTCCCCTATTTACAATATTAAAGCAGTACTGTTCAGCTAATAGATAACTACCTTCCTTATCTGACTAGACAGAATACTTTTGATAAATCTGATTGCACTCACTCACTACTTTGTCAAAATCAATATCTTCAGGTTCTGAAGCATACAGTTCCCGGCGTAAGGCGACCAAACGACTTTGTTCAGGTGTACGGCCTTCGCTTCGTGGTGTTTTTCGCGCAATCATGGCCAAAACTGAAGCCACACGTTCAATCAAAGCGTCTTTCTGCATTAAAGTAGCCATTTTTATTCCTTTTCTGAAATTAGGGATTGTTTATGTTGTCGCATTACCAGTTTCACTAGGGATACGCTACACCCGGCCAACTTGGCTGTTTCTTGAAGGGTATGATGTGAGCGCAGGCTGATAATCAATTTATGTTTTTGAGTATCTGCCTGACGACCTTTGAATCGCCCTTTTTTTTTTGCTTCAGCAATTCCGGCTGCTTGGCGTTTCTTACGTTGTTCGTAGTCATCTCTAGCCATTTGTAGGGCAATTTTAAGCAGCATGGTTTGTATGCTGTCTAAGACGATTTTGGCAATATCGGAGTCAGTCTGTATTTGACTCAGGTCGATAATGCCGGGAATGGCGAGAAATGCCCCTTTTTCACGGATACGGTTTACCAGCTTTTCTGCTTCAACCAGTGGCAGACGAGTAATACGGTCAATATGCTCGGCGATGATCACGTCTCCTTCTTGCAAATCGGCAATCAATTTGTTCAATACAGGTCTGTCGGCACGAACGCCCGAAGCCTTTTCCTTATAAACCCCCGCAATGTAGTAACCTTCTGCCTTAGCTTTCTCAATTAAGGCGTTTTGCCGCTCAAGATTTTGTTCTTCAGTGCTGACACGTTGGTAGATTCTTGCTGCTTTCATGTTCAGCCTCAATAGTCGATACCAAAAATACAATTTTGGTACAAATAAGTAGCAACGTCAGTATCATCTCCGGAACGGTAGAAATCCGAAAGTTTTGTGTTGAACTCGGGCATTTGCAGTTCTGAAATTTCTAAAATACCGCAGCCTTTTTCGATCAACATTGCATTGGCAAACAGCGTGGCCGTTCGTTTGTTACCGTCCCAAAAGATTTGCTGACGCATAAAGGCCAACATGGAGCGGATAGCCGTTTCAGTGGTTGAATTACTTCTGTTTTCAATTTGTCCCAACAGGTTCTGTACGTCAACTTCCGACATTGCGGGCGGTGTGTGTCGAGACCCATCAACCAGGGTAACGCCGACTGTACCAGTACGGAAATCTCCGGGAGCCAATGAGTCTTCCTGGGCAACAATACTGTTGATTTTTTTTAGTAGTGGTATATCAACGGGAAGGCCGTCTGAAATATGGCGCATTACATATTGGTAAGCACGTTTCAGATTTAAGATAGTCTGAATATCACCCAATGATGCCGAAGCAACATTTTGCCCATTGATAATCTGTTCTGTCTGCAACAAAGTTGTCTGACAGTTTTCAAACCGGCTTAGATTGTGGATTTGGGCAACCAATACCTTTTTGGCCAAAAAGATATTTTCTTTCAGGCTGAGATTATATTTATCTGGAAACACTGTTGCTCCTTATGCGAACAAAGGTGGTTAATTTGGGTATGCTCTAATTATCTATGAAATAAATGCTTTTGAGTTTGGCTAATTTAAAATAATCAGGACTTAAATTATCCATAACCAAATTATCTATTCTATTTGTCTAGTAGGCAAACTGATTTACACAGCCTGACAAAATATAAAAACAAAAGCCTGGCTACCGTACAGACATCTGCACGGCAGCCAGGCTTTTGTTTTACTAGTTTAACTAATAGGTTCGTTAGTATAGATATAACTTATGTAAAATGCTTATATTAAAGAACCTATGCTAAATAAAGTATCAGCAAGTCTCAAATTTCTCAAACTTGCTTTATTTGAAAAATTTACAACCATGTCTTTAGACTATTAAAGGGGTTTTAAAAACTCTTTTCTAAAAAAAGAAAACCCTAATATCATTTATCTGTTTAATACCATCTGAACTGCTTTAGCCAGAAAACCTGAACGTGTTTCATGATGAGCTTCAACATATGCATCAACTCGTTGAAGTAAATATTCAGGCCAACTTACATTGAAACGAACTTGTTTCAGACTGATTTTGTTCAAGTCAATATCAACCAAGGCCCATAAAGCATCTGTATAGTCTTCAGAAGTGCGCAAATCTTCAATTTTACTGGGATTTAAGGATTCAAAGTTACCATCTTCTAATAGCCCTTCAATATGAAATTGCAATGCCTCTTGAGTATTGATTAATGCTTCTTCAAAAGTATTACCATATGAGAAGCATCCGGGTACGTCAGGTACGGATACACCAAATACTGACCCTTCATCTTTATGGATAGCTACTGGGATAAACATAACTGAAGCCTTTAAAATAAGTTTTATACAATGTAATTTAGTTAGAATAATTCCGGATACGTGAGATTATCCGGTAAGTTAAAGTAGTAAAGAATAAAATTATAGATTGCAGCGGAAAATATCCGCTGCAATCTGCTACTTCAATCCCGCTTGCTTAAAGATACTACTAACAGTCTTTATTGGCAGATCCTTTTCAGGATGAGGAACAGTAACCCTGCCGGATATTGCGGGATGCTTATATTGCCTATGGCTTCCTCGCTGCCGAACAAAATACCATCCATGGGATAGAAGCAACTCAATGACTTGACAACTTGTCATGTTTTGTTCCTTACTACATTAAATTAAAAATTGAACCAGCCACCAATCATGCCTGATAACGATGCAATCAACACACGCCTGATTGTGTGTAATAATACACAAGAAATAGGGCATTTGTAAAGTTTTTTTGTGTACAGATACACACTACGATTAATTATTAGATAATTCTATCGTCTAGCAATCTAAACGCAAAAGCCCGGCGGCCGTACAGATATCTGTACGGCCGCCGGGCTTTTGCATTGCTTGTTTAACGAGTAGGTTCGTTATCTTGTTCTATACCTGTTTGTTTGGAGATATGCGGTTCTTGTTGTACTTGCGGGCTGACTTTTTGATCGTATTCCCGTTGAGCTTTAGTGCTTAGAGGTTGTCCAATCATATCCTTAGCCAATCTACTGATAAGCCTGGCTTCATTTTTGTGTCCCATCTTATACAGTTCTTTGGCTATAAGACCGTATTCGGCCAATATGTAACCGCGTGTCTGCATGACCTTCTGAATGTAGGGATGTGTCGGACGTTCCAAGTTTTTTATTGCTTGGTTTAATTCTTCCAGCCGTTGCTTTTCGATACGAGGGGTTGCACCACGTTCTTTCATGGCTCGCACTATGCCATTTTCAGCTTTGAGGATTTTTCCCCGGTGTTGCCGTTTAGTAGCCGCACACTCTACACCTTCCTCCCGGAGTTTTTCAGCAAAACGGACGCGCCATTCAAAAAGATCATTTTTACGCGGATTAAGCCGTTGCCCGTAGGTATCTCTCATCAATACACACAAATGTACATGGGGATGCTCGGGTTCTCCTTCTTTTTCGGATTCGTGATGTAAAGCGAAGAGATATTGATGGTCGGCAAACTGTTCGGCGGCAAAATTTCGGGCAGCATTCAATACTGCCTGTGGAGGTGTTCCGGCAGGCATGGATAGGACGATATTGAGGGCTTCCCGGTGTTTGCCTCTTTCGGGGATATTGAGTTTCTGCCAATCTTCTAGTTGCGATTTGACGGCTTTTTTTCCGTTTAATTTTTCACCGGAGTGATTTTCGACAGTAATTTTACCGTTGCGTGAAATGTAGTCCAAATGGTTGCGTATGCCCTGCATACCATTGGAGTTTCGACTTAGCCTTTTAGGGATTTTAACCATGACTTCGGGGTGTTTTTTAGCCGCCGCCGTCAGGTTGGCCAATCCGCTACCTGATTTGAGGGGTACTCTGGATTTTGCCCGGTGATTGGATTTTGAGATGGGGATGCTGGAATCTTTTGCACGGACGGAGCGGGTTTTGAAACCCAAAAACCAATCGTCTATTTTACGGTACAGGGACATAGCTTTACTCCTATTCGGACAGGCGTTTGCGGTTGGTTCGTAATACGTCACTTACCCTTTGGGTATGTTGCCTGATGAATTGTGATAGGGCATTTATCTGTTCGGATGTAAGCGAAACGCCTTCGCCCATATTGAGCTGTCGGGCGATTTGGTTCAGATTGCGACCGATACTGACAAGCTGATAATTAGATTGATGCAAGATTTCGACTTCGGTCGTTGAGAGCATGGGATGTTTACGAACATGTGATTGGACTATATCGCGCACAATATCGTTGACACTGCATTTATGCTGTTCAGCGGCTGCTTCAAGGTAAGCCCGGTCTTTTTCCGGCAGGCGAACGGTAATACGTTTACTGCCTTTCGGTGGAGGAAGACTGACCAGGGCAGGTTCTTCCGGTACCTCCAACCTGGCTTTCAAAAGTTTTTTGGCCAACAAGGAAACACTTGCTTTACCGTATTCTTTTTCAGCCAACTTACGCAATGCTTCCAGTTCGGATTCGTCTAATCCAAAGACACGGAGGACTTGACGTTTGTCATTGTCGGTAGTTTTATTCACTCATCCATCCTTTATAAAAAGAAAAACCCGACAGGTACAAACCTGTCGGGTTTTCAAATGTTCTTTATGCAGCTATCTCCCATAAAACATTTCCTGTTGTGCGGGGGATTGTTCAAGTTCGTTTTTGACGCTCATATGCTCATACTGACTTTGGTAAAAATGAAAACGTACTTGCGCCTGTGTATGCTCCGGTAAGCCTTTAATTAACTTTTCCATGCCTTCTTCTAAGTGGCGATATTTTTTCTGATCATTGGCACTAATTTCCGAAAATCTGTCTTCGTAACGTTCTTTTGCCGCCTGTACGCGTTCTTCCAAAGTCTGATTGCCTGGTTCTACAAATTTCTCATTTTCAGACGGCCTTGTTGTATTTGTAGCCTGGTCAATGGATTGATTCTGCTCCCGATCTATTTCTATCTGCTTTTCAAAAGAAAAAATAAATTCTTTGATTTTTGCCGCGTCTTGAGAGGCTTTCAGAATTTCCATAGGTTCTTCCGTCAATACCTTTACCCAATCGCCAACATATCCGGCGTGTCTGTCAGGATTATGCGGTAATCCCAGCTCACGACTCATCATCATCGAAGAAATTTCGGCACGAAGTTCTTCCCGGGCATAAGATGAATCACCGAAGCGACCGCCCATATCTCGATTAAGCCGGTCGGCATGCCCTGTCCAATGCCCAAGTTCATGCAGAGCAACAGCGTAATATTCTCCCTGCCCAAAAAAACGTTCTTTAGGGGGCAGTACTATAAAATCCCGGGTTCGGTTGTAATACGCATCATTGCCTCGATGATGGATAACCGCGCCCGAAGCCTTGAGAAGTTTTTCTGCACGGTCGTGGTCAATCCATACAGGCGGTGCCTTTTCCCATGCCGGTAAACCATCTATCTGTTCGGCATTAAAAACGGTAAAACTTTTGAAATAAGGGTTCTCCAACTGGATTCTTTCTTTAACGGGTTCTCCATTTTCGTCTCGAATAATTTTTCCTTTTTCATCTTTTTGGATCTTCTCGGTATGGGTAATCAGCCTTACTAACCCAGTTCCACGCTCCCCTTTTCGGACTTGTACGTTCACACTCTGAGCCTGTTTGTAAGTCATCCAGCGCGGATCACTGTAACCTTGAATCATCAAATTTAGACGGTTCATACCGCTATATTCAGTACCTGATACGGGGTTGAAAGGAAAATCTCTACCCATATCAGGCTGCCAGGGCAATTGAAATGGAGCTGTACCCTGCTTAAGTCGCTCGATCAGTTCTTTGGCGATTTTTTCTGCATATTCTTCTTGATGGCTTTTTTTGCGCTCAGTCATTCTTTTTCTCCTCCAAACAGAAAAAAGCCCTGCCATTTCCGGCAGGGCTTACTGTTTATTTCCAAATACTTAAATCTAAAAGCCGTTTGGCCTCCGGTGGAGACTCCGGGTTATCCAAATAAGCTTTCATGGCTTCATAAGACTGGCAGGCGGTCAGATAAGCCTCCTGTTCTTCATGACTTAGATTGAAAAATACCTCTTGCTCTTCAGAAGTGAGTAGGGTATTCCAATCTTCCTGCAAAATATCGGCATACTCTTCCATCTTTCCTCCTTATCTTGTAATTTCCGGATCCTGCCCTCTTTCAGGACTGTATTGTTCCCGGCCTTTTGCCGTCTGCTGTTGCTCTTGTGTCGGACTTGGAATCTGAATCGGATCGGGCAATTTCAGCTTCGTTCCGTGCATATTTTGGGCGGTATGCTCGTAGTAGTTTCTCAAGGCTTTTGTGCGTACATCACCTTCCAGCCCGCGTATTGAATCCATCACACCGCGTTCATACATTGCCAGTTTCTTTTGATTGGGCTTACTCAACTTTTGTGCTTTTTGCATATAATGATCTTTCGCCGCAACAAAGCCTGTATTCAACGCAGCCGCCTTCATATCATCAGTCTGATGCACGACTTCGGCGGGAACTTCTTCCCGACCAATGGAATGAACCGGTACGTCAATATCGGTATCAGCTCGAGGAGAAGCATTGATTGTTCTGTCGGAAGGCAGTGTGCTTTGCGCTTTCAGTCGATCAGCGGCAGACAGCATGGCAGCATCAGGCTGGGTATGAATGCGCTCTTCACGTTCACCCTCGGGTTTAAGCTGTTCCTGCTCCTGTGTAGGCTTCCCCGTTTCGCTTTGAGAGTTACCCTGTTCTGTTCGTTTATGAGGCTCTTGTCTTGGCTGTTCCTTCTCTACTTCCGGGTGTCGTCTTTCCTGCTCACGCACCATCTCCGGCTCACGCACCATCTCCGGTGTAATGCCGTTTTGCGCGTAACGTTCCCGCAACGCTTCCACTCGCTGCAAATCAGCGGCAGTCGGATTATAGCCACTGGTACGGATACCCTGGGCGGCGGCTTCAATAAACATTGCCTGACGGAAATCTTTACTGCCCGACAACTTGATGCTGTCCCAACCTTTGGCTTTGACAACTTCCAACATATCCTTGACTGTTTGCGGATCAGAAAGGGCTGTTTTTAACTGCTTGCCTTGATCTTCAAACAGCACTGTTTTGTGGTCTGAAACGGAATAGAATTTGCCGCCTACGCTGTGGTAACGCGTTTTGATGTTGTCAGGGATACGATATTGCAAGTCTAAAACGACCTTGCGGGCGTTTGGTTCAGTTTCAGACGGCCTATCGAACTTTGGGGCGGTAAATTCCGATTCGGAGCGGGTAGAAGTCTGTCCTTTTTTGTTCTTTTCCTGAATAAACTCATCTTTTAGGGGTGCTTCCCATCCTTGCTCCGTTTTATAAAACGTTACGCGTTGTCCATCATGTGTTATACCTTCATAGAATTTAAGCGTACCTTCTTTATCCAAGTCTTGTTGAATTTCTTCGGGTGTTTTGCGTAGATACATGATGTCGGTTGTTGCATCATGCAACTCGTAATGTTTAAAGTCAGACTCACGGTAAACCGTTTCATTGACTGTTTGGGTTCGACCCTCGTATTCAATACTGTTGGTTGTATTAGAAGAGGTCGTCTGAATGTTGTCTTTGTTTTCAGGATTCATGGGGTTCTCCAAGTTTTCAGGTTCAGTACGGCTATTGTTGGCTTTCTCAGCCCTTTCGCTCCATTCTTCCAATTCGTCGGCGATTGCCTGTTCTTGGCTGTTGTCGGGGTTCAAGACGAGATTGACACCTTCTGCAAAGGACTGGCGAACGGCTTCGAGTCCAGCCAGTTTGTGTAGGTCGTTGAAGTCGCTCGGTAAAGGGGGACGCCCTTTTTCATCAACGCCTTTGCCTTTCTGATATTGCTGTATCAGTGTCATAGAAAACTCTGGTTGGATTGCCATGGCGCGGTCGCCTAACAAGGCGGCTGCCTGCCGTGCTTTTTTGATACCGGTTTGCGAAGCATCGTTATCGACCGCAATCACAACAGGGACGTTTTGAGGCAGTTTTTGTGCCAAACGTTCGGCAACGGTAACCATGTTGCCTGCATCAAAAGCAATGATGACGGGCTTGCCCGTGGCTTCGTAGATGCTTGCCGCCGTAGCATAACCTTCCGCCATGACGACACCGACTTTTTCCACATCCTCAGACTTACCGATAAAGGCATATGCTCCCTGAACCTGACCGCCTGCCAAGAAGCGTTTGCCACCATCTTGGTTGATGGATTGCAGATTGACGATTTCATTTTCGTACAGAACGGGGATAATCAGATTGTCGTTGTCCTTATATTCGTTTTGACGCAGACCGGCGATGGCATCCGGGTTGGTAATACCTTTGGCAGCAAGATAGGGATGGCTCAACGAAGCGGGGCGGCTACTATTCCAAATCTTTTGTGCCGTGCCTTTCACCCTCTGTTGCGTCTGCTGCCGCTCCTGTTCCGCCGCCTGCCGCCTTGCCTCAGATTCCGCTTTGCGCCGCGCCTGTTCTTCCACGCTTGGCGGCGTGTAGGGCTTGGCAGGCTGCCAACCGTTCTGCCGCGCCAGCTTCCACACCGTTCCGATACTGAAGCTGCCCGGTTTAAGGCTTTTCCACGTTGATTTGGCGGCACGGTTGTCATAGTTGTCAGCGCGTTGTGACCATTCGTCCCAAAGGTCGTAACCGTTTTCGCCCAGCTCGTCTTTAACGGCCGCGCCAACCTGCCACCAAGTATCGCGATCATGTGAGTCGATATAACTCAAGGCACTGCGGATGTCGTCAATGTCGCTCATATTTCCACTTCCTTATAGAAAAAATAAAAAATAAGGCGGTCTGCATTTCACAGACCGCTTCTCTTATGCTCCGGCTTGGACGTTATCACCTATGAACTGCTTGATAAATGGCAGTGAGTCTTCACCCCAATTTTCCAAAAGTACAGGCATCAGTTCATTGATATATTCCGGCGGGCTATCCGGCGGAATAATCGAGGCTAGGATTGCACCGGCGATTTCTTCTGAGTTTGAAGCATCCTTCCAATGAAAACTGTCCATCTCATCAGGAGACACGAATGTTGCTTTAGACACAGTGATGGGTGATCTAACGTCGGTATGAATATCCAAAACTGGGATCTCCGGCAATGCCCAATTTGCCCGTTTGGCGAATACGGGGTCGGTGTAGTATACGATTTTCTTGGCATAGATCGGACGGCTGTTACCCAAGCTGATGATACAGTCGCTTTTCGGCATCATCTTTAACTCGTCCGGATTCATCACTGCTCGGCGTTGATCACTGGTACTTGTGCTTCGACTTCCTCCTTTCCCTATTGAGCGTGATGTGGATTTGGCTTTGTAAGTCTCGTAACCGATAAGTTTGCTGTATTCCTCGGCATCATTCTGTTCACGCGGTGGATAAACAATTTGGCACCCAAAATTGGTGAAAAATGTGCGTGTTGCATCACGTCCATATAGATCAGTTACCTGAGATGGAGTTTGTATAATCAGCAGAAGACGCAGACCGTAACCGGCGATATACGAGACACCGTGCTGAATGGCTGGAATTACACCCAAGGCGGTAAATTCGTCCATCAATAGGCAACATTGGTATTTCAGCACATCGGAATTGTTGGACGGCAAACCCTGCTCGACGTTTACTGTAATCAGTTGGCTGAAAAACAGGTTCGTCAGCCGGGAAAATACGGCTGTTTCAGTCGGAACAACACCGATATAAACCGTCATCCGTTTTTTGCGTACTTCATCCAAGTAAAAATCGTCGCCACTTGTTGCCGCTTCGACTACCGGGTCAATGAAAATGCCCAAAGGCGCAATCAGTGTCGCCAAAATGTCCGCGCCTGTTTTGGCGTTACCATTGGCAAAGCCCATCAACAAACTACGGCAGTTTTGGCTCAACTGAGTATGTGGCTGTTGTTCGCGCAATGTCATTTCATCTTTAATCCACTCTGCCAACGTCCTACCATCCGATGGTGTCGTCAAACGGAACAGGTTGGCCAACGTGGTTTTGTTTTCAGGTAAAGATAGGTCACGCTCCGATTCCGTCTCAACCATGTAGAGCAATAGACCGGCAAACAGGTTTTGTGCTGATTCCTGGAAAAAGGTCGCACTGCCGTTATCTTTAGACGGCTTTGGGTACATGATGGAAGCAATGTTTTTCACATCTTTGTAGGTATAGGCGGGATTTCTGCGGATATAGGTACAAGGATTCCAACGGTGTGAAACCAAAGGCGCGTTCGGATTGCGTTCGTGTTCCGGCATACGTCCGCCCGGGTTAAACAAAAATACTTCCTGCCCATGTGCTGCACGGTAGCCGCCGGTAATCAGGAAGTTTTCCAGTTTCGGATCAAATACGACCATGCTGTCACGGTAATGCAGGCAGTTCGGAATGACCATGCCGACACCTTTACCGGAACGGGTCCGCGCAGCCAAATATAAAAATTCGTTACCTGACCAACGCAAATAATCGTTACCATATTTCCCAATCAGTAAATCCGGTTCCTCATCTCCCGTAAATTTCTTTTTCAAAAGACCATGCTTTGTGATTTCCATACGATTGGCAAAGCGCGCCGATCCATGCAGTTCACGTTTTGGTTTCATCAGCATTGCTGCACAAATTATCACGGCAACTACAATTGGAATCAGAAGAGCAATAAAGACTGATACTTCAAAGGCCGTCTGAGCGCCAGGTCTCAACCGGTCGTAGTATTTCCAATAGTGGTACAACATGCTAACGGATGGCTCGCTTTTTAAATTCAACCATGCCGTCATTACGATACTACCTAGGTACATGCCACCAGCAAAACTTATTGGAACAAAAATGCCCAGCATGGCCAAAAGCCCAATTAACTTGTTTTTCATTCTCTAATGCCCCATAAAAAAATATAGCCCGCTTAAAGCGGGCATACGATTACAGCTTGAACTCAAAAACTTACAGATATTCCAAACCGGACACAGTTTCGTTTTGGTTTTTTGTATGAATAATCTGTATTTCTCCAGCCATAATCTCATACACAGTCTTCTCAACACCGTGATGTTCGTAACGGCGTGATTGCAACTTACCTGCAACCCACAAACAATCACCTTTCTTCATGTAGCGACAAACTGTTTCTGCCTGTTTGCCGTACAACACAACATTAAACCATTCGATTCGTTCACGTTGCTCGTTACTGGCTTTATCACGCCATTTTTCTGTATAAGCGAGTGAAATACTGCTTACAGGCGTTTGATTGGGCAGATAACGCAATTCTGGGTCTTTTCCCAAATTACCCATTACTTCAATACGGTTTAGGTATGGCATATTTCTTCCTTAAACTCGGCCACGCATGGCATAAAATTTTTCAACCGGGTCAAAATACAGTTCGGTCATATGAGTCTTTTCAAAATAGGCAACAACATCAATACTGGATTTAACCGAGTTGAGGATATAGTCGTAATCCATTGTCCGGCCGGTTGCCGATTCTTTCGCCAATTGGGCGATACGATAATGAACACTCCGTGCATCATTGGCATGGACGGACATTAGGCCGCCCGGGTGGCCTGTATTTAAGAGCGAGATATAATCCCAAGCCTCGTCGCCACGCAGCTCAGTCAGGAAAACCCGGTCGGGTTTTAAACGCATACAGGCAGCAATCAACATTTTTGCCGTGATATGGCCTTTGTAAAAGAGATGGGCATGATTAAGGTGCATGGGCAAGTCAAGCTCATGCGTGTCTTCCAGCGTAATAATACGGGTTTCTGACGGTACCAAATCGGACAGGGCTTTAGTGAACGTCGTCTTACCGGAGCCGGTACCACCGACCATACAGATATTGAGTTTGTGTTTAATGGCCAAAGCAAAAAAGGCGTTCATATTACGGTTTGCCTTGTGATCCAACATCTCATATTGCCAAGGTGCAAGTTGTACGTCATGTGGTAACTTCATCTTGTCAGAAATATCCCGAAAATATTTGTTGTCTATTTCCATTTCGCCAAGATTAAGGTCGGCTGAAGCTCCAAAGGCAGATACATCTTGAAAACGGGAAACACGATCCGTCTGTATGTAATCATCCAATGTAAAACGTGTCTGCGACGGTTTGCGGAAAGCATAGACGATAGTTTTGTCTTCACAGGACGGCGGTATCATGATGTGGCCGCGTTCACCGTCAGGCAGAGTAACGGAGTGGATAGGTTGCTCCATACTGATGTGTTTGCTGTTATAGGTACATAACGCGGTAGCAAGCTGAGTCAAAATCGGCAGTGTCAGCCGGTCGTCTTCAATCCGCTCAAAACCGGCCGAGGTTTCCAAAAAAACTTCGCGTTCCCGGTTAATCAGTACTTCGGTTACGCCTTCTCGGTTGAGATAATCGTCCAAACCTGTTTTGGCCATCAAGTTGCGGACAACCGCATCTGAATGGATAGATGCCTGCCCGTGAAAAGTTGTCGGGTTTTGTGTCATTTGGAATTAGGCTTTCATAAAAAAACCTGCCCCCGGAGGGGCAGGCCGTCTGAATCAGTATCCGTAAGGATTAACCAACTCATATACTTTGCTGAAATCAACATCCCGGGCAACCATGATGTTAATCAGTGAGCCCTGATTAATCGTTCCGGTTGGCGGAATATTGATACTGTTTTTCAAGGCTTCGGTTGCCATCTGTTGCGCGGCCTCGCTCGTATTTTCATACGAGATGTGATTATTATTGCCCGAAGTTCGATTTTGGCGATTACCAACAGCATCACCAATATCACCAATCAAGCTAATCATAATAGAACCGCCGAAACGTTTCCAAAAATGGTATTTAACATAAGCAGCATGACCACTTTCACCCAAAGCCCCTGCACCTGGACTCGCTAGTGGCACTTTTACGCCAGTCGGCGTTTCCAGCTCATTCCATAACACGAAGACTCGTGCTTGTCCTTGCAACAAGGCGGAAGTTTGTTCACCGATGATTTTACTGCCACGTTCGATCAGAAGGGTTTGTCCATTAGCGGAATATACATCTTTCGATACGATACACCGGGTAAATCCAGGCTGGGTTGTTACGATCTTGGTATCCAATCCGCAAGGGATATTCGTTCCTTTGGCTAGCAGATATGTTAAATCTCCACGTTGTTGTGCTTGGGCTGAAGCCGTTACAGTCGCATTCAGTCGTGAACCAAAACTGCCCCCACCTCCCTGTGTAGCACCACCTCCATCCTCACCCCCAAAGAAACTTGGAGAGCTACCTGTATTCAGTTGTGCGCTACTTTCAGATGAAGTGCTGCCCAAGTCAGAGATACTACTATCGAACTTAACTAAAACATTACCACTCATTTTGCGGTCTTTAGGGGTTTGAGAAGGCGTAGTTTCAGATGGTGTGGCTTGAACAGTGCTATCGTAGGGTACTTGCTCCACCGGTTGAACAGTGGGTTGAACTGCACCCGTTTGGACTTGTGAAGCCACTTCCGGTTGAGGCTCGGAAGCACCCTCATCCGGAGCGGGATCTGAAGCGGCTTGTTGATCCATCAGAGCAATTTCCGCTTTATCCTGGGCAAAGTTTTTACTCCCTGTTACTTCAGGAGCAGAAGCAATCTTTGGTTGAGAATCTTCCGCTTCTTCATCCCCACCCGTCATCCCGATCAGTCCCGATACGATGACACCTACCGCAAGAATGCCTACTCCTGCTAAAGCGACCTTACGCATATTATTAGGTGTAGCAGTATTTAGATTCAGTGGTATGCCGGGTTCGATTTTATCGTTCTGAACAGATTGGGATAGGGCTTCAGGCTTTGTAAAATCACCGTTTTCTACGGTATTAGGCTTAGTTTTTCGTTTGAATTTGTCGAAGAATTTCATCTGCCTTCCTTCTCTCTACTAATACGGACAAAATCATGATTGCCGGTGCCGGTTCGATTAAACGTGCCTTGTTCATCGAAGCTACGATTTTCCAAACCAAGCACAGATTTTCCGAGGCGCAAAACAAAATGTTTTGCAGTTTCATGGATTACCACGGTATCGCCCTCCACATGGCTGTTAAGCAACATTTCTGTACCGTCAGCCATAACTTTGTAAATCAGTGGCAGTTCTCGACCGTTATCAAAGCTGAAATAAGTAAAGCGGCCATTATCGTAGGCCGCTGTCGGTGCTAGTGCTTTATTGCCCTTACCCCAATAGTTGTAATTGTACTGAACACTGGATCGATGCCTTGTTCCTTTGATTTTTTCCAAAGCCTTAGCCTGTTTCTGAGCTTCGGCACGCGCTTTATATTCCGCAGTATCAGGATAGACAAATCGAAGTAAATAAGTCGGCTTTTGAACATATTTGCCATTTTTCTTGCCGGTCAGCGACAAATCGAAGGCATATGTTCGTTTTTTGTTAGTTGTAATCAACATATTTGTGGCTGGAGCGGAAGCAACCGGCTTCATATAGAGATTGTTACCTCGAACTGCCAAATTCCAGGCTTCTGTATCACCCATACCCAAGCCGCTTGTATCACCAGTCAGCAATTCACCATCTTCAAGTTGGATTAAAACAGCTTCTCCAATACGAGCATGAACATGAATAACATCATCGGGATTGTACACAACGGTTTGGATGCGGCCGTCTTTAGCCGACCCTTTGGGAACAGATACCGCTCCGGATACAGCAGGTAAAAGTCCCATCAGCAGTAATGCTGTCAGTTTCATTTTTACATTCATCGTTAACCCTTTCTGTTATGGCGCAGTTTCCGGATCGACGCGATAACTTTTGACAATAAAGCCCAATGGATTGATACGGCGGGCTTCCTCACTCATAGGCTGGTTCGCATATTCGTAGCCGATAGTTGCGATCATGTTTTGAACAGGAATTTCCTGATTTAAATCTCCCGAAATCGGTACCATACGTTTTTCAAAACGGACTTGCGCTGTACTACCAATAAAAGTCACGGCTTTTACTTTGGCGACTACCTTGTATTGGTTTTTTAATACCTTATGCGGAGCTTGCGGATTGTCGTTATAGATTTTTGAAAATGCTGCCTGAATCTCAGGGGAACTCATCAACATAACCGCATCGTAGTTATCCTGAATTGTTACCCAGTCATAGCTTTCACGAAGTTGGACGTAACGTGTCAACCAGTGTTTATCCATAACTTCGCCGTAGGATTGTTCCTGATTTTTCATCATCGTTACGATTTCCGTTTGCCCGGTGTTGTTATCGACCTTGATTACATAAGGCCGTGTCTCTTTTAAAGGTGTCAGACCTGCTACTGCTCCAACTGCCAAGCCTGTGATCAAGAGACACGCACCACTGATGCGCCATGCAATTTTTGCTGATTTATGAACACGCACAATTTCTGCGCTTTCAAAACCTTTTGCAGCATTAATAAACTCAATAGCCATTTTGTTATTGCTGGCTTTTTGTGAATTGTCAGGCATCATTTATCCTCTTGCTTGAATAGTTGAATTAATCGGAAAAGGCGTACCGTGAGGTTGAGGAGGCTTTTTTCCGGAACATGCACAAAGTGCGATAGAAAGGGAGAGAAGAAGGATGGTTTTCACGGGGATTTCCTTGATTTATGAATCGATAAGCCCAAAAAAAACACCCCGATTGGGGTGTTCTTCTCAGATAGATTAATAGGTTGTTGCGTGATATTGCGTTTTTTGAATATTGAAACGATTATCATCGGTTAGAGAAAGAGTTGTACGAAAGTTGTCAATTTTGACTTTCTCTTTAGGAGGTATGTGGATGTCGGTTGATACTGCCGACACATAATATCCCTGTTTGTCATAAATAGGAACGGATACATTAACCACAATCAGACGATTGGTTTTGTTTAAAGCCTCACCAGTAAAGGTTATATCTGCCTGTGGAATCGCCCCCTTATAACTGCCACCTCTTTGGACAACAAGCATTTTCAAGTTTTTTAATTCGTATTGAGCTGTCGATTTACTGCCTAAAGACAAAGTGTCTTTAGCTTGCCCTGCTCCCGAACCGGCCATACCTGAATTAATGCCCGCCAAAGTACCGTTGATGGCGCTGAGGCCGTCAGTCAGTTCAGCACAGGCACTCAAGCCCAAACTCAGGGCTGTTATAGCAGCAAATTTAGTAATCTTGCGATAATCCATATTTAAACCCTTAGAGTATTAATCATCAAAACGAACCGGTACTGGTCGGTCAAGCAGTTTAAAAAATAATCCAAAAATCGATAAACCGATACATAGCCCGGCTAATCTGGCCAAAGAACTTTCCATCAAGTTGCCGAACATACCGATAAACATCAATGTACCCACAGAAAGCAACAACATCCACCAAAGCATTTTAGTTACGAAGGTCATGATCATATTCTCCTAAAATTGGATTATTTCGGTTTGACTTTCCCGCCACCGGGAAGTTTCACACCTTTTGCCCATCTTGCCACAGACATAACGGTTCGACTGAAACCGTTTACAGATGCCCCACCCGTTAAAGCGGAAGAAATCGAAGGAATACTCCAGGCAACCAAAATAAAAATTGTTGTTGATAGGAAAAAGAGCGGAATCAAGCCGACTACCTGAGCAACTGATCCGATCTCTCCAACTACTGCTCTTTCTAATTGGTTCTTGAAAAAATCATTCTGCAATGCACCTAGAATAACGTAAAACACTACTGTAACTGAGTAATTAAGGATTTGTCCTATCCAATTCATGCCCCACTGCCGTGTTGCAGGAAACAACATTGAACCTATAAACATAGGTCCGATGACGATTACCATCGCCAATGATAGTTTGGCAATTAGGTAATAAGCAAATGTAATGAGAAAGAACAAATAAGCCAATATAACAGCAACCGTACCACCAATATAAAGCATCAGCTTATCTGATACTTGTAGCATATCCAAAGAAGAGGCATACGCAAAAATATTCTCCATCATCTTTAAGATATTGTTGCTTTGGGTATCCAACGCGCTTGCAGTATAGGTTGAAGTCCCCAACAATCCACTCAGATTTTCAGGCAACATCCACATGATATTGGCGAGTTTCTGATACTGACTGGAATTGAACGCAAAAGCGATAATCAGCAACCAGCCGATCATGCGCTTACCCAAATCCACGACATTTTCATCAAACCCCCGTTTGTAATAGTCAAACGCGATCAACAGGATATAAATCCCAAAGCCGATTTGAAAAACCGGAGCAATACCGCTGATCATGTTGTTTGATTTTTGGAACAGATTAGTTCCCATACCGTTTAGTAGAAAGTTGGCGAGTTCGGAAAAATAAGAAGTTGTTTCCATAATTTGCCCTATTTTTTTTAGTGCTGCATTCGCTTACTCCCGAATGCAGCACGATAAAGCTACTACTGATTGCAGACCGCATAGTTGCGATCACGGATATGACGTGCCATACATTCTTCACGGGATGCATACTGGCGCTGTTCGATTTCTTGTTGTCGTTTATACAACCGATCGAGCATATCCAGCTTGGTTTGATTGTTGGCGATTTTTGCCTGTTCCACAGAAATACGGTTTTGCAGGTCAGTAGCGGCTTTGATGTCTTGTGTATTGTTGACTTCGTCCATCAAGCGCGACAGAGATTTAAGTTGTGTCTCCATCGAGTTAAAGACTTTTTCCATCTCCTTCATGTTATGCACAGCCATTCGTTGCGCCGTTTCAGGGTTATAAGCCTTACTATTAATTACAGACTTATAGTCGATATTTTTTGCGCCTTTATAAATCTCGCTCCACTCGGACGGAATTTGGTCTTTGAGCGTATCCTTCAAAAGATTGCCCATATTGCGCGAACCTGTCATCGCTTTAAACTGTTTAACCTGTTGTTCGTACTGCTGTTTCATTTGTGCGAGTTGCTTAGCCATCTCCATCATCTGCTGAATGAAATTTTGGGCGCGTTGAGCTGCTGCTGCACCATCAACTACCGGAATACCACTAGCTGTAACTGCCAAAGGCATAGCTGCTAAACTCGTAACAAGAAGAGCCATAGCGGATAATTTCTTCAGATTCAATTTCATCATAAGTTCCTTGTTGAAAGCCGCATCAAGCGGCAAAAAAAAGGCCGTTTGAAATTCAAACAGCCTTCGTTAAATTAAAAGAATATTATGCGGCTCGCGCATTTTTCTTCTCTGCACGGCGTTCTCGCAGGGTTTCAAGAAATGGGCGATACCAAACATCCGGATTTTCACTGCCAACATCTTCCATAATTTGATGCAACAACTCAACGTTATCAGATGAACCTGACAGAAAAGGCATTTCATCATGAAAACCGTACAAATCCAGCATGGCAAATGCCGACTGTTTCGACTGCTTAACCAAGAATGTGCGACTTTCCAGCGAGAGTTTGGAAAGTTCCTCAAACTCTTTTAGCGTCAGGCCACAACGTTCATAGCTGTTTTCAAATTCGGCATCAGGATTCGGCAGAAAGATTTTAGTTGGCGTTTGTTGCACAATCGCCGGGAAAATAGGACAAGAAATCGCATCTTCCGGTGATTGCGACACCAAAATCAACCAGCCGCCGCGTTTACGGTCGGTTTTCAGAATTTTGAGCATGATGTCCTGCAATGCCTCAAAACGTGCCGCATACCAAAATTCTTCAATGATGGAAGCGAGAATGCCGTCTTCTTTAGCAACTTTGTCCATCATGATATTTCTCAGGTGGAACATATACGCTAAAACCGGAGCGGTCGGCGGATAGTCGTCCTTCAGAATATCGGTAAGGTCAAAGCCGACACGGAAGAACTGTTCGGCATCAAACAGGTTCGTTGGGTTGTCCAAGCACCATGCGAACCGTCCGCCTTCACTTTCGCACCATTTGGACAGGCGCATACGCAGTGAGTTGGGATCTGGAACGACAGGAATACTTTGTAACAGATGGCTGAAACGACGGTGTTCGTAATCCATGCTAAACATCGTATCGACAGCGGCCTGAATCTCTTTTTCTTCCGTAGCCGTCAGTTTGCCGTTTTCGTCTGCGCCGCACATACCAACCAAGCTGTACAGGAATTCACGGTTTGCCGGCGTATCGGGCAGTTGAAAAGGGTTTAACCCGGTCGAAACCCCCGCTTCCAACGCAAAATACGAGCCGCCAATGGCGCGGATAAAGATTTCCATACCTCTGTCCAAGTCCATCACAAACATATAAGGATTGAAGCGTTCTGTGAACGCCATCATGGCTGTTTGCAACGTAGTTTTGCCGGTACCGGTTGCACCCAGTATCAGCGTGTGTCCGGCGATTTTTTCGCCGAGGCTGTCCTCCTTCATGTTTGAAAAATGGAAGTTGAAGTCGTAAATCGTTTTGGACGTGGTTTGCAGCGGCATAATTGCCGAACCATCGCCAATCGGATTACCCTGTTTTTTACCGTGCGAGTAGTTGTGTATGCCGAAGGTGGTCGCAAAGTTTGTTGTCGTTTTCGGGTAAGAGCGGGGCTTTTCCTTGCTGCCCGGCACTTGGCTGAAAAACGTCGCCGGAGCGGACAGCCCAGCCTTGGTAAAGCGGTAGCCACCCGCATTCAGGAATGTGGAATAAGCACGCGCACCGTTTGCCGCCGCCTCTTCCGCCGTCTTACCGTACACGACCAACGCCGCATGATAGTCGCCGAACATAAGTTCGCCCGATACCAGCAAGCCCTGACCTTCTTCCAGCTCTTCCTGTTGCGCGGTTGCTTTGTCGTTGACCGATGTCAGATTGTTCAACTGCTTCCTGATTTCACCCTGCATGTCGTAGGGATTAATAAATACAAGGCTTTGAGTGAATGTGAACTCACAAGGCAAGCGCAAGATTGATGTCAAGATTTTAGGTTTACTAATCCCAAAGTCTTTCAGATCGAACATTTGTGCAAACTTACGAGTCCCGTTTTGAGAACGAATTTCGCACAAATCCGAGCCAAAATGCAGATTAGCTCCTGGAATAGTCTGATAAGCATCAACGAAAGACAAAGGAATCTCTTCCCGTGTTCCATTAATTAGGCTACCAAAAAACGAGTACACCTCCGAGAAGGCAACACCGTTTTCATTCTTATAGGCAGTCAAAAGATACGGATCGTATGGTTCGAGTGAACGCATCAGAATCTGAATTTGCTCCTCTGCTTCTTTAATACCTGCTTCCAAATAGTCGTTCTTAATCAAAACTGTCAGATGGAATACGTTTTCAAAATAATCCGCTTCCTGAAAGCGTTTCAGATACTTGTCAGCAAACTGCTGACAGAAAGCCGTCTGAAACTTGTACTCACGGTCAAAGACAATCTTTTGGCGTTGCAGCGTTCCCCACACCGCCAAACGGTTGCCCAAGGTTTTGCCCATACCGGCGAGCAGGTTGCGTAACGATACAAACTGCGTGAACAGGTGCTTGTCGTCCACACCGTCAAACGGCAGGCCTTCCATGCGGATAACGAAGGCGAGATGTCCAGTTTTGTAATTAACGATGTTGTTTGTAACGTGTTGGCAGATTTTCGGTAGAAAATCCGACTGTGCCGGTTGCGCTTTCAGAGCATTGCTCAAAAAATCGCTGATAATCACTTTGTTGTCTCCCAAATTTAGTGGCGAGAATGGTATTGGTGCCGTTAAACATCTTGGCATTGCGACGTCGGAGGAAGTATTTTGTTTCCAAGCGGTAGATGTTTAAGGCTTGGTCGTCATTGGCACAAATTGTCCGTAAAAAGGCCAAAAACGGCACGGGCAAGAGTAAAAACAACAAAGCCCGCCAGCCGAGGAAATACATCATCGGCAAAGTTACTCCCATACTAATAAAAATACTGGTGGCAACAGCCTCAAGGGGAATGCCGAACATCATTGCCCGACGGTTCAGTCCGTTAAAGGTATGCTGTTCGGTGTGGATATTTTCCTTTTCCATCTGTGCTCCTCAGAATGAAACCGAACCGCCTTTGGTAAACAGATAAGTAGCAAAGGCAATAGATGCACCTGCACCAACCACATACAAACTGAGTTCTAAAAAATCACCCCATGTTTTTCGACCACTTTTTGCTTGTAGAAAAAACCAAAGCATGGTTATACCGCAAATCGTGCCGACAAGAACATAGATGCCTTGACGGACTTTCACCGCAATATTATTGACATCATTAAACCCGTCTGCCAACGTCATTTGTGCAATTGTCAATAAAGCAACCGCAGCGATAGTTTGGGGATTGGCTACAATTTTTTTGATGTTGTTCATCATTATTTCCTTTTTAAAAGACAAAAAAAAACCGCATTTAGCGGTGATAAGAATTGCCCGAAGGCAGTTAAAACTCTTTAAATACATCCCATTCCGCGTATCGTTTGACGGGTGCTTGGGCTGCTACTTTGACTATGTTTTCAGACGAACTGTCAGATCGGGCTACAACAGGTATAGGCTTCGGTTTAAAAGGCTGAACAGGGTGTGAAGCCAAAACAGTACGATTGCCGCTCAATTGTGCGTAACGTTCTTTCACGTTGCGAACGTAGTGCTGCGTTTCCCGATAAGGCGGAATGCCACCATATTTTCTGACAGCTCCCTCACCGGCATTATACCCAGCCAGTACCAAATCAATATTGCAACCATGTGGGCTGGATTTGTTAGGAAAGTGGTTACATAAAAAACGCAGGTAACGTGTACCTGCGATGATGTTTTGTTCCGGGTCGTAGAGGTTTTTAGGATTCACCCCCATTCTTGCAGCAGTGGGAGGTATGACCTGTAACAAACCCCGTGCATTCTTATTGGACAGAGCATAACGGTTTCCTGAGCTCTCACGCCCCATAACCGCCCATACAATGTTTTTGTCCAAACGCTGTAATGCTGCATGCTTTTCAACTAATGCAGCGTATTGAGGGTATGGAGCGTCGGCAATCGCTGATGTTTGGTAAAAAGCAAAGAGTGATGTTGTCAGTATCAATATTCTCTTCATGTTTTTTTCACATCCCTTCCTTTATTTATTCTGAAAAGAAAAAACGAAAATCAAAGCAAATTGAGTAAAAATGCTTGGATTTTCGTTCTGTGGTATGTGTCCGGTTTGTGCCGAGATAAGGCAAAATTAAACTGTATCAGACTGAAGGTGCTGGCTTCAACTCTGTTTATAAACAATTAGTTATATTTTATTATTTGGACTTTTAATCCGTTGGTCGAGCGTTCGAATCGCTCACGACCCACCAAATATGAAAACCTGCTTTGAAAAAGCAGGTTTTTTTACGTTTGGATTTTAGGATTTTGTTGAAAATATTTTGTTATTGAAATAATTCATAGCATATCAAGCATCAGGCCGTCTAAAAGATATTTTCAGACGGCCTGAAGTTTTATAGGAATGATTTTGAGAAATAAGTTTTCTACTTAGGGCAGACAAACGTTTAAAACCTAACCTGCGTCTGCAACTGCTTACGATAAACCAATACGGCAGCAGTCAGCGTGGTAAAAGAGAATGCAGACAATAAAAGCAGATAACGACCGATTCCGTCCAAGCCGCTGCGGTTGAGCAGCAGTTCTTGAAAAGCCTTTAAGCCCCAAGCCATCGGGGAAATCCAAGTGAGTTGCTGCATGGTTTCGGGCATGACGTGTGCAGGCACCATAATACCGCCGATTGCCGCCATCAGGATGATGCCGCCGCCGCCGAGGACGACGGCGTGTTCGGTTGATTTGGCGCAGACGCTGATTAATAGCGCGTAGCCGAGTGCGGCGGCACTGACGGCGGCGGACAACAGCGCGTAGGGAACAAGGCTGCCGTTGAGTATGAGGGCGGGCACGCCGATTTCGGGCAGCAGGTAGCGGCCGAGCAGCAACATTCCGACAAACTGAAGTTGGTTAATCAGGAAATAGGGGATAAGTTTCGCCACAATCAGGCCGGATGCGGAAGCGCGGGCGAGGCGCAGGCGGGTGATGGTGTTGGTTTGGCGTTCCAGCGCCATGACGTTCGATAGCGGTATCATGATGAAAAACATACCGAAAATCAGCCATGCGGGTACGCTGTGCTGTACGGCGTTGGGTTTTTCCACCGTGCCGCTGCCTATGCTCAGATAGTGTTCTTCCAGCATTTTTTTATCTAAAAAGCTGCGCACGGCGGCAAATTGTTCGTCGTTTTTTTCATCTACTTTTTTCTGGATGTCTTTGCGGATGGTGCGGGGCAGTTTTTTATTGTCGATTTTGATGCCGTCATTGTTGTCGAAATAAGCGTCCAGCCGCGTTTCAGTGTAGTGTTGCTGCAAAACGCCTTTGACAGCCGCCAGCCATGAAGGCTCGGTATCGGGCGGTACATAGATTTGCAAGGCTTTGTTGTCGGCGATTTTGTCGGAAGCGGGGTTCGGGTTGTGCAGCACCAGTTGGAAACGCTTGTCGTGCAAGCCGTTTTGCGCGTCGGTCAGTTTTTCAGACGACATCAGCGTGACATGAATCTGCTCTTTTTCCAACGCGGCTGCCAGCGCGGTATTGACGCTGTCGTTTGCTGCACCGACCAGTGCGATGCGGCTGTCGGTGTGCGGGTCTTGGTCGCGGCTCAGCGCCAACGACATAATCAGCATAAAGGCGATGGGCATCACAAACAACACTGCCAAACCGTGCAGGTCGCGGCAGAGCAGTTTGAGTTCTTTGAGGAGGGAGGAAATCGTCATTGTGGATTTTGCTTATCTGTTGCCGGTTCGTCTTTGCGCAGGAAATCGAGGTAAAACGTTTCCAGCGAACCGTGTCCCTGCTGGAAGTAGCGGATTTGCGCGCCGCTTTGTTGCAGGGCGGCGTAAACGGCGGCGGCATCGTGCGCCGTTTCCATCATGCCACGGCTGTCCACTTGCTTGGCACCCAAGGCGGCCAGCGTTTGAGGCGGCAGCGGCGGTTCGACGGTAAAACGCACGACGCCTGTTTGCGTGCTTAAAAGCTCGTCCAAACCGCCGTGGTACACCAGTTTGCCATGTTGCAGCAGCGCAATTTTGCCGCAAAGCTGCTCGATTTCCGACAGATAGTGCGAGGTGTAAACCACCGTTACCCCCTGCCGTGTCAAATCCGCCACGCTATCGAGGATAAAGCGGCGCGACTGAGGGTCGATGCCGACCGTGATTTCGTCGAGGAACACCAGTTGCGGTGTGTTAATCAGGCCGATGGCAAAATTCAGACGACGTTTAAGCCCGCCCGAAAGATGCTTTGCCGCTTTGTTTTTGTGGGCGGTCAGGTCGGTCTGCTCCAACAGCGCGTTCAGACGGCCTTTGTCGCGCACTTTGTAAAGTGAGGCGAAAAACAGCAGGTTGTTCCACACCGAAAGCTGCGGATAAAACGCGAAATCCTGCGGCACCAAACCGATTTTCTGCCGTTCGCTGCGGCTCAACAGGCGCAACGGCTTGCCGTCAAACAAAATTTCGCCCTGCCGTACTTCCTGCAAGCCGGCTAAAAGCGACATCAGTGTCGTTTTCCCCGCACCGTTGTGGCCGAGCAGTCCCAAACATTCGCCGTCGGCAATATCGAACGACACATTGTCCAGCGCGGCGGTTTCAGCTTTGGGATAATGGTGGGAGAGGGATTGGATTTGAATCATGGTTTCAGACGACCTTTTTTAGCGATATTTATATCACAGCACCCCATAAATAACGGAGCTGGAATTTGCCGTCCTTAAATATAAAGCAGACGCCGAAGGGAGCGCCGTCCGAACCTTGTCTGCCGAACAGATAAAGTGTCTTATCGCTGCGGCGGTAATAGGCTTCCCAGCCTTGATATACATTGCTGCCGAGTGCGGTGGCGGCAAAATCGGGTGAGAACAGTCCTTGCAGTTCGGCAGCGGGAACCGCTTGACCGTTTAGCGTGATGCGTTCAAGCGCGAACACGCTTTTGGGAATGTCGTAGTCTGTACCATAGAAAGGTTTGCCTCGATAGAGCCGCGCGGTGTATTTGTCTTTGTTGATGCCCGAGAAGTCGCTGAGTTTTGGATGGATGCGGCGGGCTACGATGTGTACCTTTTGACCGTTGCCGGACAAAGTCAGTGTATCGTCATGACCGGATTGTTCGCGCAGGCGGACGAAGTTTTTGTCGGAGGCGGGAAATGTTAAACGGCTGTAATGGATGAAACCGTAGTCTTCTGCGGCAGGTTGTTGCAGCTGGGCAGTACAGAAAGTCAAACTGCCTTCGCCGCCATCACCCAAACATTCCAACGGCGTGCCGTTGGGAATTTTTGCCAAGATTTTGGCATTCAAATCGGGGCTTTCGCGTAAGTTGGTGTGTCCATCGGCATCATGAACCAAGGCAAAGCCGTCCGGCGGCGCGGCATGGGTTAAGGCGGAACACAATAATAAGAGAGCAGTTAAGTAACGCATTTTTATCTTTTCTTTTAGTTTTCAGACGACCTAATTTCAAAACTGTACGCGGCGGATTAAGTTAAGCCGCATGATTCCCCATTATTTCAACAATCCCCGCCACAAGGCTTCTTCATCATCTGCAATCTTGCGCAAAAATGCGGCGATTTCGCGGCAACCGTTTTCGGACGGCTTTTTGCACTGCTTCACGCACATCGCTGCGAATTGACGCCATTGGTCGCCGATGGCGGTCATTTGTTCTGAGGCCGTCTGAAATGTAGGTTCGTTGCAGATATGGGCGGCCTGTTCGAGGAAGTAGGCGTAGATGTAGCGGAAACCTGCGCCGCCGGTACCGATTTCTTCCTGCATCCGCACCAAATGGCCGAGAAACAGTTTTTGGTATTTGTCGTTTTGTTTGGCAGGCAGGGATTCGATTTTTTTGGCCAGCGTGAGGATGCCTTTGACGCCGATGAAAAAGACCGGTGCGAGCATATGTTTGGCGTTTTTGCGTATGGCTTTGCGGATAATGGCGGGTAAGTTTGCTATGATTTTTTCAGACGGCCTGTTGTCTTCTAATGTGTACATCATGCCTTTTGCCGCCAATACGCCTTTGGCAAAGCGCGCCCGTTGCAAATCTTCGGCGGCGCAGCGTTGTACAGTTTCAAATACGGGGTCGCTGATGAGGTAGTCGTTGCCGTCTTTGCCGTACACTAAAAGATTGTGTGCGTTGAAATGGAAGCGCATTTGCGGCGGGAAATACGGCAGCCAGAATACGGAGGTCTGCAAACCGGCCAGTTTGCCTGAGGATAGTGCGGCATCCAATGCGGCTTGTCCGCTTTGTGTGTCGGAAAATTTGCGGACGGATAATTTCAGCCCCAATGCTTTGCAGGTGTTTTTGATGATGCTGCGCGGCGCAGTACGGTAGGAAACCAGCGGCATGCCGTTTAATTTGATCAGTGGCATCCAGACAAATGTCAGCGCATGGGCAATGCCGAAAATCATGGCTTCGTCTAAATTGTGGCCATGGTATTTGAGCAGGGTGGACATCACACCGCTTTCGCAATGGGCGGTATGCTGGTGTGGAAATTCTTGTGTGGTCATAAAGTTATTGGTTTTCGTGCAATGTTTTCAGACGGCCTGAAGCGGTCGGAATGGGTTTGTTGTTTTGGAAATCAGCGGGCTTCTTTGGCCGCTTCCTGCTCGGCTTTGTAGCGGCGCAGAAATTCGATGGCGGCGGCTTTTTCGGCTTCGTTGCCGTATTTGGCATCACGTTGGGCGCGGCGCAGTTCGGCGCGTTCTTTGGCTTCTTCGATTTGGCGCGCTTTGAAGTCTTCTCGGTTGTCGGAGGAGACGAGTTTGTCCTGTTGCGATTGCGCTTTGGCCATGGCTTTGGCAATCAAATCCATGGGGTTGAATGCGGCGCTTGGTGCGGCTGTTTGGGTTTGTGCCTGTGCGGCCTGTTTGGCTTTGACGGCGGCTTCGCGTTGCGCCAGCAGGGCTTTGCGTTCGGCATCGTCGCGCTGTTTGCGCGCGGTATGGCGTTCAAAACGGCTTTGCGCGTGTTCGGCGGCGGCAAAGCGCGGTTCGGCAGAGGTGCTGAAACGGCGTGCGGACGGCAGGAAGGGCTGCGATACGGGAACCATGTCGATGCAGTCGACGGGACATGGGGTAACGCACAAGCCGCAGCCGGTGCATTCGTCGCTGATGACGGTGTGCATCAGTTTGGACGCGCCCATAATCGCATCGACAGGGCAGGCGCGGATGCAGGCGGTACAGCCGATGCAGACGGCTTCGTCAATCAGGGCTACGGCTTTGATTTGTGTTTTTGCCGGCGTGAGGTAGGGTTTGCCCAATAGGTCGGCAATGTCTTTCATGACGGTTTCCCCTCCCGGCGCGCACAGGTTTACCGGCGCTTCTCCTGCCGACAGGGCGCGCGCATAGGGTAAGCAGCCTTCATAGCCGCACTCACGGCATTGGGTTTGCGGCAACAGGCGGCTGATGCTTTGGATGGGAATGGTCATCATGGATAGTCAAAATCGAAAAGGCGCATTATATCAGATTGTTGCGTTTGTTTTGGCGAAACCCGCTTTGCTTATTTTAGTGAAACTCTCCACGCTCGTTTTAGCGAAACTCGTTACACTCGTTTTCAGACGGCCTGAGCCGGGTTTGCGTTATAATTTTGAAATAGATTTATTCGGGTAATTAGGAATGACGGCTACACTTTGCCCCTGTCAGTCGGGGCGTGTTTATACGGAATGTTGCGCACCGTTTCATGTGCGTGAGGCGGCGGCCTCGACGGCGGAAGAGTTGATGCGTTCGCGTTACAGCGCGTATGTTTTGCAGGAAATCGACTATATCGTGGACACGACTGTCCCTGCGCAGCAGAATTTGTTGGACAAGCAGGATTTGGCGGCATGGAGTAAGCAGACGCAGTGGTCGGGATTGAAGGTTATCCGTTATGTGCCGTTTGGCAAGCTGCATGCTTTGGTCGAGTTTGAGGCGTATTTTGAAGAGAACGGGCAAACTGAGTGCCATCATGAATTGTCGGCGTTTGTGAAAATAGACGGGCGTTGGTACTTTATTGATCCGACCGTTGCTTTGCCGACGATGAAACAGCCTTGTTTGTGCGGTTCGGGCAAAAAGTTTAAGGCGTGTTGCGGACAATTTTTCAAATAGTAATGTGAACAGGCCGTCTGAACGTTCAGACGGCCTGAGCTGTTTTTGCAGATAAAAAAAACCATTCATACTAAGGGAGAAGTATGAATGGCCAATACATTGCGGGAAAACGTCTTACTTGCTGCACCGCCCAAAAGGGATGAAAGAGCGGTGTTGTGTCAGCGATTAATATTCTACCGTTTTTAGTATTAAATGCTGTTAAGAAGTGAAATAATTTCAATAAGTTGCAAGATAATCGTGATTTTTTGAAGATAAACGGTATTTTTACTGATTTTCTCGAATCCATTTCACCCATTGTTGAAACAGCTCGGGTTGCAATGCGGCGATGACGGAACGCTTGAATACATGTTCGCCGCTCCAAAAATCGTCGCCTTCCAGAGTAGTCAGACAGCCGCCGGCTTCTTCAAAAATTAATGCGCCGGCAGCGTAGTCCCACAGCTTTTGTCCGCCGTGGATGTAAATATCGTAGCGGCCGCTGGCAAGGTAGCACCAATCGAGCGTGCTGCTGCCCATGCTGCGGATTGTGCCGAATGGGGCAAGGGTATTCATGCGGCTGGCGAGTTTGCCCGAACGCAGGTATTTGATTTCCACGCCGGCAATGGATTCGTTGAGTTTTTTGTTTTCAGAACGCAGCGGCAGCGGCGTGCCGTTGAGAAATGCGCCTTTGCCGCGTTCGGCATAGAAACATTCGCCGCTGACCGGATTGTAAATCACGCCTAATTCGGCGTGGCCGTTTTTAACCAGCGCGACGGATACGGCAAAATGCGGCAAACCGTTGACGAAGTTGTTTGTGCCGTCGATAGGGTCGACAATCCACAGGCCGTCTGAATGTTCGTTCCACAAACGGGTTTGCTCCTGAACGCTCATCTCCTCGCCCAACATCGGACAATCCTCCAATAAGGGCAGGGCGGCGGCAAAAGCGGTTTGTGCGGCCAAATCTGCTTCACTCAAAACCGAGCCGTCTTCTTTGCGTCGTGACGGCGTGTTCAGAAAACGCGGCATGACTTCGGTTTGGGCGATGTGGCGGACGACTTTCTGTAAACGGTATAGCACGGCGTATCCTTGTTTTTTGCAGTTTTGCGTGACAGTGGATTAAAATTCGGGAAGTTTTAAATTATAGTGGATGAAATCGAAATCAGGCAGGCAAGAGTATGTCGCCGTGTTTCAACTTTGTTCACGAAAGTTCAAATTATATACATGAATAAAGCAGGAAACCATGCCCCGATTTTATGTTGATTTTGCCTTAAGCCCCGACAGCGTGGTCGAATTGCCTGATAATGTGGTGCGCCATCTGAATGTATTGCGCGTGAAAAACACGGAAGAAATCGTGTTGTTCAACGGCAATGGCAAAGCATATCCGGCTTTGCCCGAAGTTTTGGAAAAACGCCGCGCCAGCGTGCGGATTTTGCGTGAAGAGGCAACGGACAACGAATCGCCGCTGAACATTACGTTGGTACAGGCGGTATCCGCCGCCGAGCGCATGGATTTCACTTTGCAGAAAAGCGTGGAATTGGGCGTGGCAGGAATTCGCCCGGTCATCAGCGAACGCTGTGTCGTCCGCTTGAGCGGCGAACGCGCTGAAAAGCGGGTGGCGCGTTGGCAGGAAATCGTTGTTTCGGCGTGTGAACAAAGCGGCCGCAATATTGTGCCGAAGGTTTTGCCGCTGACGACTTATGTACAGGCATTGCAACAGTTGCCGCAGGAAACGACCAAACTGTTAATGAGCTTGAACCGCGCACAAAAGCTGAGCGATGTTCAGCCGCAATCCGGCAAAGTCGTGTTTATGGTCGGCCCGGAAGGCGGCTGGACGGAGAAGGAAGAGCAGCAGGCATTTGATGCTGGTTTTCAATCCGTTACGCTTGGCAAACGGGTGTTGCGTACCGAAACCGCCTCACTTGCGGCCATTGCCGCCATGCAGACGCTTTGGGGCGATTTTGCATAAAGTTCAGGCCGTCTGAAAACGAGCGTAGCGAGTTTCGCTAAAACGAGCTGTTGCTTCATGATATAAAAATGGGAGTTTAAAAAATGTCTTACACCTTTACACTGGCCGAGTACGAGCTGGAAGCGGAATTGAAAAAGTTAATCGTGCAAGAGGCCGATAAGGCCGACGATGTGGATATGGATGATTTCACCGACGATGCGCTTTTGTTTGGCGATGACAGTCCGGTCGGTTTGGATTCGCTTGATGCGCTGCAAATCAGCGTTGCTTTGCAACAGTATTTCCAAGTGCGCCTGCAGGGCGACCGGATGGTGCGCAAACATATGATGTGCGTACGCGATTTGGCGGCGTTTATCCGTGCGGAGCATGGCGCGTGAGTTGGGTTTGCGGTACGGCGGCCACTTCTGCCTTGAATCCGCAAGCGGATTTCAGACGGCCTGATGCAGTGTCTTATACGTTTTTAAACCAGCCACAGCAGGCTGCTTATTTTCGTGCATTCGCCGGCGACAGTTTGGGGCGGAAGGAATTTGCGGATATCGCCGAACAACATTTGTGCCGAGCCGCCGAAAATGCAGGCTGGCCGTCTGAAAGTTGGCATGATGCGCCGGTGTTTATCGGGTCTAGTTCCTATTCCATCTCCGAATATGAAAACTGCCATTTTGCAGGCAATAGGGCGGCAGAGGAACACAATCTGCTTTATCTCGCCGAAGATTTGCGCCGGCGCAGCGGCAATCGACAGATTTTCAGTTTCGCTACTGCCTGCACTTCATCTGCCCATGCGCTGATTCAGGCAGATAATTGTTTGCGCGGTGGGATAGAGCGCGCCTTGGTACTTGGTATTGAAAACCTCAACCGGCTGACTTTGCTGCATTTTCACAGCTTGGGTTTGCTGACTGAACAGTATCAGCCTTTTGGCGGAAACGGTTTGATTTTAGGCGAAGGTGTTGCCGCGCTTGCCTTATCTTCCGCTGCTCCTGAATCTTCAGGCCGTCTGAAACTTATAGGACACGCCGCCAATACAGGTAATGACCTGATTCAAAGCGATGGCCAAGCGCAGGAGCAAGTGATGCGCCGAGCCTTGGATATTGCGGGCATCGCTCCTGAAAGCATTGCGGCCGTTAAAACACACGGCATCGGCACGGCTGACAGCGATGCCGCCGAATTGGCCGCACTGGAAAATATATTCGGTACACTGCCGCCTCTAATGGCGTTCAAACCGCAAATCGGACACACGCTTGGCGCAACGGCAGCCCTTGAAACAGTCCTGCTTTTATCTGCTTTAAAACAAGGCAAAAGCAGCGATTATCAGGGGCGGGAAATTCGTTTTTCCGAGTGCGCGGCTTCACAAAAAGGCGGCTTTTTCTGTTTGGCCAATCAGTTTGGCTTTGGCGGCAGCAACACATCTTTGGTATGGCAATGGCAACTGTAAATCCTAATATCCGCATTACCGCCGCCGTGCGTTTTGATACTGACGCCGGCACCGGCGGCAAAATCCTCAAACAAACGTTAAAGCAGCAAAGCAGTATAGACACTCGCCGTCTTAGCCGCTTGAGTTTGATTGCCGCGCTTGGCGCAGGGCAACTGAAGGAACAAAGCAAAATCCGTTCTGATTGCGCTGTTTTTCTCGGTACACCGTTTTCTTCGCCATCCGTGTTTGAAAAAATGGCAGACAATGTGCTGAACCATCACGCCGCGATGCCGTTTGACTTTATTGCCAACCTGCACAACGCTCCCGTTTTTCATGCTGCTCAAGCGTTAGGAACGCATGGTGCAACTTTGGTCGTAGCTGTCGACAACAATATGGATACCTGCTTTCATCCATTGTTGCTGGCGATGCAATCTGTGCAAAATGGCGGACAGGCTGCGGTTGGCTGGGCATATGAACATCAAGCAGCACATGCCGATACCCATGAAGGCAGTATTTGGATTGTGCTTGAAGCCGGTGCAGAGCAGGGTATTCCCGTTGTGTTGAGTGATGAAGTGATGCAGACTGATAGGTCGTCTGAAAAGCCGCAATATTATTGGCAAAATATCGCCGATTGGATAGAAGCAGTAATGGCGCACGAGGGTAGGGATGTGAAGAAATGTACTTTGGCGTGATCAGCAAATGATTTTAGAGAAAGTATTTGTCTGTTGAATAAATAAGGTTTGTACCATTAAAAAGGCCGTCTGAAAATGTTTTCAGACGGCCTTTTTGTATAAAAAACCAATCAACGAGACATCTCGCCTTGAATAGCGCGGATATTTGCTTTACGGGCGTTGATGGTACGGGTCAGTTGTTGGATTTTAATCTGATCGCCTTTTTGTTTGGCCGCATTCAGCTGTGTTTGAAGGCGGGTAATAGCGGCCTGTTCGTTGCGTACTTCGGTCTGCAATATTTGTTTGCGGGTTTCCTTAGGACTTGGCTTAGGAGCCGGCGTAACCACAGGTGCAGTACGGATAACAGGGGCTTTGTATTTGCTGTATGAAGAACTGCGTGATTTGTTCTGACGGTTGCGCAGGGTAATATTGAGGCGCGGATTGGCAGCTTCGGCTGTGTTGGTCACGCTGGTAATCGGTACATTTGGCAGAATTTTGATATCACTGTCATTATTTTCTTTATCCAGCAAAATGTCGGCTGCCGGTTTGTATGCTTGAGGGAAAGGTGTTGGGACAGTGGTTTTGCCATGTTCTACCGGAGAGGCAGTTGCCGGTGTGCTTGGTTCGGCCGAAGCGGTGGCAATAGGTTTAGCTGCTTGTTCTTCGGATGCGCGGACAACGGCTGTTTTGGTACGGCTGACCTTGGCTTTGCGTCGAGAGGAGGTTTTGGCATAAGTTTTGCCTTTGCGCTTAGTCTCGACTTTGGCAGGTGTTTTATCGAGCACTTCATCCTGAGCTGTTACTGCTTGGTTGTTTTGGGTAGTTGAAGTTTGCGGCTGAGCAGTCGAATTTTGAATAATCTCTTGTGGGATTTGAATTGCAGGCACAACAGGTTGAGCAACTGGTGTTTCATTAATAATAGCAATGCCGTCTGAAACTGTTTTCTCGGTAGAGGCAGTAGGTTGGGCTTGTGCGGTAAGCATTACAGGAACAACACTGTTTTCTGTTTGGGCTGCACTAGACTGAGTTTGTACGACAGGAGTTGTATTGCGGACAGTAGTGTCGGCAACATAGTCTTCAGCTTTTATTGCGGGTGGCGCTTCCAGGGTAGGCGTATTGTTAGGAACGATTACGCTGTCTGCAATGGCTTTGTCGGCCGCAACGGTAGGTTGAGCTTGTGCGGCGAGCATTGGAGGAACAATAGTGTTGTCCTCTTGAACGGCAGTCGTCTGCGTTTGTACGACAGGAGTTGTGTTGTGGACAGCAGTATCGACAACATAGTTTTCAGGTTTTGCAATGGCTGGTGTTTCCAAAACAGGCGTATTGTTGGAAACGATTACGCTGTCTGCAATGGTTTTATTCGCAGGCACAGTTTGTCGAGTTTGTGCCATCGGAATGGAAATAGGTGCCGGAATACCGTATTCATTTCGAGCAACAACGACTGGGGTTTGTACTGCAGGCATTGCATGAGAAGCATGAACGTAGTCAGCGGCAGATGCTTTAAATTCTGTTGTTTGTACCGTTTTTAAAACCGGAGTGTCGCCTGGAATTGCAACGACGCTGTTTTCTGTTACATTGTTTGTTTCAACTATGCGACAGGCGTCATTGATCTGGTATGAAGCATAAACGGTGATGCCTTCAACATTGCAGACATACTCGGCAGCGTTGGCGGCAGCAGGGAGGGTCAGGCTGAGGGCAATGGCGGTTTTGCAGAAAAACGGTTTCATAAAAGCAATAGAATCAGGTTGTTTGTTTAAAGTGTAATTATACTATGTACACTGTCAGCATCCGCCAACTTATTTTTAGGCGGTGTAAAACTGTGGCTGAAAGGTTGAAAATTGGAATAAAAGGTCTTAGGCCGTCTGAAACTTGTCATACTAAAGTTTCAGACGGCCTTTGTTGTCATAACGTATTAAGCGTTCAACAGGCTTTCGTCCAATGTCAGGTCTTCGTTTTTATTGACGGCGACTTTGCGTGCCAAAACGTTTTGGGCGATTTCGTGTGCTTCGGCAAGCGAGTGCATCAGATAAGTACCGCATTGATATTCGTTCAGCTCGGGGATTTTGCTTTGGTCTTGAACGGTCAAAACATCCTGCATTGAAGCGAGCCATGCATCGGCTACTTTTTGCTCGTCGGGCGTGCCGATGAGGCTCATGTAGAAACCGGTGCGGCAGCCCATCGGGGAAATGTCGATAATTTCAACGCCGTTGCCGTTCAAGTGGTCGCGCATAAAGCCGGCGAACAAATGCTCCAGCGTGTGAATGCCTTTTTCAGGCAGGATTTCTTTGTTGGGAATGCAGAAACGCAGGTCAAACACGGTAATGGTGTCGCCTTTGGGCGTGGTCATGGTCTTTGCCACGCGTACGGCAGGAGCGTGCATACGGGTGTGGTCGACTTTGAAACTGTCTAGTAGGGGCATTTGGGTGTCCTTTGAGGTAAATAGATTTTTAGCTAGGGATATTTGGAGACTGAATCACAATTCCGCAATCTCAACTGCTTCACCCGAAGCCGCGCTTAGTGCTTCGTTCAAAACGTCGTAGAAATCGCGGCTGTCGCGTGTTGCCAGCCATTTGCCGTTTTGCTCGGCGAAATGGTAGCCGCCGCTTTTGGCGGCAATCCACAATTCTTGGTTGGGCGTGTGGCGGTTGACGATGATTTGTGTGCCGTCTTCGGCTTCGATGGTCAGTACGTTTCCGGCAAACTGGCAGTCGAAATCCCAGCCGTTTTCGTCGATTTGGTCTTCGATGTGTTCGAACAATTCTTCGCTTATGCGGATGAATTCGCTTTCGGTCATCATGGCTTTTTGTGTGGTTTTTGTTTAAGATACCGAATCTTGCCACATTCGTAATGATGAAGAAAGTTTTACTGATGAAATACGGCGTATTTTTTGCAGCGGCAACGGCTCTGCTGCTCTCTGCCTGCGGCTACAAAGGCGACCTCTACCTGCCCAAAGAAGGCGACAAGGCGCGCTTCGGCGTGATTCAGACCGGCTTGAAATTCGATACGGCAAAAGAGCCGACCACTCAAGCCAACGATTAAAAAAAGACTTCACAAACATGACCTTATCCTGCGAACAAATCCCTTATTCCCACCTTGCCGAGGAATTCGGCACGCCGCTTTATGTATACAGCAAATCTGCGCTGACCGAGGCGTTTGAAAACTACCAAACCGCGTTTGCCGCTTTAAATCCGCTTGTCTGCTATGCGGTTAAAGCCAATGGCAACTTGAGCATCATCAAGCACTTTGCTTCTTTGGGGAGCGGTTTTGACATTGTGTCCGGCGGCGAATTGGCGCGTGTTTTAGCGGCAGGCGGCGATGCGGCGAAAACGATTTTTTCCGGTGTGGGCAAGAGTGAAGCAGAAATTGAGTTTGCGCTCAATGCAGGTGTGAAATGCTTCAATATGGAGAGCATTCCCGAAATCGACCGCATTCAGAAAGTTGCCGCGCGCTTGGGTAAAGTTGCTCCGGTTTCCCTGCGCGTCAACCCTGATGTCGATGCCAAAACCCATCCTTATATCTCCACCGGCCTGAAAGCCAACAAATTCGGTATTGCCTATGCCGATGCGCTTGAGGCCTATCGTCATGCTTCCCGACAAAGCCATTTGAAAATTGTCGGTATCGACTGTCATATCGGCTCGCAACTGACTGACCTCAGCCCGCTCATCGAAGCCTGCGAACGTATTTTGGCCTTGGTCGACCAACTGGCAGACGAAGGCATTGTGTTGGAACACTTGGACTTGGGCGGCGGTGTCGGCATTGTTTACCAAGACGAAAATGTGCCTGATTTGGGCGCGTATGCCCAAGCCGTTCAAAAACTGATCGGTACACGCCGTCTGAAACTGGTCCTCGAGCCAGGTCGTAGTTTGGTTGGCAATGCAGGCGCGTTGTTGACGCGCGTTGAGTTTGTCAAACATGGCGAAGAGAAAAACTTTGTGATGGTCGATGCGGCGATGAACGATTTGATGCGTCCGGCGCTTTATGATGCCTATCATCACATCGAAGCGGTCGAAACCAAAGACATTGAGCCTTTGACGGCCAATATCGTCGGCCCGATTTGCGAAACCGGCGACTTCCTCGGCAAAGACCGCACCATCGCCTGCGAAGAAGGGGATTTGCTGCTTATCCGCAGCGCCGGTGCGTATGGCTCAAGCATGGCGAGCAACTACAACACGCGCAATCGTGCGGCGGAAGTATTGGTTGACGGCAACGAATGCAAACTTATCCGCCAACGTGAAACCGTCGAGCAGCAAATGGCCAACGAATTGGCTTGTTTGTAAGGTTTGATTGTTTAAAAGGCCGTCTGAAAGCTTGATTGACTTTCAGACGGCCTTTGCTATGAAAGAAAAGGGCATGTATCAAACACGCCCTTTTTCAGTTGATCAATAATGCGGCGGAATCTCGTCGCGCAGGCTGTACGGTTCGCGTTCGCCGTTTGCGCCTTTGTCCTGCATCCGTTGATACAGAAGCCGCAACTGGCCTTGCTGCAAATCCAAAGCCTGCTGCATCTTGGCGATGGTGTCGTTCAGGCTGCCGATTAAATCTTCCTGCAAGGCCGTCTGAATTTCCAGCTCGGTGATGCGGTGTTCCAATTCCTGAATATCGCTCATATTACAGCACCATCGCGGCAATCCAGCCTGCAACCATCAGCGGGATATTGTAGTGGATAAAGGTCGGGATAACCGAATCGCGGATGTGGTCGTGCTGACCGTCGGCGTTCAAGCCCATGGTCGGGCCGAGTGTCGAGTCGGAAGCGGGGGAGCCGGCATCGCCCAGCGCACCTGCCGTGCCGACGATGGCCACGGTAGCCATTGGGGAGAAGCCCAAGCTGATGCACAAAGGCACATAAATCGCGGTAATAATCGGCAAGGTGGAGAAAGACGAGCCGATGCCCATGGTTACCAGCAAGCCGACGAATAACATGGTCAATGCGGCCATGCCCTTATTGCCGCCGAACAAAGCCATGCTGTGTTCGACCAAAGGCTGAATCTCGCCGGTCGCGTTCATGACGGCGGCGAAACCTTGCGCCGCAATCATAATAAAGCCGACCATCGCCATCATTTTGATGCCTTCGCCGAACACATTGCTGGCGGCGGAGCGGTTCATCACGCCCAACATCATAAACACGGCAAAGCCCAACATAGCGCCCAATACCAGCGAACCATCATACAAAAGCTGAATGGCAAAACACACGGCAATCGCCACGGCCGCCACCAAGCTGCGATAGGTTGACGGCTCTTGTTGTTGCACTGCCGCACGATTGTCTTCCGTGTCAGTGGTATTGTTTTGATAAGTGCGCGGTTTGCGGTAGTGCAAAAAGGCCAGCAGCAAGCCGGAAACCATGCCCAAAGCCGGAATAGCCATTGCATGCATCACATTGATGCCGCTGGTGTCCATGCCTGCCGAGCGGATATTGCCCAACATGATGTCGTTCAAGAAGATGGCACCGAAACCGTAAGGCAGGAACATATAAGTCGTTACCAAGCCAAACGTAATCACGCAGGCCACTAAGCGGCGGTCGAGTTTCAAACGGTTGAATACCAGCAACAGCGGCGGAATAATCATCGGGATAAACGCAATATGAATCGGCACAACGTTTTGGCTCATCACGCCCATGCACAAAATAATCGCCAGCAGCAGCCATTTGACCGCGCCTTCGCCTTTCGCATTGTCTTCACCACCGTTGAGTTTGCGGATAATCACGCCGGCGAGCTGTTGAGGCAGGCCGGAATGCGTGATGGCCATAGCAAACGCGCCGAGCATGGCATAAGACAGCGCGATTTGCGCCCCGCCTTTCAGGCCTTCGTTAAAAACAGGAATAATCCCTTGCTGCACCACATCGCCAGCCGCGTTGGTTACATTCTCCAAAGGCATACCGGCCACCAAGCCGCCGACAAACGCACCGACAGCCAAGCTGAGTACCACATGCACGCGCGATAAAGACAGCACAAGCATGATGATGACCGCAATTACAACCGCATTCATATCGTTCTCCGTTGTTCAGACGGCCTGTTATGTAAAAACAGGCAATCATCTGTTTACATATTACAAATAAACATCATAACCCAAGCATGAAGCCTTTGCAAAAAACGGCAGGCCGTCTGAAAAACAGACCATCGGTTTCAGACGGCCTGCCGTGAACCCTTATTCAGAGTTTTAATAGGGCGTACGGTTCTGGCGATAAAAATATCTAAAAAACACGTGCTTCCTATTCTTTGCATATGGTACCAATGTTAAAATCGACACAATGTCTCGGTTTCAGGTTTGTCACTGAAATTAAAGCATTTATTGCTAAAACCCAATTCAATCATACAAACAAAGGAAAGAAACTATGGATATTCTGACGCGGCTGCACAATCTGCCGCCTTCCCACTTTCATTACAAACTTCTGGTCTTGGTCGGAATAGGCTGGCTGTTTGATGCCATGGATACCGGTTTGGTATCGTTTGTATTGCCGGCTTTGGGCAAAGATTGGGCGCTGGCTCCGGCGCAGTTGGGTTGGGTTGTCAGCATTGCCTTTGTCGGCATGGCTCTGGGCGCGGTATTCAGCGGCTGGCTGGCGGACAGGTTCGGACGGAAAACCGTTTTTGCCGGCACGATGGTGGTGTACAGCATTGCCACAGGTTTGTGTGCGTTTGCACCTGATTTGACGGTTTTGCTGGTGTGCCGCTTTTTTGTCGGCGTCGGTTTGGGCGGCCAACTGCCCGTTGCCGTGTCGCTGGTCAGCGAATATGCGCCGCCGAAAGTACGCGGCCGTTTTATTGTGTTGCTGGAAAGCTTTTGGGGCTTGGGCTGGCTCTCAGCCGCGCTGGTGTCTTATTTCTTTATTCCGCAAACCGGCTGGCACAGTGCGTTTTTATTCGGCGCCTTGCCCCTGTTTTATGGGCCGTTGGTGTTGAAATTCGTTCCCGAATCCGTGCCTTACCTGCTTTCCCGCGGCAAAACCGACGAAGCGCACCATTTGGTATCCGCGTTGGAAATTCAATCGGGCATCACGCCGCCGACACAAGCCGTTGCCGCGCCGGCCGCCCCGCGCGAACGCATTCGCTTCTTCCAACTTTGGCAACATCCGTTTGCACGGCGTACGCTGATGCTGTGGCTGGTTTGGTTCGGCATCGTGTTTTCGTATTACGGCATTTTTACTTGGTTGCCCAAACTGCTGGTTGAGCAGGGCAATACCGTGGTCAAAACCTTTGAATATGTGTTAGTGATGATTGTTGCGCAACTGCCCGGCTATATAGCCGCCGCGGCTTTGGTGGAGAGAATCGGCCGCAAAGCAACGCTGGCGGGCTTTCTGGCCGCGTGCGCCGCGTGTGCATGGTTTTTCGGGCAAAGCACCACTGCGGCCGAAGTCATGATTTGGGGCAGCCTGATGTCCTTCTTCAATTTGGGTGCATGGGGCGTTTTGTACACCTACACCCCCGAACTCTACCCCTTGCGCTTCCGTGCCTTCGCATCCGGCTGGGCAGGCGCCATCGGCCGCGTAGGCGGCATACTCGCACCTATGGTAGTGGCGGCGATGGTGGGCAACAGCGAGGGCTTCGGCAATATCTTTATGATGTTTGCGCTGGTTATGCTGCTGATTGTGGCGGTAATCTTGGTATTGGGTGAAGAAACCAAAGGCCGTACGCTGGAAGACATTAGCCAATAAACAGCAAAGCAAAAAAGGCCGTCTGAAAAAGATTTTCAGACGGCCTTTTCATTTACGTTTGTAATTTTAATACATCTATTTTCTGTTTTTATCTTAATTATCGAGGAAAACGACGAAGAATAACCGTCTTTGTTTTTGTGTAGATAAAAATATTATACTTCAAAGAATTAAAATGAATAAACGATAAAATGGCCGTCTGAAAAGTTCAATCATGGTTTGTGATGTAGGTCAAAGCAAAATGTAACTAAATTACCTATAGTTATCGTAGTGAAAATTTATTGACATTATTGCCACCTTTTATTAAGGAGATACACCATGAACGCATCAGCCGACAACGTCGTCAGCCCAGCCGTAGCCGAGGTAAACAGCCTGGTTGAAAAGGGTTTACGGGCGTTGGATGAGTTTCTTAAGCTGGATCAGGAGCAGATTGATTTTATTGTTGCCAAAGCCTCTATCGCCGCGCTGGACAAACATGGTGTACTCGCCATGCACGCGGTAGAAGAAACGGGACGCGGCGTGTTTGAGGATAAGGCGACGAAAAACCTGTTTGCCTGCGAAAACGTCGTGCGCCGCCTGCGCGATTTGAAAACCGTGGGCGTCATCAGCGAAGACGATGTAACCGGCATTACCGAAATCGCCGATCCGGTCGGGGTCGTCTGCGGTATCGTGCCGACCACCAATCCGACTTCCACCACCATTTTCAAATCCCTGATTTCACTGAAAACCCGCAATCCGATTATTTTCTCGTTCCACCCTTCCGCCCAGCAGTGTTCCGCCCATGCCGCCCAAATCGTGCGCGATGCCGCGATTGCCGCCGGCGCGCCGGAAAACTGCATCCAGTGGATTGAAAAACCGTCTATGGAAGGCACTTCCGCGCTGATGAAGCATCCGGGTGTGGCAACGATTTTGGCGACCGGCGGCAATGCGATGGTGGAAGCCGCGTATTCTTGCGGCAAACCTGCGCTCGGCGTCGGGGCGGGCAACGTACCTGCTTATGTTGAAAAAACGGCGGACATCAAACAGGTGGCACACGATATTGTGATGTCGAAATCTTTCGACAACGGCATGGTGTGCGCCAGCGAGCAAGCGGTGATTGCCGATAAAGAGATTTACAAAGAGTTGGCCGAAGAATTCAAATCCTACGGCGTGTACTTTGCCAACAAAAAAGAAAAAGCCATGCTCGAAGAGTTTATCTTCGGCGTAACGGCGAATTGCGCCAGCTGCGGCGGGGCGAAACTTAATTCTGCGGTAGTAGGCAAACCGGCAACATGGATTGCCGAGCAGGCCGGGTTTAAAGTCCCTGAAAAAACCAACATCATCATCGCCGAATGCCGCGAAGTCGGCCCGAACGAGCCGTTGACCCGCGAAAAACTTTCGCCTGTTTTGGCCATGATTAAGGCGGATTCGACCGAACAAGGTTTGAAGTTTGCCGAAGAAATGGTTGCCTTTGACGGCTTGGGACACTCCGCCGCCATCCATACCGCCGACGAAGAATTGGTCAAAACGTTCGGCTCACGCGTCAAAGCCCTGCGCGTGATTTGGAATTCGCCTTCCACCTTCGGTGGCATCGGCGACGTGTACAACGCCTTCCTGCCTTCTCTGACCCTCGGTTGCGGCTCTTACGGTAAAAACGCCGTCGGCGGCAACGTCAGCGCAGTCAATCTGTTAAACATCAAAAAAGTAGGCCGTCGGAGAAACAACATGCAATGGTTCAAAGTGCCCGCCAAAATCTATTTTGAACGCGATTCCATCCAATATCTGCAAGACATGAAAGACTGCGAAAAAGTCATGATTGTGACCGACCGTTCGATGGTTGATCTGGGCTTTGTCGATAAAATCACCCACCAACTGCATCAACGCAAAAACAAAGTGACCATCCAGCTGTTTACCGATGTCGAAGCCGATCCGAGCGTCCAAACCGTCTATAAAGGCACCGATTTGATGCGCAGCTTCCAGCCGGACACCATTATCGCACTGGGTGGCGGCTCGCCGATGGACGCGGCCAAAGCCATGTGGCTCTTCTACGAGCAGCCGCAAGTCGATTTTGAAGACTTGGTGCAAAAATTCATGGATATCCGCAAACGCGCATTCCGTTTCCCTGAATTGGGCCGCAAAGCCAAATTTATCGGCATTCCTACCACGTCGGGTACAGGCTCCGAAGTGACGCCGTTTACCGTCATTAGCGACGGCGACAAAAAATATCCGATTGCCGACTACTCACTGACACCGACCATTTCGATTGTCGATCCTGCTTTTACCATGACAGTTCCGGCAGGCGTAACCGCCGATACCGGTTTGGACGTATTGACCCATGCCGTAGAAGCATACGTTTCCGTACTGGCGAACGACTTTACAGACGGACTCGCCCTGCAAGCCATCAAGCTCGTGTTCCAATACCTCGAACGCTCCTACAAACACGGTGCGGCCGATCCAGAAGCGCGCGAGCATATGCACAATGCCTCCACCATCGCAGGCATGGCGTTTGCCAATGCGTTCTTGGGCATCAACCACTCGATGGCACACAAAATCGGCGGCAAATATCACGTTCCGCACGGTCGTGCCAACGCCATCCTGCTGCCGCACGTCATCCGCTACAACGGCACGCGTCCGCAGAAAACCGCTACTTGGCCGAAGTACAACTACTACAAAGCCGACCTGAAATATCAGGAAATCGCCCGTACCTTAGGTCTGCCGTGCAGCACACCGGCAGAAGGCGTCGAATCCTTCGCCCGCGCCTGCCATGAGCTGGCAGTCAACGTCGGCATCAAAATGTCGTTGAAAGAGCAGGGCATCGATGAGAAAACCTTCCTCGACGGCAGAAAAGAGCTGGCCATGATGTCTTTTGAAGATCAATGCACCCCGGCCAACCCACGCCTCGCTATGGTGGCCGATATGGAAGAAATCCTGACCAAAGCCTATTACGGCGAATAAAATCGGGCAGTTAAAAAGGCCGTCTGAAACCTGAATATAGGGTTTCAGACGGCCTTTCGTATTAGAACTAAAGTTGATACTTATTGTATGTGGAATTTAATTTGCAAACATTAAGAATAGTCATCATGAAATCAGAAATTTTAAAACAATTTGGCAAGCATGTTCGTCATTTAAGACAACTCCAGGATTTAAGTCAGGAAGCATTGGCTGAAAAAGCGAATATGCACCGGACTTATATCGGAATGATAGAACGTGGAGAGCGTAACCCTGCCCTATTAAATCTTATTCGTTTGGCTAGTGCATTAGATATTTTTTTGCCTGAACTTTTAACTTTTAAGGACTATGTTAATGACGGAAACTGTGATAATGAATCTAACTGATTCGTATGGTTTTTTTAGAGAAAACATCGGAAGGACGCTAGGAGATCTAAAACTTGAATATCAAACCAGATTTCCCAAGTTCACCTCTGAAATGAAGATAAATAAAGGCGGGGTAGGGCAGTTTATCGAGAAATTAATAGGACTTAAGAATACAAATGCTTTGACAGATTTTTCTGATGGTGAGCTGAAAACCAATAAAGCAGATGCAGATGGTGCACCACTAGAGACTATGTTTATCTCGTAGATTTCCAGTAACTTTGATCAGTTAATCAGCGATCAGATAAGTTTTGAAGATAGTTGGATATACCAAAAAATAAAGAATTTGCTATATGTTCCTATTTGTAAAGTCGACAACGATCCTGATAAATGGTACATACAGTCAGCCTATCATGTGCAAATAAATGAAGGGGTGAACTTTTCAGACAGTTAGCTGCTGATTTCACGCAAATTAAAAGTAAGCTGTTATCTGATATTAATTCCGGCGACGGATACATTCATACATCAAACGGTAGTTCTATACCAATCAGATCAAAAGATTCCAAGCCATACCATTCTATATTTTCTGCACAATATAATCGGAATATTTCTAATAAGAATCATGCATTTTATTTTAAAAAAGAATTCATGCGGGAAGTTCATGAAATGACCAGACAGGATAGAGCTGGTGTTGTTCGAATAATTTAAAATAAGATGGAGGCTACAGCTTTTGTTGTAGCCTTTTCTTTGCTAATTCAAAAAATCTTCTTCTAGTTCGCAACCACAAAATTTCCGACCATGTTTTAAGGCAGCGCCTCCTGTTGTGCTGCTGCCCATGAAAGGGTCAAAAATCAAATCCCCGATGTTTGAAGCCGATAGCATGCAGCGTTCAAGCAAGGCGAGTGGTTTTTGTGTCGGATGTTTGCCGAATGTTTTTTCGGCTTTATTTGGAGGAGGGAATGTCCAAACACATTTCATCTGTTTACCATCGTTTTGTGTTTTCATGGTTTCAGAATGAAACGTATGTTTGGCTTTTGAAGCCGTTATTGGAAAGAAAGTAAGGTGGGTCTGCGAAAATCATATCGAAACAGCCAGTTGGATGTTTTTCCAATATCTTCCGCATGATGTTAAGGGAATTGTCGTTGTAGAGGACAAGGTCGTCTGAAACGATTTTTTTCAAACGGCTTTGATAAATAGCAGCTTCTTCAGCCAGTTTGTCGAAATCACTCATAAATTGCCAGCAATTCTCCGATTTTTTTACGGCTGCTGCACTTTGTTGCAATATTGCTTTGTACTTCAACCGTTTTCAGAATGGCAGAAGAATAAATATCCCTTGTGAATTCAGTATCATGATTTGAAATCAAAACGCCTTGGGAGTTAGGCGCAATTTATTGATTTTTTGTAAAGTCCGCGACCAATGAATTCGATCATATTTTGATCACGCAAAATTTGTAATTGTTGGCGGATTTTGTCTTTGATATGGTTGTTTTGGGGAAATTGGATGGATAGTTTGTTTTCAAATTCATACATTTGTGACAATGTGAATTCTTCGGGGAGTTGATCGATACATTTCATAATAGCCAAAAGCCAGCCTTTGCGTTCCGCATTTTGGTTGCGTAAAAATAGATTGGATTGCCATTTTTTCAGAACGATTTCGGGTTCGATAATGCGGGAATTGTCTATCAAGAATATTTTGCCGCTTTCAGGTAAAGGTACAAGATTAATGGAACACATGATGTGGTGCGGTCGGTTTTTAATACCTTTATTTCTGGGAATAATCATGTCCGGTGTTATGAAATGTTTAGGTACAAGCACCAATTGCTGTATGGAGTAATCCGCTTTTTTATATGCAAGAAAGAAAAAGTTTGGGTTGGTATCTGACTGGATGCGCTCCAACATGGTGTGATATGCACCGTCAGGTACACTGTTACCTATAGTTTTTTGATTTTTACTCTTTAATTCATATTGCTCGTGACAGTTTGGACAAAAGAGGTCTGCAACAGGTTTGTTATTGGTAAATCTCTGCATCGGCTTGCTTCCGCAACAGGGACAGTAGCCGTTTTTTTCTAGCCAAGCCTCGCTCATTACACGGATTTTGTGGGTTGCTTTATTTTGTTGCTTTCCCAATTCGGTATCGAAAAATAAATTCATGTTTTGGATTTTGAGATTTAAGTTATTTGAGGTCTGTAATGTAGACAACTCAATCTACCTTAAAAAGGTCGTCTGAAAACCCTGTTTCCAAGTTTTCAGACGACCTTTCCTAATTACAGCAATCAATGCCGAATCGACTTTACACCACGATGTTCACCAGTCTGCCCGGTACGACGATGATTTTCTTGGCGGGCTTGCCTTCCATGAATTTCACCGCGCCTTCGGTGGCGAGTGCGGCGGCTTCGAGGTCGGCTTTGGAGGCGTCGGCGGCGACGGTGATTTTGCCGCGCAGTTTGCCGTTGACTTGAACCATGACTTCGATTTCGGATTTGACCAAGGCGGCTTCGTCGACTGTCGGCCAGCCTGCTTCCCACAGTTTCGCGCCGTTTAATTCGCTCCACAGGGTTTCGCAGATGTGCGGCACGATGGGCCACAGCAGGCGTACGGCGGCTTCCAATACTTCTTGAGCGACGGCGCGGCCTTGTTCGCTGCCGGTGTCGGTTTTATCGTATTGGTTGAGCAGTTCCATTACGGCGGCGATGGCGGTGTTGAACTGCTGACGGCGGCCGTAGTCGTCGCTGACTTTGGCGATGGTGGCGTGCAGTTTGTGGCGCAGGTCTTTGAGTTCTTTAGACAAACCGTCTTGGTTGCCTGCGAACGTTTTGACTGCTTCGCCTTGTTTCAGGTATTCGTAAACGGTACGCCACAGACGACGCAGGAAGCGGTGTGCGCCTTCGACGCCGCTGTCGCTCCATTCGAGGGACTGTTCGGGCGGTGCGGCGAACATCATGAACAGGCGAGCGGTGTCCGCACCGTAGGCGTTAATCAGTTCTTGCGGATCGACACCGTTGTTTTTGGACTTGGACATTTTTTCCGTGCCGCTGATGACGACTGGCAGTCCGTCTGCTTTCAGAACGGCAGAAACAGGGCGGCCTTTGTCGTCGAAAGTCAGCTCGACATCGGCAGGGTTGATCCAGTCTTTGCCGCCTTTGTCGTTTTCGCGGTAGTAGGTCTCGCAGACGACCATGCCTTGAGTCAGCAGGCGTTCGAACGGTTCGTCCACGCTGACCAAGCCTTCGTCGCGCATCAGTTTGGTGAAGAAACGCGCGTACAAGAGGTGCAGAATGGCGTGTTCGATACCGCCGATGTATTGGTCGACCGCGCCCCAGTATTTCGCGGCTTCAGTCGATACCATGCCTTCTGCGAACTTGGGCGACATGTAGCGGAAGAAATACCAGCTTGATTCCATGAAGGTGTCCATGGTGTCGGTTTCGCGTTTTGCCGCGCCACCGCAGCATGGGCAGGTGGTTTCGTAAAATTCGGGCATTTTTGCCAGTGGCGAACCCATGCCGTCGGGTACGACGTTTTCAGGCAAAACGACGGGCAGTTGGTCGGCAGGGACGGGGACGTCGCCGCATTTTTCGCAATGAACGATAGGAATCGGGCAGCCCCAGTAGCGTTGGCGCGAAATACCCCAGTCGCGCAGGCGGTATTGGGTTTTCGGTTCGCCTGCGTCTTGGCTTTGCAGTTTGGCGGCGATGGCGTCGAAGGCCGTCTGAAAATTCATGCCGTCCAAGTCGCCGCTGTTGACCAATACGCCATTTTCTTTGTCGCCGTACCATTCTTGCCATTGGTTTGCGTCGAATGCGTTGTCGCCGACGGCAATGACTTGTTTTTTCAGCAGGTTGTATTTGGTGGCGAACTCGAAATCGCGTTCGTCGTGCGCCGGAACAGCCATCACCGCGCCGTCGCCGTAGCCCCACAATACATAGTTGGCAATCCACACTTCCAGCTTGTCGCCGTTGAGCGGGTTGACGACGTAGCGGCCGGTCGGCACACCTTTTTTCTCCATCGTCGCCATATCGGCTTCGGCAACCGAGCCGGCTTTGCATTCGGCGATAAATTCTTGCAATTCAGGTTTGTCGGCTGCGGCGGCGGTTGCCAGCGGATGTTCGGCGGCAACGGCAACATAAGTCGCGCCCATCAGCGTGTCAGGACGGGTGGTATAAACTTGCAGGAATTTCGCGTAATCGCCTTCCAATCCTTGTTTGCTGTCGTCTGAAACGGCGAAGCGCACGGTCATACCGCGGGATTTGCCGATCCAGTTGCGCTGCATGGTTTTGACTTGTTCAGGCCAGTGTTCCAGTTTGTCCAAGTCGTTGAGCAGTTCTTCGGCGTAATCCGTGATTTTGAAGTAATACATCGGGATTTCGCGTTTTTCGATCAACGCGCCGGAACGCCAGCCGCGTCCGTCGATGACTTGCTCGTTGGCAAGGACGGTTTGGTCGACCGGGTCCCAGTTCACCGTGCCGTTTTTGCGATAGACGATGCCTTTTTCAAACAGCTTGGTAAACAGCCATTGTTCCCAACGGTAGTATTCGGGTTTGCAGGTGGCGATTTCGCGTTCCCAGTCAATCGCAAAACCCAGGCTTTTGAGCTGGGTTTTCATGTATTCGATGTTGTCGTAAGTCCATGCGGCAGGGGCGACGTTGTTTTTCATCGCTGCGTTTTCCGCCGGCATGCCGAACGCGTCCCAACCCATAGGCTGCATGACGTTGAAGCCGTTTAAGAGTTTGAAGCGGCTCAATACGTCGCCGATGGTGTAGTTGCGCACATGCCCCATGTGCAGCTTGCCGCTGGGATAGGGGAACATGGAGAGGCAGTAGTATTTGGGTTTGGAAGCGTCTTCGGAGACGTTGAAAATACGGGCGTCGTCCCATTTTTTCTGCGCCGCAGGCTCGATGGCGGCGGGCTGGTAATGTTCTTGCATGGTCATTCTGTTTTTCGCTTGAAAACGTTGGAAAAAATAAAGATGGGATTATAGCAGGTTGTCGGGCCTGTCGGTTTGACAAAGGCCATCTGAATGTTTGGATATCGGAAAAGCACAATTTCAGACGGCCTTGAAAATACTGACTTGAGTTTTTGATACTCGCCCACATATCCCACCCAGTTTGAATTCATTCTTAACACTATCAAAATTATGAGCAATAAAGATTTTTACGAAACCCTTGGTGTTGCCCGCAGCGCTAGCGACGATGAAATCAAAAAAGCCTACCGCAAGCTGGCAATGAAATACCATCCAGACCGCAACCCTGACAATAAAGAAGCGGAAGAAAAATTTAAAGAAGTCCAAAAAGCTTACGACACCTTGTCTGACAAGGAAAAACGTACCATGTACGACCAATACGGCCATGCCGCGTTTGAACAGGGCGCAGGTGCGGGCGGATTCGGTGGCTTTGGCGGTTTCGGCGGCCAAGGCGGATTCGGTGGTGCACAAGGCTTCGATTTTTCCGATATTTTCAGCCAAATGTTCGGCGGTGGCGGCAGCGCAGGCGGCCGTCAGCCGGATTACAGCGGCGCGGACTTGCAGGTCGGCATAGAGATTTCGCTTGAAGAAGCCGCCAAAGGCGTGAAAAAACGCATCAACATTCCGACTTACGAAGAATGTGATGTCTGCCACGGCTCAGGTGCCAAACCGGGTACATCCGCATCGACTTGTTCGACCTGTCATGGCTCAGGTACGGTACACGTCCGCCAAGCCATTTTCCAAATGCAGCAGACTTGTCCGACTTGTCACGGTACAGGCAAAGAAATCAAGGATCCTTGCGTCAAATGCCGTGGCGAAGGCCGCACCAAAACCAGCAAAACAGTTGAAGTCAACATTCCGGCAGGCATCGACGACGGTCAACGCATCCGCTTGAGCGGCGAGGGCGAGCCGGGTCAACACGGCGCTCCGGCAGGCGATTTGTACGTCAATGTCCGCGTAAGACAGCACAAAATCTTCGAGCGCAACGGCTTGGACCTGCATTGCGAACTGCCGATCAGTTTTGCCATTGCCGCATTGGGCGGCGAAGTCGAAGTGCCGACTTTGGACGGCAAAGTCAAACTGCACATTCCGAAAGAAACGCAGACCGGCCGCCGTATGCGCGTGAAAGGCAAAGGCATCAAGTCTCTGCGTTCCAGCTCGACTGGTGATTTGTACTGCCACATTTTGGTTGAAACACCGGTCAACCTGACCGACCGTCAGAAAGAGTTGCTGGAAGAATTTGAAAAAATCTCCTCCGGCCTCGACCTCAGCCAAAACCCGCGTAAAAAATCGTTTTGGGAAAAAGTAGGCGAAAAAGTAGGCGATTTGTTCTCCGATAATTAATCGCTGTGAAAAAGGCCGTCTGAAACCTGCTTGAATGAGGTTTCAGACGGCCTTTTTTATATTTTTCAGACTTTTATCATCTTTTGTTGTTTCAATATAATTTTCTGTGCCATTTCCAAAAACAGTTTCTGCTCGTCTGCAGATAGATCTGCCAAGGATTCTTGGTTGATGGCTTTGGCAATTTCGGTGGAGCTTGATTGTAAAGTACGCGCGTGTTCTGTCAGCATAATCAAACGGCTGCGTGCATCTTCAGGATTAGGCTCCCGTGTAATCAATCCGTCTCGCTCCATCCGTGCCAGAGTGTTGGCAATCGTTGCCTGCTTCAAATCGGCACGCTCAACTAATTCCTGTTGGCTCAAGCCGTCTTTATTCCATAGCTCGATCAAAATTGGAAATTGTGCAGGCGCAATCCCCAGTGGTTTTAAGCCTTCGCTCAATAAAATGGCAAATTGGCGGGCAATATGGTTCATCAAATAGCCGGCTGATTGGTCTTTGAATGAGTCGTTCACTTTGTTTCCTTTTAAAACAGATCTTTATGAATTATAGCGCAAGTATAGCTTGCTATATTAACCAATAGCAAGCTATACTTATTTTAATTTAATAGCTTGCTATATAAATTTCAGACGGCCTATCTCAAACATTCAAAGGAAACCATAATGAACCGCAATACTTTATGCAAAATCCACGCCGCCGCAGGGGTGGGCGCATTTTTATTCATCGCTTCGTTTTGGAGCAGCACCGTGTTCGGCGAACTCTTCGGCTCGCACGAAACTGTCGCCGCCGTGAAGCAAACCATTGTTTATGCGCTGTTCGGGTTGATTGCCTGCATGGCAACCGCAGGCGCAACAGGCATGAAAATGGGCGGCAAAAGCAAACACGCCACGATTGCCGCGAAACGCCGACGCATGCCGTTTATCGCTGCCAACGGAATGCTGATTTTGCTGCCTTGTGCCTTTTTCTTGAATAACCGCGCTTCTGCCGGACAGTTTGACAGCATGTTTTATATCGTTCAAATCGTAGAACTGATTGCCGGTATGGCTAATCTGACGCTGTTGGGACTGAGCATGAAAGACAGATTTTCTATCCGTAAACCCAAATTGAAATCCATTTAATTGTTAATTTAAGAGAAAACATCATGAAACCTGATATTCCGCAACGTTACGGCACTACAACCCGCTTTCTGCATTGGACTATGGCGGCCTGCTATCTGTTTATGTTTGCAACCGCCATTGCTTGGAATATGGATGAAAGTCTGAAGTTTTTGACTAATCCTCATAAGGCGGTTGGCTTTCTTCTGCTGATATTGTCTGCTTGGCGTGTGATGCGGGCAATCCGCCAGTCCAGCAATCGACCGGTTGGCAGTATGGCTGCCAAATTTGGACATTGGGCAATGTATCTCCTGATGCTTGCCGTTCCAGTCACAGGTGTTATGAGACAAATTACTCAGGAAGGACAGATTCACGGAGCACTGGCATTTTCGTTGCTGTTCTTGTCTCTGGGACATATCGGCATGGTCGTTTACCACTACATCAAAGGCGAATCCGTAATGCCCCGAATGTTCGGAAGAGATTAAATATCTCACATCAATTCAAACCTATAAGGAACTATCCATATGAATATCCGTAAAAAAACAGCTCTGATTGCCGCTGCCGCCACTGCCTTTGTCGCTGTCGGTTGTACTGCAAATGCCAAACAGTGGCAGGAAAAATGTGAAGCCTTTCAAAACAGTGTCGTCCTCATTAATACTTTTGAAGTGCCGCAGGGTAAAGAAGCCGCAGCTTTGGCTTCTTGGCAAAAAGCGCGTGATTTTTTGAAAACCCAGCCGGGCTATATAGCTACGCGCCTGCACCAAAATATAGATCCAAACGGTAAATATCATTTGGTCAACGTAGCCCGTTGGTGCAATATGGAAGATTTTAAAGCCGCTACTGCCAAGATGCGTCAGGCCCTGCCGGATAATATGCCTGAAGGGGTTACAGCCAGCCCGGGTTTGTTTAAAGTGATTGAAAACGATATGCCGCATGGTTTTGGCAGATATAATGGCAAAGGATTCGGCCGTAAATTTGAAGTATGCGGCAAGTAATCGCAGGCCGTCTGAAACCTGCTTTACATTGGGTTTCAGACGGCCTTTTGTTTTTCTTTTTGTTGCTTTAAGCCATAGTTTGCCTTACAATCCGCGCTTCACTCTTACGGGAGTAGCCATTCGGCGCAATGCCGAAACCGTTGTCAACATAATCGGCTTGTGCGGCCGTGGCAGCGGTATCTTCTCTGCTTTATCGGAAGACAGGCAAGACGTAAGCGTTGTCCATACCCTTGCGGGCGGTATGCACAGCGCTTTTTGTTTGCCCGCTTTTCGGTTGAGTATCTTAAATCATGGAAGCTTTTTTCTCCTCGACGCTGGGCGTTGCTATTGCCGAAATTGGCGATAAAACGCAATTGCTCGCGCTCTTTTTGGCAGCACGTTTTGCCCACAAAAACGCGATTGTTGCCGGTATTTTTATTGCAACCCTGTTGAACCATCTTGTTTCAGCCGCACTCGGTGTCTGGCTGGCATCTGCTATTTCGCCCGAAGTCATGAAATGGGTGGTCGGCGGCAGTTTTATTGCGGTTGGATTATGGCTGCTGTTGCCGGATAAAGACGAAGACCCTGATGGCAAATGGTTGAAATACGGCGCATTTACGGCGACGGTCGTCCTGTTTTTCTTGGCGGAAATCGGCGATAAAACGCAAATTGCGACGGTTCTTTTGGCGGCAAAATACCAATCTATCCTGCTGGTTGTGGTCGGCAGTATTGCCGGTTTGATGATTGCTTCTGTGCCTGCCGTGTATTTGGGCGAAATGCTGATGCGCAAGATTCCGGCCAAAGCAGTGCGTATTACTGCATGTATCTTGTTCTGCCTGCTGGGTATTTTGACCCTGCTTGGTGACGGTATTGTGTTGAAGGCCGTCTGAAATGTGGGACATTGTTTTTGAACACGAAGACTTTGTAGTCATCAATAAGCCTTGCGGTGTATCGGTGCACAGCGAATTGGAAGGAGATGTTTGCCTGACCGCTTCGCTAGCGCAGCAGCTCGGCGTTGAACGCGTGTGGCTGGTTCACCGTTTGGACAAAGCCACCAGCGGCCTGTTGCTGCTTGCGCTCAACCGCGACAGCGCGGCCGCTTTGTCGGCGCAGTTTGCCGAAAAAACCATGCGTAAAACTTATTTGGCACTCGGTACGCACAAGCCGGCGAAAAAGCAGGGCTGGGTGAAAGGCGGTATGGTGCGTTCGCGGCGCGGTACATGGAAGCTGACGCGAGACGAGGATAATTTTGCCGTTACCCATTTCAGCAGCCAAAGCCTGAAGCCCGGTTTGCGCCTGTTTGTGTTGCAACCGTTTACCGGAAAAACCCATCAGCTGCGCGTGGCCATGAAAAGCATAGGCAGTCCGATTTTGGGCGATACGCTGTATGGCGGCGATGAGGCGGGACATCTGTTTCTGCATGCTTGGCGTTTGGTTTTCGACTATCGCAGCGAGCATTTCGATATTCGGGTTGCGCCTGATAAAACATGGCCGTCTGAAATCGATTTGTCGGCGTGTTTGGGTTCGGATGAGTCGGAATAGAAGCAGTGAGATTTTTGTATGTATGAAAAAAAAAGGCCGTCTGAAAATTGTTCAGACGGCCTTTTGATTATTTCAAGTTTACATTTCCAATTCGCTCAAACCCGGCAAGTCGGCAAAACAGCGGTCGTGCGTGATTTGGCAGAAGTTGTCCAGATAGCCTTTGTTGGCATCTTCCGTACGAATGGCGGCATAAAGTTTGCTTTGCAGGCCGTCTGAAGTGATTTTGCGGTGGACGACGTAGCCTTTTTCTAAATACGGCATGACTGTCCAATAGGGCAGGGCGGCGATGCCGCGTTTGCTGGCAACCAATTGAATAATGGCAATGGTCAGCTCGCTATGGCGGCGCGGCGGATTAATGCCTTTGGGTAGCAGCACTTTTTTGGGCAAATCCAGCATCTCATCGGGGACGGGATAAGTAATCAAGGTTTCGTCGATAAAATCTTCCGCTTCCCAAACGTCTTTGTCGGCAAGCGGGTGGTCTTCTGCGCAGATGCCAACCATTTCATAGGCAAACAGAGGGCGGTAGCTGATACCGTTGAGCGGCTCGGCTTCGGAAACAATGGCGAGGTCGGCGCGGTGTTGCAGCAATAGTCCGACCGGATCGGCTTGGAAACCGGAAACGATGTCCAATTCAACTTGCGGCCATAACGGGCGGAATTCGCCCATGGCAGGCATCAGCCAGTCAAAGCAGGTGTGGCATTCGACGGCAAGTCTGAGTTCGCCCGCTTCGCCTTCGATAATCCGCACCAAATCACGTTCGGCGGCGGCAACCTGCGGCAACAGCTCGCGCGCCAGTTGCAATAGGCGCATACCGGCCGGTGTGAAGCGCAAAGGTGTGGATTTGCGTTCAAACAACGGCGTTTCGTAATAATTTTCCAAGGCGCGGATTTGGTGCGACAGGGCAGATTGGGTCAGGAAAACCCGTTTGGCGGCAAGGGAAACGCTGCCGGTTTCTTCTAAAGCCAGCAAGGTTTTGAGATGACGCAATTCGATAATAGAGTCCATGTGTTTTCAGACGGCCTGTGGGTAAGGTGGGGTATATTAAAATAATTCATGATGATGTGCAAATGATTAATGTTGGGAATGATTGCTGAAATCGGAATGTAAGGATTTGAGGCATAAACAGATTTTGCGGTTAGAATGCGAAGCTGTTTTTGAAGATAGATATAAGGAGCGGAATATGGCTTTACGCCGCGAAATTCTGGCTTGGTGTGATGAGACATTGCAGGTCGGGCTGTTTAAGGACTATGCGCCCAACGGTTTGCAGGTCGAAGGCAAAGAAGAAATTGCCAAAATCGCCACTTCGGTTACCGCCAGCAAAGCTGCAATCGATTTTGCCGTAGCGCAGGGGGCGGATATGCTTTTGGTCCATCACGGTATGTTTTGGAAAAGCGAGCCTGTCACGATTACCGGTTGGAAAAAAGCACGCATTGAAACCTTGCTGCAACACCAAATCAATATGGCGGGCTACCACCTGCCGCTGGACGCGCACCCGCAACTAGGCAATAACGCGCAGTTGGCCGAGAAACTCGATTGGGTGCTCGAAAAACAATTCGGCGAGCAAAACCTGTTGAATACAGGCCGTCTGAAAACCACGCAAACGTTGGCGCAGTTGTCTGAACGCATTGAGGCGGTATTCGGCCGCAAGCCGACCGTTATCGGCGATCTTGAACGCGAAATCAAACGTATTGTCTGGTGCAGCGGCGGTGCGCAGGGATTTTTTCAGACAGCCGTAGACGAAGGTGTCGATGCGTATCTGACCGGTGAGATTTCCGAAGCGCAATATCATCTTGCCAATGAAACGGGTGTGGCATTTATCAGTGCCGGCCATCATGCGACAGAACGTTACGGCGTACGCGCTTTAGGCGATACCGTGGCAGAAAAATTCGGTATCGAAGTGGTTCACTTTGATGAAAACAACCCTGCCTGAGTATTGAGCAATATCATAAAAACTTTACCTTATTTTAAATAATGCTTTGAGTATTACAACAAACTAGGTAGAATTACGCTGTTTAATGGCTCGGTATTCCCAAAATTTTAGGACGACTGAATAATGGATAATCAAGAAATCAACAACGGTCGCCGCCGTTTCCTGACACTGGCTACTTGCGGTGCAGGCGGTGTGGCGGCTCTGGGCGTAGCTACGCCTTTCGTGGCCAGCTTCTTCCCATCGGAGAAAGCTAAGGCTGCCGGTGCTGCTGTCGAAGTAGATGTCAGCAAAATCGAAGCAGGCCAAATGCTGACTGCCGAATGGCAGGGTAAACCGATTTGGCTGGTCAACCGCACAGATCAACAGCTCAAAGACTTGAAAAGTTTGGATGGCGCAGTTACGGACCCTAATTCCGAAGTGGATCATCAGCCCGAAAACTGTAAAAACGAGCACCGTTCGATCAAGCCGAACCTCCTCGTCGCTATCGGTATCTGTACCCACCTGGGTTGCTCTCCGACTTACCGTCCCGACATTGCTCCCGCTGACTTGGGTGCAGACTGGAAAGGCGGTTTCTTCTGCCCTTGCCACGGTTCGAAATTCGACATTGCAGGCCGAGTATACAAAGGTGTTCCTGCACCGACCAACTTGGTTGTACCGCCTTACAAATATCTGAGCGATACAACTGTTTTGGTGGGCGAAGACTAAAAATAAGGAACGATAATTATGGCAAACCAAACCAATAGCAAAGCAAAAGCATTGTTAGGCTGGATGGACACTCGCTTCCCTCTGTCTAAAATGTGGAATGAGCATTTGGCTCAATACTATGCGCCGAAGAACTTCAACTTTTGGTATTACTTCGGCTCTTTGGCTCTGCTCGTCCTTGTAATTCAAATCGTCAGCGGTATTTTCCTGACCATGAACTACAAACCGGACGGCAACCTTAACGCCTACCATCTGCCTGCTGCCTTTACCGCAGTAGAGTACATCATGCGCGACGTGTCCGGCGGCTGGATTATCCGCTACATGCACTCTACCGGCGCATCTTTCTTCTTCATCGTCGTTTATCTGCACATGTTCCGTGGTCTGATTTACGGATCGTACAAAAAACCTCGTGAATTGGTGTGGATTTTCGGTTCCCTGATTTTCTTGGCATTGATGGCAGAAGCCTTTATGGGTTACCTGTTGCCTTGGGGTCAAATGTCCTTCTGGGGTGCGCAGGTAATTATTAACCTGTTCTCTGCCATCCCTGTTATCGGTCCTGATTTGTCCACTTGGATCCGCGGTGACTTCAACGTTTCCGACGTTACTTTGAACCGCTTCTTCGCCCTACACGTTATCGCAGTACCTCTGGTATTGCTCGGCTTGGTTGTGGCTCACATCATCGCCCTGCACGAAGTGGGTTCTAACAACCCTGATGGCGTTGAAATCAAGAAAAACAAAGACGAAAACGGTATTCCACGCGATGGTATCCCATTCCATCCTTACTACACCGTTAAAGACATCTTGGGTGTTGTTGTATTCCTGATTGTCTTCTGTTCTGTGTTGTTCTTTGCACCTGAAGGCGGCGGCTACTTCTTGGAAGCGCCAAACTTCGATGCAGCAAATGCGCTGAAAACACCTCCTCACATTGCGCCGGTATGGTACTTCACTCCGTTCTACGCAATTTTGCGTGCGATTCCTTCCTTTGCCGGTACTCAGGTATGGGGTGTAATCGGTATGGGTGCAGCAGTTGTCCTGATCGCCTTGTTGCCTTGGTTGGATAAAGGCGAGGTTAAATCTGTCCGCTATCGCGGCCCAATCTTCAAAACTGCGTTGGTTCTGTTCATCATTGCCTTCATCGGTTTGGGTATTTTGGGTGCAATGGTAGCAACTGATACTCGTACTTTGGTTGCACGTATCCTGTCTTTCGTCTACTTTGCATTCTTCCTGGGTATGCCGTTCTATACCAAACTGGATACCAACAAACCAGTTCCTGAACGCGTAACCATGAGCACTACTAAACAAAAAATTATGTTCTTTGTTTACGTCGGTATTACCGTTGTCGGTGCTTACTTGTTTGCAACCAATATCTGATGAGGGCAGCGAAAATGAAACAAACTTTGAAAAACTGGTTTGCTGCCTTATTGCTGGCAGTGCCTATGAGTGCAGCCGTCGCCAGCGGCGGCCATGCAAACTACGAAAAAGTCGATATCGACCTGCGTGATCAAGTCAGTCTGCAGCACGGTGCGCAAATCTTTACAAACTACTGTTTGTCTTGCCACTCTGCAAGCGGTATGCGCTTCAACCGTCTGAAAGATATTGGTTTGACTGAAGATGAAATCAAGAAAAACCTGATGTTCACAACAGACAACGTTGGTGACGTAATGGTAGCGGCAATGGATCCGAAAGATGCCTCCAAATGGTTGGGTGCGCCTCCGCCGGATTTGACCCTGATTGCTCGTTCTAAAGGTGCAGACTACCTGTACGCTTATATGCGCGGTTTCTATAAAGACCCAACTCGTCCGAACGGTTGGAACAATACTGTTTTGGCCGGCGCGAGTATGCCTCACCCATTGTGGGAGCAACAAGGTATTCAAGCCGTTGAGTTGGATGCTAAAGGTCAGCCCGTTATGATTAAAGACGAGCATGGCAACCTGACTCCTAAGCTGTATTGGGAATCTACCGGTCTGCACAGCCGTCGCCTGCCTAACGGTAAAGTGATCCAAAAAGAGTACGATGCGTATGTGCGCGATTTGGTAAACTACCTGGTATACATGGGTGAGCCTGCTCAATTGCAACGCCACCGTATCGGTTACATGGTTTTGACATTCCTGTTTGCCGTAATGTTGCCGTTGGCGTACTTCCTGAAAAAAGAATTCTGGAAAGACGTTCATTAATTCTTTTGAATCAAAAAGGCAAACCTGTTTCGGGTTTGCCTTTTTTGTTTGCTTAATCAATTTATGTCGGATTAATGCAAATCTAAAAATTGCTTAATGTAAACAGTGTGTTATTTTAAATTTCTGGATTAAGTATTTGAAATTATGTATAATTCTTTCTGAATTTTTATAAGGCTTAAGGCCGTCTGAAAAGATTGATCAGGAGTAGAAGATTATGATGACTTTGTATTCGGGCATTACTTGTCCATTCAGTCAACGTTGCCGTTTTGTGTTGTATGAAAAAGGCATGGATTTTGAAATCAAAGATGTGGACGTGTTCAATAAACCTGAAGACTTGGCTTTGATGAATCCGTATAACCAAGTACCGGTCTTGGTTGAGCGTGATCTGATTTTGCACGAATCAAACATTATCAACGAATACATTGACGAGCGTTTCCCTCATCCTCAATTGATGCCGGGTGATCCTGTTATGCGCGGTCGCGGCCGTTTGGTGCTGTACCGTATGGAAAAAGAACTGTTCAGCTTGGTGCAAGTGTTGGAAAACCCTGAATCTACCAATAAAGAACAAGCTAAAGCGCGTGAAGCCATTGGCAATGGATTGACCCTGCTGGCACCGTCTTTTACTAAAAACAAATATATCTTGGGCGATGACTTCTCCATGATTGATGTTGCCTTGTCTCCGCTGTTGTGGCGTTTGGACTATTACGACATCAAACTGGGTAAATCTGCTGCGCCTTTGCTGAAGTACGCCGAGCGTATTTTCCAACGCGAAGCCTTTATTGAAGCATTGACGCCGGCTGAAAAAGCCATGCGTCGTTAAAGGACGGATCTATGGCAACTTCAACCAAACCGTATTTGTTGCGTGCTTTGTATGAATGGTGTTTGGATAATAACCAAACACCGCATATTGTGGCTTGGGTAAATGAACATACCCGTGTGCCGATGCAGTATGTACGCGACAATGAGATTGTTTTAAATATTGGCCCTACTGCCAGCCATAACTTGAATATCGACAACGAGTGGGTCAATTTTTCTGCACGCTTTTCCGGCGTAGCGCACGAGATTTGGATTCCGGTCGGTCATATTGTCAGTATATTTGGCCGCGAAAGTGGAGAGGGTATGGGGTTTGAAGTAGAACCATATCAGCCTGCTTCTGTTGAAGCTGCAGTGGTGGAAGATAAAAAAGCTGAATCTGCGGAAGAAAAACCGAAAAAAGTATTGAAGCTTGTGAAGTAATTAAAAGATAAAAGGCCGTCTGAAATATTTCAGACGGCCTTTATTGATTGGGTATTGAAGTGGTAAAATTAATGAGCCATCAGTTATTATTAAGTCAAACAAAAAAGCTCTTGCATTTAACAAGAGCTTTTTTGTTTAGTGGTGGAGGTAAGCGGGATCGAACCGCTGACCTCTTGCATGCCATGCAAGCGCTCTACCAACTGAGCTATACCCCCGAAATTTGGTGGCGAATCAGGGACTCGAACCCCGGACACAAGGATTATGATTCCTCTGCTCTAACCGACTGAGCTAATTCGCCGTTTCATGAAGTCGCTATTATAGTTTTTTTTGAATATTTGGCAAGCGCTAATTTTGGTTTTTTTTATTTCTTATTGTTTTTAAAAAATAAAAAGTAGGTTGTCAGGCTATAGCTTATGGCAAATATCGCCATGGCTGAAGCCTGTCCAATCGATATCGATGTCTTTGCCAAAAGCGATCACTTTAAAAAGTTCACCCATTTCGTGCTGATGTATCAGTTTCTGTACTGCGGCGGCGGCTTGGATATATTCAATCGAATCCGGGCTGCCGATTTGTGCCAGCAGGTCAGTGATGCCGAGATTGAACAGGAAATAAGATTGGGGCAGGTAGCCTATTAAATCCAAACCTGATTCCGTGCCTGCGCGTGCGATATCGGTGAAATTGACATGTGCGGTTAGATCGGTCAGGCCGATGTTGAAAAATGGGTCGTGGATGGTGTGGTGGCGATAGTGGCCAATAAATGTGCCTTCTTTGCGTTGCGGATGGTAATACTGGGCGGCGTCGAAGCCGTAATCGATAAATATCATGCCGCCGCGCTGTAATTTAGCGGCCAGGGTTTGGATAAAGGCATATTGTGCCGGATGCAGCTCGCTTGTGTATGAAGGGAGGGGAGGGCAATACAAGGCGGCTGTTTGTATCAGTTCGGCTTGGGCCAATGGTCTGATGGCTTCGATTAGCTCGTCATTCTCTAGACTGACGCCGATTTGTTGAAACCCTTCATCTTGATAAATCAAGCGTTCCACCGGCATGGCATCCAATACTTCGTTGCCGATGATGATGCCGTCAAAGTGTTCGGGTAATGTGGTGAGGTGGATGATTTTGGCGGCTGCTTCGGGAGATGTGTGCTCAAGAATATGTTGACGTTGTCTCTCTGCAAGCTCTGCCGATAGCTCGATAATGTAGTAATGATTCAAGCCGTCTGAAAGATTTTGTAACAAAGTAGCGGCAAGATGGCCTGTGCCTGCACCAAATTCGTAGATATTGCCTGCTGTTTGCGGCAGTAATTCGGCAAGTTGTTTGGCAAGGGTTTGTCCGAATAGGGGGGAGAGGGTGGGAGCAGTAATGAAGTCGCCGTCTGTGCCGATTTTATGGCTACCTCCGCTGTAATAGCCGTATTGAGGTGTGTAAAGGGAAAGCTCCATAAAACGGGAAAAGGGTATCCAGTTTTGATGTTGTTCAATTTCGTTTTTTATGAGCTTCGTCAGGTGTGCTACAGAGGCTTGTGCATCAGTGGAAGGGAGGGGGAGTTGTGGCTTCATGACTGTTAGATAATGTAAAAAATTTGAATTTGTTTGTATATTATAGCCCCTTGTGAGAGGGGTGGTAATCGGGTGTAAAAATACTATATGTAGTATTTTAAAAACATAAACAACACTAGATATGGTGTTTTATGCCATATAAAATGGCTGGCATATTAATTTGTCATGCATTTTTGTATATATAAGCTATTGAATTTTAAGTGTTTAGTGTTTCATTTCAGATAAAGGGTTGATTTGACCTGATTGCCAAAATTTCTTATAGTGTCGGTTAGTGGGGCATAGTGGGTGAAAGTGGTTACTTTTTCCTAAAAAGTGTTCCCGTGAAAGTGAAAACGAAATATTTTAGGAAGGTGGGATTTTTAATCCCACTCTGTTTTATTTTAATCGAATTTGGGGTGTGATGTGTTTGGCGGTGCTCATGAATTGAGTATGGACAGTAAAGGGCGGTTGGCGATTCCTGCCAAATTCCGCGATATTTTGCTGCGCCGTTATACGCCTACAATTGTGGTCACACTGGATTCCCGAAAAAAATTATTGATGTACCCCGAGCCCGTTTGGGAAGAAAAAGCTGAGCAGATTTTGAAGTTGAAAGTGGCCGGCAATGAATCTTTGCAACGGTATCAAAATCTGCTGCTGCACAATGCGGAGATTTTGGAGTGGGACAGCGCCGGACGTGTTTTGATCCCGGCCAATCTGCGCAAACGCGTGGATTTTGAAAAAGAAGTTACTTTGGTTGGCCGTGCAAACCGTATGGAGTTGTGGGGCCGCGAACATTGGGAAGAGGAAATGAATCAGGCTTTGGATATCGATCCTGATGAATTGGCTTTCCAATTGAGTCAAACGGATTTGCAATTGTGAGTAAAGTTGAAAATTATCAGCATGTTACTGTCTTGTTGCATGAGGCGGTGGATGCGTTGGCAATCCGTGAAGACGGGATTTATGTGGACGGTACCTTCGGTAGGGGAGGGCATTCCCGGCTGATTTTGTCACGTTTGGGCGAGAAGGGTCGTTTGGTTGTTTTTGATAAAGACCCGGAGGCGATTGCGGTAGCTAATGAGCTGGCGGCCCAAGATAAACGTGTCAGTGTCGTACACAATGGTTTTGAAACATTTCAGACGGCCTTGGATGAATTGGGCATCGATAAGATTGACGGTGCGCTTTTTGATTTGGGGATTTCGTCGCCGCAAATTGACGATGGCAGCCGCGGATTCAGTTTCCGCTTTGATGCGCCGTTGGATATGCGGATGGATCCGACCCGTGGGATGTCTGCGGCGGAATGGATTGCAACCGCATCCGAACAGGATTTACACGAGGTTATTAAGAATTATGGTGAAGAGCGGTTTAGTCGCCAGATTGCGCGCGCCATTGTTGCGCAACGGGAGGAAAGTCCTATCGATACAACCCGCAAGCTGGCGCAGCTTGTGGCGCAAAACGTCCGTACTCGTGAGCGCGGACAAGACCCTGCAACGCGCACCTTCCAAGCAGTTCGCATCTTTATTAACCGCGAGCTCGAAGAGGTAGAGGCAGTTTTGCCGCAGGTTGCAGGCCGTCTGAAAGAGGGTGGACGCTTGGCTGTCATTGCGTTCCATTCGCTGGAAGACAGAATTGTGAAGCAGTTTATTAAAAAATATTCGCAACATGCGCCTTTGCCCCGTTGGGCAGTGGTTAAGGAAGCGGATTTGCCTCAGCCGCCTTTGAAGGCTGTGGGCAAAGCAATCAAACCGGGTTCGACAGAGACTGAAGCTAATCCGCGTGCACGCAGTGCGGTTTTGCGGGTGGCGGAGCGCAGCAGCGGCGAATTTTCGGTTGTTGACTAGGGAAAGCGTTTCGGCATTGTCGCAAGGGATGTTTCTGTTGGCAGGCCGTCTGAAAGTTTTAAATGGGTAAGTTGAATATTTTATTACTAGTTTTGGTGACGGTTTCTGCCTTTGCCGTGGTGTTTAAGCAAAACCAGTCGCGTTTGCACTTTATCGAGTTGGATAAGGCGCAAAAGCGGGAAATTCAGTTGGAACAGGATTACGCGCGCTTGAAATTGGAGCAAGCAAGATTGGCAAACCACAAACTGATTAAAGTGGCGGCCGAAAAGCAACATCTGCTTCCGCCTGGTGCGCATAATACGGCTATGCTGGAACGCAAAAAATAAGAATATAGCCTTGTTTTCAAGGTGTTTACGGGAATTAATAGCTCACTGAGCAGCTAAGTCATGAGAAGTCCAACATGTTAATTAAGAACGAATATAAACCTCAAATGCTGTCTGGAACCACAAAAACAAAAAAACCGCTGACAAGTAACGGACGTATTGGTTTGGTGCTGGGTGCTGTTGCGCTGGCATTTACCGGTCTGTTGGTGCGCGGGGTTTATCTGCAAACCAGTCAGCATGAGTTTTTGAAAAATCAGGGCGACCAACGTTTTGTGCGCACACTTCCGCTGCCTGCATCACGCGGTATGATTACCGACCGCAATGGTGCTACATTGGCTTTGAGCGCACCTACCGAATCATTGTATGCCATGCCTTCCGGTATGGAGGAAATGCCGACTGACGAGCAGTTGGAGAAACTGTCGGCCATTGCCGATGTGCCTGTTGAAGTTTTGAAAAATAAATTGTCTAAAAAAGACAAAGGCTTTATCTACCTGAAACGTCAACTCAGCTACGAGAAAGCAGAAGAAATCAAGGCATTGGGCATTAAAGGCATCGCATTCCAAAAAGAATTGAAACGCCATTACCCGATGGGCAATCTGTTTGCGCATGTTATCGGTTTTACCAATATTGACGGCAAAGGTCAGGAGGGCTTGGAGCTTTCCCGTGAAGACAGTCTGCGCGGTGAAGATGGTGCGAAAGTCGTATTGCGTGACAACAAAGGCAATATCGTTGACAGCCTCGACTCTCCACGCAACAGCGTGCCTAAAAACGGCCAAGACATGATTTTGTCTTTGGATCAGCGTATTCAAACGCTGGCTTATGACGAGTTGAATAAGGCTGTGGCTTATCACAAAGCCAGAGCGGGTACAGTTGTGGTATTGGATGCACAAACTGGCGAGATTTTGGCGTTGGTCAACAGCCCGGCTTACGATCCGAATCAACCGGGTCAAGCCAATAGCGAACAGCGCCGCAACCGCGCCGTAACCGACATGATTGAACCAGGTTCTGCCATGAAGCCGTTTACCATTGCCAAAGCATTGGATTCAGGCAAAGTGGATGCAACCGATACGTTCAATACCCTGCCTTACAAAATTGGTCCGGCTACCGTGCAGGATACCCACGTTTATCCTACTTTGGATGTGCGCGGCATTATGCAAAAATCTTCCAACGTCGGTACCAGTAAACTTTCTGCCATGTTTACGCCTAAAGAAATGTACGATTTCTATCACGATTTAGGTGTGGGCGTGCGCATGCATTCAGGCTTTCCTGGTGAGACTGCAGGTTTGTTGAGAAGCTGGCGCAGATGGCAAAAAATCGAACAGGCAACCATGTCTTTCGGTTATGGCCTGCAATTAAGTCTGCTGCAATTGGCGCGAGCCTATACTGTCCTGACCCATGACGGCGAATTGTTGCCGGTCAGCTTTGAAAAACAAGCGGTTGCCCCTAAAGGCAAGCGCGTCATCAAAGCCTCTACTGCGAAAAAAGTGCGCGAGTTGATGGTTTCCGTTACTGAAGCCGGCGGTACCGGTACTGCCGGTGCTGTCGATGGTTTCGATGTAGGTGCGAAAACCGGTACGGCGCGTAAACTGGTCAATGGCCGCTATGTGGACAACAAACACGTCGGTACGTTCATCGGTTTTGCTCCGGCTAAAAATCCACGCGTGATTGTGGCAGTTACCATCGACGAACCGACTGCCAACGGCTATTACGGCGGCGTGGTTGCCGGTCCTGTATTCAAAGAAGTCATGAGCGGAAGCTTGAACATCTTGGGCGTTTCCCCGACCAAGCCTTTGAGTAATACCGCTACTGTCAAAGTACCGTCATAATCCAAACAATCAAAGAGATATTGTTTATGTTCAGCAAGTTAACCCCCTTGGCTGAAACCAACTTTCCGCCTCTGCTGTGTGAAAACGCAGCAGGGCGTTTGTTGCATTCAGACAGCCGACAAATTAAACAGGGTGACATTTTCGTTGCCTGTCAGGGCGAATATACGGACGGTCGCAGCTATATTCCTGCCGCCATCGCCAACGGTGCGACCTTTGTTTTTTGGGATGATGACGGCAAATTCACATGGAATCCCGAATGGAAAGTACCCAATCAAGGCATTAAAGATTTAAAACATCGCGCCGGTATGTTGGCGGCGCAAGTTTACGGCAACGTTTCAGACGGCCTTAAAGTTTGGGGCGTAACCGGTACCAACGGTAAAACCTCTATCACACAATGGCTGGCGCAAGCTGCCGATCTGTTGGGCGAAAAAACCGCCATTATCGGCACAGTCGGCAACGGTTTTTGGGGTGCATTGGAAGAGACCACGCATACCACGCCAGCTCCCGTTGATGTTCAAACCCTGCTCTACCGCTTCCGCCAGCAAGGCGCAACAGCCGCCGCGATGGAAGTTTCCAGCCATGGCCTTGACCAATCGCGCGTTAACGGCGTGCCGTTTTGCAGTGCAATCTTTACCAATCTCACCCGCGACCACCTCGACTATCACGGCACCATGGAAGCCTATGGTGCCATCAAATCGCGCCTGTTCTACTGGCATGGTCTACAACACGCCATCATCAATGTCGATGATGAATACGGCGTAGAACTCGTAGGTCGTCTGAAAAAAGACTGTCCCGATTTAGCCGTTTATGGCTATGGTTTCAGCGAACACGCTGATATCCACATTACCGATTTCACCGCTTCTTCAGACGGCATGGAAGCCGTATTCCAAACCCCGTGGGGCGAAGGAAAATGCCGCACCCGTCTGCTCGGACGATTCAACGCGCAAAATCTCGCCGCCTGCGTTGCCTTGCTGTGTGCCAACGGTTATCCACTCAATAATGTTTTGGAAGTACTGGCAAAAATCCGTCCTGCTTCAGGCCGCATGGATTGCATTATGAACAGCGGTAAACCTTTGGTCGTCGTCGATTACGCCCACACGCCCGATGCATTGGAAAAAGCACTCTCCACTTTGCAGGAAATCAAACCGCAGGGCGCGGCTTTGTGGTGCGTATTTGGCTGCGGCGGTAACCGAGATCGCGGTAAACGTCCATTGATGGGCGCAGCAGCAGTTCAGGGTGCCGATAAAGTAGTGGTTACCAGCGATAACCCACGCTTGGAAAATCCACAAGACATCATCAATGATATTTTGCCTGCCGTACCTAATCCTGAACGCGTCGAAGTTGATCGCGCCGTTGCCATCCGTTATGCGGTTGAGCAGGCTGCCACGAACGACATCATTCTGATTGCCGGTAAAGGGCATGAAAACTATCAGGATGTACAAGGCGTGAAGCACCATTTCTCCGATTTTGAAATTGCAGAAAAAGCATTGGCAGAGCGCGGTTAAGCCATAGTGCAAATATTCAGACGGCCCGAAACCTTAAGGCCGTCTGAAAAAGATTTAAACATATACAATAAAAGCAATACGACACACGCATTACGGCACGTCAGCCATTAAACCCATCACAGTTGTTTGTTTTAGAGGACTTTTTAACAAGGCCGTCTGAACAACAAGGAGACCGATTTGATGCTGAAAATGCCGACAAAAACCTTATTAATCAGTGCAGCCGTAGTTTTATTCGCAGGCTGCACAACCAAACAACTTCCGCGTCCAACTGCCGAAATCGAGCAGTTGAGGGCGCAACAGCCTCCTGCCGAGCAAAGCCTGCCGAATCCTGTTAAAGGCAAACGTTTTGACGACACTTGGGGCGCAGCGCGCAGTCAGGGGCGCAGGCATGAAGGTGTGGATATTTTTGCTAAGAAAAACACGCCGATACGCAGTACCACGCCCGGTATCGTCACCAAAATCGGGCGCAACCGATTGGGCGGTAAAGTTATCGGTATCCAAGGGCCGGGTGCGTGGCATTACTATGCCCACCTGAATAAATTTGCCCGTATCCGCCTGTATGAACGAGTAAAAGAAGGGCAGGTCATCGGCTATGTCGGTAAAACCGGCAACGCCAGAACCACACCGGCCCACCTACATTACGGCGTGTATCTACCCAGCGGCGCAGTGAATCCGTATCCGCTGATTAATCAGAACAGATAGGCCGTCTGAACAAGATTTGAGAGTATGAACGCAAAGAAATTGGTTAAGGCAACGAATATCGTCGGTATGGTGGCAGTTGTGCTGCTGGTGTACTGGGTATTTGTTCTGATTCTATCCAATGTTTTCGGGCTTAAGGTATTCCGTGAATACATTACGGAAATTTTCCTGATGAGTATTTTGGGGATTTTTGCCGTGATGGCGGGTGCCTTGATACTGAACATCATGCTGAATTTGACCCGTATTGCCGAGCGAGGACAAGAGGAAGAAAGCAAAGGTGGCCGAAAAACCTTATATTTGTTGTTGGCAGTATTTCCCGTTTTAGCAGCCCTGTTATTTGGCGGAAATTATCTGACTGTTCAGAAAAAACGTCAGATTTTGACTCAATCTCTAGAGCGTATCGTCAAGGACAATCCATCGCAAATCAACGCGTTGGCAGATTATCGTTTTGACTTGGCGTACATCAAAAAAGCGGCGTTAATCCTTGAGCTGATGTCGAAGGAAGATTCTGCCTTTAAAGCCGCTACGGTGATTGTGCCGGATACGATCGGTAATAAACAGGTTTATTTGGCTTTCTCAGCCGATTCCCAGTTAAGTGGGATTGATGAGCAGGCACCCAATGCTCAGGGAGTAGGTGATGATAATGGTTTTGTCGTTACTCGGAATGGCAATAAAGAAACAATCAGCAAAACGCAATATCTTTATGCCCCAAATCTGAGCGATCGTGAATACTTGAAAAGAATATCTGCCGGACAAACAAATGAAATACGTTATGAGGTAAAAGATGGCAATTACAGCCTTTGCCACCCCTACCGCCAAAACGGTAAAACCATTGTATTGTGTTTTTCCGATTACCAGCAGTACGGGAAAATCGGCAGTTGATAAGAGAAAGTGATTTGTAGTATGAAAAGTTGGTTTTCCAATACATTTCCTGAATATAAAAAATTGCCTAAAAGCGGTAAATTTATGGCATGGCTGACTTTTGTGCAGGGCGTGGTTTGGTTGATTCTGGCATCAATTCAGAGTGTGCAAGGACTGATTAACAACATGGCATGGGCTGTGTTTTTTGGGATTTTACTTTTCATTTTGGGTGTGTTGGCGCTGTCTGCAGCATGGAATGCGTTTAAATTCCGTGAAATAGGTTTTAATAGAATGATATATGTGTACACGCCATGCTTGTTGCAAATAGTCTTTGTAGGAGAGGCATTTTCTTTTACGTATTATATAGAAAGTGTACTGCAATTATCATTTAGCCTTACAGTACATAAGCTTACTGTCGGTGTAAATTTTGCCGCTATTCTTTTTATTGTGCTGGCAGGACGCAATTGTCGTCATTTAAAAATGGTTTCCCAAAATACGGATAAAAATGTGGAACCGTTAGAACAAGTAGAACAAGTAGAACAAGTAGAACAAGTAGAACAAGGACAAGAAACACAATCATGAAACCACTAGACCTTAATTTTATTTGTCAAACCCTCGGCCTTCCTATGCCGTCTGAAAATCAACCCGTTTCGCGCATCGTAACCGACAGCCGTGATATTCAGGAAGGCGACGTATTTTTCGCGCTTGCCGGTGAGCGCTTTGATGCGCATGACTTTGTTGAAGATGTATTGGCGGCAGGGGCAACGGCGGTTGTGGTTTCGCGCGAAGATTGCGCGGCTTCGAAAGGCGCGTTGAAGGTTGACGATACGCTTGCGGCTTTGCAAAAACTGGCGAAGGCGTGGCGTGAAAATGTGAATCCGTTTGTCTTTGGTATTACCGGCTCTTCCGGCAAAACGACGGTTAAAGAGATGTTGGCCGGCGTATTGCGTCATCGATTCGGTAATGAAGCTGTGTTGGCGACTGCCGGCAATTTCAACAATCATATCGGCCTGCCGCTGACTTTGTTGAAACTGAACGAAAAACATCGCTATGCCGTCATTGAAATGGGTATGAACCATTTTGGTGAATTGTCTTTGCTGACCCGAATTGCCGGTCCGAATGTTGCTTTGGTCAATAATGCCTTGCGCGCGCATGTCGGTTGCGGTTTTAATGGTGTCTGCGATATTGCCAAAGCCAAAAGTGAAATCTACGAAGGTTTGCTTGCAGACGGCATTGCGCTGATTCCGTGCGAAGATGCCAATATCGCTACATTTGAAGCCGCTACTGCGCAATTGAACGCTCAGACTTTCGGCGTTGCCAGTGGCGATGTCCATGCAGAAAATATTGAGTTGAAGCCGTTGTCCTGCGAGTTTGATTTGGTGCGTGGTAATGAACGTGTTGCCGTGGTACTGCCGGTCCCCGGCCGTCACAATGTGCATAATGCCGTAGCGGCAGCGGCTCTGGCTTTGGCAGCAGGTTTGAGCCTTGCCGAAGTTTCAGACGGCCTGAAAAATTTCAGCAATATCAAAGGCCGTCTGAATATCAAGCAAGGCATTAAAGATGCAACTTTGATTGACGATACTTATAATGCCAACCCCGATAGCATGAAAGCCGCCATTGATGTGCTCGCCGCTATGCCTGCGCCGCGTATTTTTGTGATGGGCGACATGGGCGAATTGGGCGAGGACGAAGCCGCCGCCATGTATGCCGAAGTTGGCGCGTATGCACGGGATAAAGGCATCGAGGCCGCATATTTTGTCGGCGACAACAGCGTTGAAGCAGCGGAAACGTTTGGCGCGGAAGGTTTGTGGTTTGCTGACAAAGATCCGCTGATTCAAGTGTTGAGCCACGACTTGCCTGAACGCGCTACTGTATTGGTCAAAGGCTCGCGCTTTATGAAGATGGAAGAAGTGGTCGAGGCGTTGGCAACAACAACTGCGTAAAAGGCCGTCTGAAATATGAAAAAGATTTTACTATTGACTGGTTTGCTGATTGCCGCGTTTTATGCCGGAATGAGAGTACAGGCATTTATCTATGAAGATACCTGCTTGGACTTGGGCGGCGGAAAGAATCCTGGAAACTATCCGATTTGCGTGGTAGAGAAATAATCTTACTCAATAAGGCCGTCTGAAATTTCAGACGGCATACCGATTTATTTTTAATTGGGCAATAAGCCCGCTGTAACAACAAAAACAAAAAAGGAAGCCCCATGTTTTTATGGCTCGCACATTTCAGTAACTGGTTAACCGGTCTGAATATTTTTCAATACACCACATTCCGCGCCGTTATGGCGGCTTTGACTGCTTTGGCGTTTTCCCTATTGCTTGGTCCGTGGACCATCCGCAAGCTGACTGCGCTTAAAGTCGGCCAAGCCGTCCGTACCGACGGCCCTCAAACCCACCTGATCAAAAACGGTACGCCAACCATGGGCGGCTCGCTGATTTTAACCGCTATTACCGTGTCCACAATCTTGTGGGGCAACTGGGCAAATCCTTATATCTGGATTCTCTTAGGAGTTTTGCTTGCTACCGGTGCACTCGGTTTTTACGACGACTGGCGCAAAGTGGTTTATAAAGACCCTAACGGCGTGTCTGCCAAATTCAAAATGGTGTGGCAGTCCAGCGTTGCCATCATCGCCGGTTTGGCATTGTTCTACCTTGCGACAAATTCCGCCAACAATATCCTGATTGTTCCCTTCTTCAAACAAGTTGCCTTGCCGCTTGGTGTCGTCGGCTTCTTGGTATTATCCTATCTGACCATCGTCGGCACATCCAATGCCGTTAACCTGACCGACGGTTTGGACGGCTTGGCCGCATTCCCCGTTGTACTTGTTGCAGCCGGTCTTGCTATCTTTGCTTATGCCAGCGGACACTCCCAATTTGCCCAGTACCTGCAATTACCTTACGTTGCTGGCGCAAACGAAGTGGTGATTTTCTGTACCGCCATGTGTGGCGCGTGTCTCGGCTTTTTGTGGTTTAACGCCTATCCGGCACAAGTCTTTATGGGCGATGTCGGCGCACTCGCGCTTGGCGCGGCGCTCGGTACCGTTGCCGTCATCATCCGCCAAGAATTTGTCCTCGTCATCATGGGTGGCCTGTTTGTTGTTGAAGCCATTTCCGTTATGTTGCAAGTCGGTTGGTACAAACGCACCAAAAAACGCATCTTCCTGATGGCGCCGATTCATCACCATTACGAACAAAAAGGCTGGAAAGAAACCCAAGTCGTTGTCCGTTTCTGGATTATTACCATCGTCTTGGTGCTGATTGGTTTGAGTACCCTCAAAATCCGCTAAATCTCCAAAGGCCGTCTGAAAGTTTCAGACGGCCATTATGTAAGGTAAGCATGCTTGCCTGAATCCTACGTCTCAAAATAAATCCCGTAATAATCCACACAGAAAGTCCCCAAACATGTACCAATCTTTTGGCGGCGCAACCGGCATCCGCACCCTGACCGACCGTTTCTACGACTTAATGGAACTTGAGCCGAAATACCAAGCCTTGCGCCAAATGCACGGCGAAGACATGACCCTGATACGCGAAAAGCTCTACGAATTTTTCAGCGGCTGGCTCGGTGGCCCGCAACTCTTTGTCGAAAAATACGGCCATCCCCAACTGCGCGTCCGCCATATGCCTTTTGCCGTCAACGTACAAGTCCGCAACGAATGGATCGCCTGCTTTGCCCAAGCCATGAGCGAACTGGACATCGACAAAGCACTTGCCGAACCGGTGTTAATCCAAGTTTTTGCCATGGCAGATTGGTGCCGTAACCAAAACGAAGACGGTATTGAACCGCCTATGCCGCCGATGGCGGTTGACCCATGGGTGCGCGCACCGGAATTGCAGCAGATTTTAGCCAGCTATGATGTCAACGGATTTTTTGAGGGATTTGCTAGTTAAGGCCGTCTGAAACTTCTTGGATAACACAGAAATAATAATTTGAAAGAAATGGATTTTAAAATGAATAAATTATTAAAAAAAATGATGGTAGCCTTGCTGGTTTTCGGTATAGGACAAACAGTGTATGCGGAAGAGGTTCCTGATGTTCAGAAAATTTTGTGGGTGGCGGAACAAGGTTATGTTCCTGCTCAATATATTTTGGGTGTAATGTATGCTGATGGACAAGGCGTGCGCCAAGACTATGCTGAAGCGGTCAAGTGGTATCGTAAAGCAGCGAAACAGGGAGATACCCGAGCACAATCTAATTTGGGGTTGATGTATGTCAACGGAAAAGGTGTGCGTCAGGATTATGCAGAGGCAGTGCGGTGGTTTCGCAAGGCAGCAGAACAAGGGGATGCAGCTGCACAATCCAATTTGGGTGTAATGTATGTCAACGGACAAGGCGTACATCAAGACTATGCTGAAGCGGCGAAATGGTTCCATAAAGCAGCGGAACAAGGAAGTGCTGAAGCCCAACTTAATTTAGGTGTGATGTATGCTAATGGGCAAGGTATGATCCAAGACTATGTCGAAGCGGCAAAATGGTATAGAAAAGCGGCAGAACAGGGTGATGCTCAAGCCCAATATAATTTAGGTGTGATGTATACCGACGGACAAGGTGTACGCCAAGACTATGTCGAAGCGGTTAAATGGTATCGTAAAGCTACAAAGCAGGGTGATGTCAAAGCCCAATATAATTTAGGTGTGATGTATGCCAATGGACAAGGAGTCCGTCAAAACTATGTGCAGGCAGTGAAGTGGATTGAAAAGGCAGCAATGCAAGGTCATGTCAAAGCCCAATACAATGTGGGTGCGATGTATGCTAATGGACAAGGTGTCCGCCAAAACCTAAGAGTTGCCAAAGCGTGGCTCGGTATGGCATGTAATAACGGTAATCAGCTAGGATGTGACGGTTACCGTCGTTTAGAATCGGGTTATTAAGCGGTTTATGAAATGCCGTCTGAAACTTCTTGGATAAAACAGAAACAATAACTTAAAAGTAATAGATTTTAAAATGAATAAATTATTAAAAAAAATGATGGTAGCCCTGTTATCTTTGAGCTTGGTGCAGGCAGTTTGGGCTGATAATGTACCGGATTTTAAGAAAACGCTTCAAGCTGCAGAGCAAGGGTATGCTAAAGCCCAATTTAATTTGGGTTTGATATACTACAATGGGCAAGGAGTTCGTCAGGACTATACGCAGGCGGTGCAGTGGTATCGCAAGGCGGCAGAACAAGGGGATGCAAAAGCCCAATATAATTTGGGTGTGATGTACGACAATGGGCAAGGAGTTCGTCAAGACGATGCACAGGCGGTGCAGTTGTATCGTAAGGCGGCAGAACAAGGGTATGTAAAAGCCCAATATAATTTGGGTGTGATGTACGACAATGGGCAAGGAGTTCGTCAGGACTATACACAGGCGGTGCAGTGGTATCGCAAGGCGGCAGAACAAGGGGATGCAGAAGCCCAATATAATTTGGGTGTGATGTATTACGATGGGCAAGGTGTCCGCAAAGACTATGTTGAAGCGGTCAAATGGTATCGCAAGGCGGCAGAACAAGGGGATGCAAAAGCCCAATATAATTTGGGTGTGATGTATTACGATGGGCAAGGTGTCCGCAAAGACTATGTTGAAGCGGTCAAATGGTATCGCAAGGCAGCAGAACAAGGGTATGCTAAAGCCCAATATAATTTGGGTGTGGCGTATGAAAAAGGTAAAGGAGTCCGTCAGGACTATACACAAGCAGTGCAGTGGTATCGCAAGGCGGCAGAGCAAGGGTATGCCGATGCCCAATCTAATTTGGGTGTGATGTATGAGGAAGGACAAGGAGCCAGTCAAGACTATGCACAGGCAGTGCAGTGGTATCGCAAGGCAGCAGAACAAGGGCTTGCAGAAGCCCAATCCAATTTGGGTGTGATGTATGCCAAAGGAGAAGGTGTTCGTCAGAACTATAAGATCGCCAAAGAGTGGTTTGGTAAGGCTTGTGATAATGGATTGCAACGAGGTTGCGATGCTTATCGCATATTAAATCAGGCAGGATATTGAATCCTTATTCAAAGGCCGTCTGAAAAAACTTAGGACAAAACCAAAATGACTTTTCAAAACAAAAAAATCCTCGTCGCCGGGCTTGGCGGCACGGGTATTTCCATGATTGCCTATCTGCGCAAAAACGGCGCGGAGGTTGCTGCTTATGATGCGGAGCTGAAAGCCGAGCGCGTGGCGCAAATCGGTAAGATGTTTGACGGGTTGGTGTTTTACACAGGCCGTCTGAAAGATGCGTTGGACAATGGTTTCGATATTCTGGCGCTCAGTCCCGGCATCAGCGAGCGGCAGCCGGATATCGAGGCGTTCAAGCAAAACGGCGGGCGCGTTTTGGGCGACATCGAATTGCTGGCAGACATTGTGAACCGCCGCGGCGACAAGGTGATTGCGATTACCGGCAGCAACGGTAAAACCACGGTAACGAGCCTGGTTGGTTATCTCTGCATCAAGTGCGGGCTGGATACCGTTATCGCGGGCAATATCGGCACGCCGGTTTTGGAGTCGGAATTGCAGCGTAAAGGCAAAAAAGCGGACGTGTGGGTGTTGGAGCTTTCCAGCTTCCAACTGGAAAACACTGAAAGTCTGCGCCCGACTGTGGCGACGGTGCTAAACATTTCCGAAGACCATCTCGACCGCTACGACGACCTGCTTGATTACGCGCATACCAAGGATAAGATTTTCCGTGGCGATGGCGTGCAGGTTTTAAATTCAGACGACGTGTTCTGCCGCGCCATGAAGCGTGCCGGGCGCAAGGTGAAATGGTTTTCGTTGGAACACGAAGCTGATTTTTGGTTGGAACGTGAGACAGGCCGCCTGAAACAAGGCAATGAAGATTTGATTGCCACGCAAGACATTCCGCTGCAAGGTCTGCACAACGCCGCCAACGTTATGGCTGCCGTGGCTTTGTGTGAGGCTATCGGTTTGCCGCGAAATGAGTTGCTCGAACACGTTAAAACCTTCCAAGGCCTGCCGCACCGCGTGGAAAAAATCGGCGAGAAAAACGGCGTGGTGTTTATCGACGACAGCAAAGGCACGAATGTCGGCGCGACCGCTGCCGCGATTGCCGGTTTGCAAAACCCGCTCTTCGTGATTTTAGGCGGCATGGGCAAAGGGCAGGACTTCACGCCCCTGCGCGATGCGCTTGCCGGCAAGGCAAAAGGCGTGTTCCTGATTGGTGTCGATGCGTCGCAAATCCGCCGCGATTTGGGCGGCTGTGGTCTGAATATGACCGACTGCGCCACTTTGGAAGAAGCCGTTCAGACGGCATATGCCCAAGCCGAAGCGGGTGATATCGTGCTGCTCAGCCCAGCTTGTGCGAGCTTCGATATGTTCAAAGGCTATGCGCACCGTTCGGAAGTGTTTATCGAAGCGTTCAAAGCTTTGTAAGGCCGTCTGAAAGATGAAAAGAGGGTTGGTTTTACCGTAAACCTTGTGTGTCATTGTCTCAAAGGTCGTCTGAAAACGTTAAGGCAGTTTCAGACGACCTTTTTGCAGCAACGGTAAACTTGTTCCTTGCCTTTATCCGGTGTTACTGTTTCTTAAAATTTGCCTATGCGGGCAAACGGCGAGGCGGCGGGCAGCTATGCCTGACCGACAAAACGTGTGTTTATCAATCCGAAAGGAAAACCCATGAATTTTCAAGACTACATCCGTTACGATGCCGTCGGTTTGGCAGAGCTGATCCGTAAAAAAGAAGTCTCCGCCGATGAAGTGTTGCAGGCTGCTTTAAACCGCTTGGACGAAGTCAATCCCAAGCTCAATCTGTTGGCGCACGATTTGCGCGAACGCGCGGCGGCGTGGCAGGGGTCGTCTGAAAATGCCGATACGCCGCTGGCGGGCGTACCGTTTTTGCTCAAAGACTTGCTGGCGGATTGGGAAGGCGCGCCGACATGGTCGGGTTCGCGTATGATGCAGCATTACATTGCCAAACAAAACAGCGATTTGACCCAAGCCTATCTCGATGCGGGGCTGCGCGTGTTCGGCAAAACCACTACGCCCGAATGGGGCGCGTATCCCGTTACCGAAACCGAAATTTACGGCATCACGCGCAATCCGTGGCATTTGGATTACACCGCGGGCGGCAGCAGCGGAGGCGCGGCGGCGGCAGTGGCTTCGGGCGTCGTACCCGCAGCGCACGGCAGCGACGGTGGCGGCTCCATTCGCTTACCCGCGCACAACTGCGGCGTGTTCGGGCTGAAACCCACGCGCGGCCGCAGCAGTTACGCGCCGAACGCATCGGAGGCATGGCAAGGTTTGGTATGCGACCATGTGTTGACCCGCAGCGTGCGCGACAGCGCGGTTTTGCTGGACATCGCCGCCCAAACCCAAGCCCGCGCTCTGTATGCCTGCCCGCCGCCGCCCAAAAACGGTTTTGCAGACAGCCTGAAACTAGAAACAGGTCGTCTGAAAATCGCTTTTTGGAAACAGACATGGTTTGGCGGCGGTAACGACGAAGGCACGGAAGCCGCGTTCGCCCATAGTTTGAAACTGATGCAAAACGCGGGACATGAATTGGAAGAAGCCACGCCCGATTTTGCGCCGCCAGAACAGCTCAACCGAGCCGCCCGCATCATCGTCATGGGCGAAACGGCAAAACTGTTCTACCAATATCAATACGAAACCGGACAAAAACTGCCGCACCGCCTGCTTGAGCCGACAACGTGGGCAATGATTGTGCAGGGGCGGCAAATCAGCGCGGGCGAAATGGCATGGGCGCGCGACGTGATGCTGGCGCAGGAACGTGCCGCCAAAGCATTTTTCACGCGCTACGACGTGTTGATGACGCCCGTCTGCCCACGCACCACGCCGAAAATCGGCGAGATGATGCCGCCGCCCGCCGCGCAAAAAGCCATGCGCCTGCTGTTTGGCACGCTGCGCTTGGGTTTTCTGTTGAAAAACAATCCGTTTTTAGAAAAAGAAGCCGCCGCCGCGCTGCAATACGTCGGCTATACGTCGCCGCTGAACATGAGCGGCAACCCCGCCATGAGCGTGCCGCTTTACCGGTATAACGGGCTGCCTGTCGGTACCCAGTTTGCCGCCGTTCATGGACGCGAAGACACGCTGCTCCGCCTCGCCGCGCAGTTGGAACAGATACAGCCGTGGGCGGAAATACCGCAGTTGGCGTAGGGTTTGCATGGGATAAAAAGTAGCCTATTTCCTGAAGAAAAGATTTATACAAGGCTATCTGAAAACATAAAAGCGATTTCAGACGACCTTTTGCCGAGATCAAAGGGTAGGGGAGGGCGCAAAGAACGTCAGAATCCGACATCTTTAAAGAATCTGAATTGTTGGTTTGGAAATAAACCTTTAAAATAACGTTAATTCATTTTTTCAGACGGCCTCTTGCCCATTTGCAGGCCGTCTGAATATTTTATTCAAGCCGTTACGGATGTTTTCATGATTAGTCTTTCCAAAATGCTTGACCGGCCGATTGCGCGCGATGGTCGGAAGTTTGATGTTTCTCTCTTGTGGATGGTCGTCTTAATGACGGTCTTCAGCCTGATTATGATTTATTCGGCTTCTATTGCGTATGCGGCATCGGAAGGGGGCAGCCAGTTTTCTTTTGTGTCTAAGCAGGCAATGTTTATCCTGTTTACGGTGGCCATATGCTTGCCGCTTTTCCTGCTGAAGATGAGTTTCTGGCGGCGGATTATTCCGTTTTATTTTGCTGTTTCGGGTTTGCTGTTGTTGCTGGTTTTGTTTGTCGGCCGCGAGATTAACGGTGCGACGCGCTGGATTCATATTGGACCGCTCAACTTGCAACCGACTGAATTTTTCAAATTGGCGACGGTCTTGTATTTGTCCAGCCTGTTTACGCGTCGTGAAGAAATGTTGCGTGATTTGGATTCTTTGGGTTGGTCGTCTTTGTTTACCGGTATTGGCGATTTGGTGTGCAGCCCCTTTAAAAGTGAAGCTTGGGTAAGGGTAAAGGAACGTTTCCGCAAGTTTAAGACCTTGATTCTGCCGATTATGTTGGTGGCGGTCGGTTTGGTTTTGATTATGGGCCAGCCGGATTTCGGCTCGTTTGTCGTGATTGTCGTGATTACCATGGGTATGCTGTTTTTGGCAGGTTTCCCGTGGAAATATTTTGCCGTATTGGTAGCGACCGTTGTGAGCGGTATGGGATTGTTGATTTTAGCCGCACCTTACCGTATGGCGCGTGTAGCGGCATTTTTGGACCCTTGGAGCGATCCCTTGGGTAAAGGCTATCAGCTGACACATTCCTTGATGGCGATTGCGCGCGGTGGCTGGTTTGGCGAGGGCTTGGGTGCGAGTTTGGAAAAACGTTTCTATCTGCCTGAAGCGCACACGGACTTTATTTTTGCCGTCATCGGCGAAGAATTCGGCTTTTTAGGGATGCTGGTTTTGGTGTTCTGCTACGGCTGGCTGGTGTGGCGCGCGTTTTCCATCGGCAAACAGGCGCGTGATTCGGGCTTGATGTTCAGCGCGTACATCGCCAACGGCATCGGCATTTGGATTGGTATTCAAAGTTTCTTCAATATCGGTGTAAACATCGGTATCCTGCCCACTAAAGGCCTGACTTTGCCATTTATGTCTTACGGCGGTTCGGCTGTCTTTATCATGCTGGTGTGCATTACTTTGTTATTGCGCATTGATTATGAAAACCGCCAAAAAATGCGCGGTTATTCGGTGGAGTAAAACCATGAGCGGTAAAACTTTTATGCTGATGGCCGGCGGTACGGGCGGTCATATTTTCCCTGCATTGGCGGTTGCCGAGTCGCTGCAAAAGCGCGGCCATCATGTGATTTGGCTGGGCAGTCAGGATTCGATGGAAGAGCGCATCGTGCCGCAATACGGCATACGCTTGGAAACGCTAGCCATTAAAGGCATACGCGGCAACGGTATCAAGCGCAAGCTGATGTTGCCGTTTACGCTGTATAAAACCGTCCGCGCAGCTCAGCAGATTATTAAGAAACACCGTGTCGAGTGTGTTATCGGTTTCGGCGGTTTTGTTACTTTCCCCGGCGGCTTGGCGGCAAAAATTTCCGGTGTGCCGATTGTGATTCACGAGCAAAACGCCGTAGCCGGTTTGTCCAACCGCCAGCTGTCGCGTTGGGCAAAACGTGTTCTGTATGCTTTCCCGAAAGCCTTTCAACATGAAGGCGGATTGGTGGGTAACCCTGTCCGTGCCGATATTGCGGCATTGCCTGTTCCCGAAGAACGCTTTGAAAACCGTCAAGGCCGTCTGAAAGTTTTGGTGGTGGGCGGTAGTTTGGGTGCGGATGTGTTGAACAAAACCGTTCCGCAAGCTTTGGCATTATTGCCTGAGGAGGCCCGTCCGCAAATGTATCATCAGTCCGGTCGCAATAAATTGGGCAACTTGCAGGCGGATTACGATGCGTTGGGTGTGCAAGCCGAGTGCGTCGAATTTATTACCGATATGGTGTCTGCCTACCGCGATGCCGATTTGGTAATTTGCCGTGCCGGCGCGCTGACGATTGCCGAGCTGACGGCTGCCGGTTTGGGTGCATTGCTGGTGCCGTATCCGCACGCGGTGGATGATCACCAAACAGCCAATGCGCGTTTTATGGTGCAGGCCGAAGCTGGTTTGCTGCTGCCGCAAACTCAACTGACGGCAGAAAAACTGGCCGAAATACTTGGCGGATTAAACCGTGAAAAATGCCTGAAATGGGCGAAAAATGCCCGTACGCTGGCGTTGCCGCACAGCGCGGACGATGTGGCGGAAATTGCCATATCCTGTACTGAATAAGCAGGCAGACTTCGATTAAAGGCCGTCTGAAAAGTTGATTAACGGCGTTTCAGACGGCCTTTATTGCTTTTGTTAAAATTCCTTTACAATAAAAGCATAGCGCAGAAGCGGATAGCCCTTTAAAATAACGCCTTTACGCACTAAAAACCAACCGGAACGCAACGTTATGATGAAAAATCGAGTGACCAACATCCATTTTGTCGGAATCGGCGGCGTCGGCATGAGCGGTATTGCCGAAGTTTTACACAATTTGGGCTTTAAAGTTTCCGGTTCGGATCAGGCGCGTAATGCCGTTACTGAGCATTTGAGCGCTCTCGGCATCCAAGTTTACCCCGGTCATACTGCCGAACACGTCAATGGTGCCGACGTAGTTGTTACCTCTACTGCCGTCAAAAAAGACAATCCTGAAGTTGTTGCCGCGTTGGAACAGCAAATCCCCGTGATTCCGCGCGCGTTGATGTTGGCAGAATTGATGCGCTTCCGCGATGGTATCGCCATTGCCGGTACGCACGGCAAAACCACAACCACCAGCCTGACCGCTTCTATTCTCGGCGCGGCAGGACTTGACCCGACTTTCGTTATCGGCGGTAAGCTCAATGCCGCAGGTACCAACGCCCGTTTGGGTAAAGGCGAATACATCGTCGCCGAAGCCGACGAATCCGATGCTTCTTTCCTGTATCTGACGCCGATTATGTCCGTTGTGACCAATATCGACGAAGACCATATGGACACTTACGGCCACAGCGTTGAGAAACTGCATCAGGCGTTTGTGGATTTTATCCACCGTATGCCGTTTTACGGTAAGGCATTCTTGTGTATTGACAGCGAACACGTCCGCGCGATTTTGCCCAAAGTGAGCAAGCCTTACGCCACTTACGGCTTGGACGATACTGCCGATATCTACGCAACCGATATTGAAAACATCGGTGCACAAATGAAATTTACCGTTCATGTTCAAATGAAAGGACATGAGCAAGAGCCGTTTGAAGTTGTTTTGAATATGCCCGGTCGCCACAACGTCCTCAATGCGCTGGCGGCTATCGGTGTTGCGCTGGAAGTTGGAGCATCAGTTGAAGCGATCCAAAAAGGCTTGCTCGGCTTTGAAGGTGTCGGTCGCCGCTTCCAAAAATATGGCGACATCAAATTGCCAAACGGCGGAACTGCTTTGCTGGTGGATGATTATGGCCACCATCCTGTTGAAATGGCAGCAACCCTTTCCGCTGCGCGCGGCGCATACCCTGAAAAACGTTTGGTCTTGGCTTTCCAACCACACCGCTATACCCGCACACGTGATTTGTTCGAAGATTTCACCAAAGTCCTCAATACCGTTGATGCGCTGGTGTTGACCGAAGTTTATGCCGCAGGCGAAGAGCCGATTGCCGCAGCCGATTCCCGCGCCTTGGCACGCGCCATCCGCGTATTGGGCAAACTTGAGCCGATTTACTGCGAAAACGTTGCCGACTTGCCGCAAATGCTGCTGAATGTTTTGCAGGACGGCGATGTTGTGTTGAATATGGGTGCCGGCAGCATCAACCGCGTTCCGTCTGCATTGGTGGAATTGTCGAAACAATCATAATAAACGGGCATATTGGTCTTTGAGGGCAGATAGGTCGTCTGAACAATATTCAGACGGCCTGTATCAGTATTTAAGAAAGTGGAAATTATGCAGAATTTTGGCAAAGTGGCCGTGTTGATGGGCGGCTTCTCTAGCGAGCGCGAAGTTTCTCTGGACAGCGGCGCCGCTATTTTGGCTGCCTTGAAAAGCAAAGGCGTCGATGCCCATGCGTTCGACCCCAAAGAAACTCCGTTGTCTGAATTGAAAACACAAGGTTTTCAGACGGCCTTCAATATTCTGCACGGTACTTTCGGCGAAGATGGCGCGGTTCAAGGCGCGTTGGAACTGATGGGTATTCCTTACACCGGCAGTGGTGTGGCCGCTTCCGCGCTGGGTATGGACAAATACCGCTGCAAACTGATTTGGCAGGCCGTGGGTTTGCCTGTTCCTGAGTTTGCTGTATTGCATGACGACAGCGACTTTGATGCCGTTGAAGAAAAATTGGGCCTGCCGATGTTTGTGAAACCCGCCGCGGAAGGCAGTAGCGTCGGTGTGGTAAAAGTCAAAGAAAAAGGCCGTCTGAAAAGCGTTTACGAAGAATTGAAACATTTGCAGGGTGAAATTATTGCCGAACGCTTTATCGGCGGCGGAGAGTATTCTTGCCCGGTATTGAACGGCAAAGGCCTGCCGAGCATTCATATTATTCCGGCTACCGAGTTTTACGACTACGAGGCTAAATACAACCGCGACGATACGGTGTATCAATGCCCGTCGGAAGATTTGAGCGATGCGGAGGAAAACCTGATGCGCGAACTGGCTGTGCGTGGCGCGCAGGCGATTGGTGCGGACGGCTGTTCGCGCGTGGACTTCCTGAAAGATACGGATGGTAAGCTGTATCTGTTGGAAATCAATACCTTGCCCGGTATGACCAGCCACAGTTTGGTGCCAAAATCTGCAGGCTATACCGGCGTAGATTTTGCTGATTTATGTATTGAGATTTTGAAGACCGCTCATGTGGGATGATGCAGGCGCATTGGGTCGGCTGACCCGCCGGCTATTGGTGCTGATGACCTTTCTACTGATAGGTTCGGGCATAGCTTGGCTTTACAATTCCAAATATTTTCCTGTGAAACAGATTGCCATTCAGGGTAAGCTGAAATATGCTTCCAACAAAGAATTGCAAACCGTTGCACGAGAGCATATCAGGGGTAATATGTTCCGCGCCGATATTGATTCGGCGCAGGCCGCTTTTCAGGAATTGCCTTGGATTGACTCGGCAATGGTACGCCGCCGTTTTCCGGAAACCGTGGAAATTATCCTGACCGAGCGTGTGCCGGTTGCGCATTGGCGCGCTGGCGGCTTGGTGGACAGTAAGGGCAATGTGTTTGCCGCAAGTCTGAAACAGGACCTGCCTATATTTGAAGGGCAGCAGGGGACAGGCAAAGACATGGTCAAACATTATGCGGACTTTTCCGGTATTTTGAGCCCGTTGAAACTGACCATCAAAGAATTGATCTACACGCCGCGTTCGGCATGGCTGCTTGTATTGAACAACGGCATTACCGTGCGTTTGGGGCGTGAAAATGAAATCAAACGTTTGCAGCAGTTTGCCCAGATTTGGCCATCGCTGCTGCGTAAAAAACAAAGTCGTATCGAGTATGTCGATATGCGTTATAAGGATGGTTTTTCAGTCCGTTACAGGCCGTCTGAAAACCCTTCCGAGAGTGAATAGCCGATTAGACGTGAAGCAATCTTGTTTCAAAAATAATCAAACCGTCAGTCAGACAACATAGCGAACGAGCAATTATGGAACAACAACAAAATAAATATATCAGTGCCTTAGACATTGGTACGTCCAAGGTCATCGCCTTAATCGGTGAGATTCGGGAAGATAACGAAATCCACATTGTTGGCTTGGGTCAAAGCCCTTCACGCGGCCTGCGTGCAGGTATGGTGACCAATATTGACGCCACTGCACAAGCCATTCGTCAGGCGGTAGAAGATGCCGAGCTGATGGCAGATACCAAAATTTCCCACGTCGTTACCGGTATTGCCGGTAACCATATCCGCAGCCTGAATTCACAAGGCGTGGTAAAAATTAAAGATGGCGAAGTATCGCAAGCAGACATCGATCGCGCCATCGAAACGGCTAAAGCCATCAATATTCCGCCTGATCACAATATCTTGCATACCGTGGTTCAAGAGTACATCATCGACAACCAACCCGGTGTGAAAGAGCCTATCGGCATGAGCGGCGTGCGTTTGGATACCCGTGTACACATCATCACCGGTGCGAACACTGCTTTGCAAAATATCCAAAAATGTATCCAACGTTGCGGCCTGCAAATGGATCAAATCATGCTTCAGCCTTTGGCAAGCGGTCACGCCGTTTTGACTGAAGACGAAAAAGATTTGGGCGTGTGCGTCATCGATATTGGCGGCGGTACGACCGACATCGCGGTTTATACCAATGGCGCCATCCGCCATACCGCGGTTATTCCCGTTGCTGGCGATTTGATTACCAAAGACTTGGCACAAGCCTTGCGTACGCCGCACAGTGCAGCCGAGTACATCAAAATCCATTACGGTGCTGCTATTCCGACTATGGACGGCTTGGATGAAATGATTGAAGTTCCTAGTGTTGGCGACCGTCAATCACGTCAAATTTCACGCCGTGTATTGGCTGAAATCATCGGCCCGCGTGTAGAAGAGATTTTGGAATTGACGCTGAACGAATTGCGCCGTTCCGGCTTCCCTGAAGAAGTGCTGACTTCCGGTATCGTTTTGACCGGCGGTGCTTCTATGTTGACCGGTATTGTTGAGTTGGCGGAAGAAGTCTTTAATTTGCCGGCGCGTATCGGTGTTCCACAAGAAATGGGCGGTGTGTCCGAGCGTATCCGCAATCCACGCTATTCAACAGCGATCGGCCTGCTTCAGACGGCCTATGCTGCCGAAGAGGGTGAGCAAACCAGCCGAACCGGTGCGATTGCCCTGAATGATTCAGGCAAAAAAATGGGTCTGTGGGAAAAAATCCAAAGATTCTTCAGAGACAATTTCTGATAAAAGTTTTCAGGGCAGGCGGTGCAGCAACCGTTTGTCCTGAATATTTAAGTGGAATTAAACGGTTTTAAATAATTGCCAAGTGAATAATTTAAAACTTGTATATTTTCTGTTAAAAAATGTAGTAAAAATATAACGCCGACAGCCGAATGGTAAGAAGATTTTTGCCAGTATCTGAATACTTCTTATATAATACGGATAATGAGTTATTTTTGAACCGTCCTTATAAAGCGGGGCGCGGAGGATTATTGAATGGAATTTGTTTACGACGTAGCAGAATCAGCAACGAGCCCTGCTGTTATTAAAGTTATCGGTTTGGGCGGCGGCGGCTGTAATGCCATCAACAACATGGTTGCCAACACTATTCATGGCGTTGAGTTCATCAGTGCCAATACCGATGCACAATCATTGGCTAAAAACAATGCGGCTAAACGTATTCAATTGGGTACAAACCTGACTCGTGGTTTGGGTGCCGGTGCAAATCCTGAAATTGGCCGCGCCGCTGCCCAAGAAGATCGCGAAGCCATCGAAGATGCCATCCGCGGTGCAAACATGCTGTTCATCACTACCGGCATGGGTGGCGGTACAGGTACCGGCTCTGCTCCTGTTGTGGCTGAAATCGCTAAAGAAATGGGTATCCTGACCGTTGCGGTTGTGACCCGTCCGTTTGCTTACGAAGGCAAACGCGTGCATATCGCTCAAGCAGGTTTGGATCAACTCAAAGAGCGCGTCGATTCCCTGATTATTATCCCGAACGATAAATTGATGACTGCCTTGGGCGAAGACGTGACCATGCGTGAAGCTTTCCGTGCAGCAGACAATGTACTGCGTGACGCGGTTGCCGGTATTTCCGAAGTGGTGACTTGCCCTAGCGACATGATCAACTTGGACTTTGCCGACGTGAAAACTGTGATGAGCAATCGCGGTATCGCTATGATGGGTTCAGGTTTCGCACAAGGTATCGACCGTGCCCGATTAGCTACCGATCAAGCTATCTCCAGCCCGCTCTTGGATAACGTTACTTTGGATGGTGCACGCGGTGTATTGGTAAACATTACCACTGCTCCTGGTTGCCTGAAAATGTCTGAGTTCAACGAGATTATGCGTATCGTCAACCAAAATGCACACCCTGAAGTGGAATGCAAATTTGGTGCTGCCGAAGACGAGAGCATGAGCGAAGACGCTATCCGTATTACCATCATTGCTACCGGCTTGAAAGAAAACGGTACTGACAACCAACTGCGTGCTGCTGCCCGTACCCAACAATTGGTACGTGGTGCGGAAGAAGCGCCTCAAGCTCAAAGCCAAAGCAGTGCTGAAAGCCTGGTTCGTACCAACCGCAATATCCGTTCTATGAATCTGACTGCGGCTGATTTCAGCAACCAGTCTGTACTGGATGACTTTGAAATTCCTGCTATCTTGCGCCGTCAGCAACATACTTCTGAGAAATAATCAGGATAATGTATGAAAAGACCTGCCTTTAAGGCAGGTCTTTTTTATTAGTAAAATATACTTAAGGCCGTCTGAAAATTTTCAGACGGCCTTAAGTTCAAATAAAGCAAATAACAAACTTACCCTTTATTGAGAATTTGCTTGTTTTCACCCTCACGACGCAACTCTTTAGGCAAGACAAATACAATGCTTTCTTCTGCGCCTGCTCCTTCGCGTATGGTCTCATGTCCCCAGTCTTGAATGGTTTGTAAGACTTCTCGAACCAAGACTTCGGGCGCAGATGCACCGGCAGTGACACCGACCTTAGTTTTGTTTTCAAACCATTCTTTTTTCAGGTAGGAAGCATTATCGACCATATAGGCATCGACCCCGCGCAATGCGGCTACTTCACGCAAGCGGTTGCTGTTGGAAGAGTTGGGCGAGCCGACAACAATTACGAGATCGCATTCTTCGGCCAAGTCTTTAACAGCGGTTTGGCGGTTGGTTGTGGCGTAGCAGATGTCTTCTTTGTGCGGATTGCGGATATTGGGGAAGCGTTGGTTTAAAGCTGCAATAATGTCTTTGGTTTCATCCACCGATAAAGTGGTTTGGCTGACGTAGGCAAGTTTGTCAGGATTCTTGACGTTCAGTCCGGCTACATCTTCCACTGTCTCAACCAGAAACATTTTACCCGGAGGTAATTGTCCCATCGTGCCTTCTACTTCGACGTGGCCTTTGTGGCCGATCATGATAATTTCGTAATCTTGCTCATCAAGGCGGGCTACTTCTTTATGGACTTTGGTTACCAAAGGGCAGGTGGCATCAAAAACTCGGAAACCACGTTGCACCGCTTCTTCCTGTACGGCTTTGGATACGCCGTGAGCAGAGTAAATCAGTGTGGCACCCTTTGGGACATCCGCCAAGTCATCAACAAAGACGGCACCTTTTGCCCGCAGATTGTCCACGACGAATTTGTTGTGAACAACCTCATGGCGGACGTAAATGGGTGCGCCGTATTCTTCGAGTGCACGTTCAACAATGCTAATGGCACGGTCAACACCGGCACAGAAACCGCGGGGATTGGCAAGGATAATGGTTTTTTGAGTCATGTGTGTTCCGTTTTCAGACGGCCTTTGTGTCGTTTGAAGGTGTTTTTTTGTGCAGCAAACCATCTATTACCAAGCAAACTGCACCAACGCAGATAAAGCTGTCGGCAATGTTAAATGCGGGGTAAAACCAGTTTTGCCAATAGAAAAGCAGAAAATCGACAACGTGGCCGTGAATCAGACGGTCAACCACATTGCCAATCGCGCCGCCGATAATCATGGCCGCCCCCAATTTGCCCCAGCGGCCAAACTCATCACGCAAAATGGCACGGGCTAAATACAGGCTGATAACGACTGCCAGACCTAAAAAGAAGAATTTTTGCCAGCCGCCTTGGTCGGCCAAAAAGCTGAATGCCGCGCCTGGATTATAGGCAAGGGTCAGGTCAAAAAAGTCTGGAATGATATTGAGGCGTTCGCCTTCGGTAAAGTGTTTTAAGATTTCCCATTTGCTCAGTTGGTCAAGAATGATGGCAACGAAGGAAAGTAAGAAAAAGGGCGTTTTTGCAGAAGAGGATGAACTCATGTTTTCAGACGGTTTATGTAATAAAGGGCTTATTTTACCTGAAAGCAGGCTGGAAGTGTTTGCGATGGCAATGATGGGAAGGCCGTCTGAAAATAGAAACGCCGCCACTTGAATGTATCAAAGGGCGGCGTGGTAAGCATGTGCGGGCTTATTGGTTTTTAAGCAAAGGGAAGCCCAGTTTCTCGCGGCTTTCAACGAATTTTTGTGCAACGATACGGCTCAGTGCACGAATGCGGCCGATGTAGGTTGCGCGTTCGGTAACGGAAATAGCGCCGCGTGCATCCAAGAGGTTGAACGTATGGCCGGCTTTGAGTACAAGCTCGTAAGCAGGCAGGGCAAGACTGGTGTCCTCAACTGCAAGCAGGCGTTTGGCTTGTTCTTCATAGTCGTTGAATTGGCGCAAGAGCCAATCGGCATCGCTGTATTCGAAGTTGTAGGTGGATTGCTCGACTTCGTTTTGATGATAAACGTCGCCGTAAGTCACGATGTTGCCATCAAGGGTTTTTGCCCAAACGAGGTCGTACACGTTTTCCACACCTTGCAGATACATGGCGAGACGCTCGATACCGTAGGTAATTTCACCAAGTACAGGGGAGCAGTCGATACCGCCGACTTGTTGGAAATAGGTGAATTGGGTTACTTCCATGCCGTTGAGCCAAACTTCCCAACCCAAACCCCAAGCACCGAGAGTAGGGTTTTCCCAGTCATCTTCGACAAAGCGGATGTCGTGTACTTTAGGGTCGATACCCAATTCGCGCAGGGAATCGAGGTAGAGGTCTTGAATATTGGCGGGAGCTGGTTTGAGCGCAACTTGGAATTGATAGTAGTGTTGCAGGCGGTTAGGGTTGTCGCCATAGCGGCCGTCTTTCGGGCGGCGGCTGGGTTGAACGTAAGCGGCAAACCAAGGCTCTGGGCCTAATGCGCGCAGGCAGGTGGCTGGATGCGAAGTACCGGCACCGACTTCCATATCGAAAGGTTGGATAACGGTGCAGCCTTTGTCTGCCCAGTAGTTTTGTAATTTGAAAATAATTTGTTGGAAGGTGAGCATGGTGGATGGAATAGATTGGAATAAAGAGGGTATTTTACTGTTTTGAGCCTGTTTTGGATAGGCTGAAGGAGGCGGCGCAGTTTATTTGCCGTCCAACAGGTCTGAAAAGGGGTCGTCTTCCGAAGAAACGGTGTATTTTTCTTGTGCCCATTCGCCTAAATCAATGAGTTTGCACCGTTTGCTGCAGAAAGGGCGGTAGGGACTGTCGGTGTTCCAAACGACTTCTTTGTGGCAGGTTGGGCATTTTACAACAGGAGCGGTCATGCAGTTTCTTTCAGTGATTGTGCAATGGATTGATAGTATTGATGCAAACGGGCAACCTTGATTTTTGCTTCTTCCAAGCTATGGGTATTGTCTAATACATCGTCGGCATGAAGCAGTCTGTCAGAGCGAGAAGCTTGGGTTGCCATGATTTGGCGCGTTTGTTCTTCTGAAAAACCATTGCGTTGATGTACGCGTTTGATTTGGACGGACTCTGGAACATCTACAACCAAAATACGGTCGGTCTCCGCTTTAAATACCGGATTTTCAATCAAAAGCGGTACATCGACAATGCCGTAGGCGGATGAGGCAAGTTGTTGTTTCTGCTGTTGGATTTTGTCTAAGATTAATGGCAGAAGCAGGTTTTCCAGTTGTTTTTTGGATTGAGGCCGTCTGAAAACTTCTTCCCGTAAAGCCATACGATTCAGACGGCCTTCATGATCAAAAACCTCATCGCCGAAAAGCTGGCGGATGGCAGGAAGGGCTTCGCCGTTTTCAGCTGTCAGTGAGCGGCTGATGGCATCGGCATCGATAATGGGTACGCCAAGTTCGGCAAACATTTGGGCGATAGATGATTTGCCGCTACCGATACCGCCGGTCAAGCCTATCCATAATGTCATTATCGGAATCCTGATTGTACGAGCCACCATTGTACCAGTTGGGTAATAGGTGCATTGGCAACCAAAATAATCCATCCTGCCACAGCAAGGCTGGGACCAAAAGCAAAATATTGACCTTTACCGACGCGGGCAATGAGTGCGCCCACCAGCCCGACTAAGGCAGCCATGAATACCAGAACAGGCAAGATACCTACGCCCAGCCATGCCCCGAGCGCGGCCAAAAGTTTGAAGTCGCCATTGCCCATGCCGATTTTACCGGTCAGAAGTTTATAGGCGGCGCATAAAGTATAAAGGCTCATATAGCCTGCGATTGCACCCCAAACGGCTGAATGCAGGGGCACGAATGTGTCATTCAGATTAAACAGCAGGCCAATCCAAATTAGGGGTTGAGTCAGGCTGTCGGGCAAATATTGAGTATCGGCATCGATAAAGGTCAGCGCAATCAATATGGCAGTCAGAATTAATCCGCCAATAGTTGCCCATGACCAGCCGTATTGCCACGCGACAATACCGAATAAGACGCCTGTCAGCAGCTCAATCAGCGGATAGCGTATGCCGATAGCGGTTTTGCAGGAGTAGCATTTCCCACCCAGTAAAACATAGCTGAGGATAGGGATGTTTTGCCAAAGTTTGACCGGGCTTTTGCATTTGGGGCAGCGTGAATCCGGTTTGCCCAGATTAAATGGCTGTTTTTCTTCGTCTGTCAGCTCGATGCCCAAATGCTCTTTAGAAAATTGTGTCCATTCGCGTTCCATCATTATCGGCGTACGATAAATGACGACGTTCAGAAAGCTGCCAATCAGCAATCCTAAAATAACGGCTAAAGGAATGGCGAATGGCGCAAGAACGGAGAGGGCGTCGATGGCAGAGTAAATACTATCAAGCATATCAACCTACGACATTACCCAAGTTAAACAGCGGCCAATACATGGCAGTCAGCAAAATACCGATGAGCGAACCCAATACCACCATGATGATAGGCTCCATCAAGGCAGATAAGCGGGAGACGGAGTTGTCTACTTCATCTTCGTAAAATTCGGCTGCTTTGTTCAGCATATCGTCCAAAGAGCCAGACTCTTCGCCGATGGCCGCCATTTGGATCACCATGTTGGGGAACATATCCGTACTTTGCATACTGGATGTCAGCGACAGACCTTGGGTTACCTTGGCGCGGATGTCTTGAGTAGCTTCTTCATAGAGAATATTGCCGGATGCGCCTGCAACTGAATCTAATACTTCCACCAAAGGAACGCCGGCTGCGAATAGGGTAGAAGTCGTACGCGCCCAACGGGCAATGGTTGCTTTTCGGACGATGGTGCCAAAAACAGGCAGTCTCAAAATCAAAGCATCGATTTGTTTTTGGAAAGTAGGCGATTTTTCATGGAGTTTGTACAGGCCGAAGGCCGAAACAATCAAAAGGATGATCATAATCCAGCCGTAGTCAACGAATAAATCAGACAAGTTCATGACAAGTTGGGTAAGGCTTGGTAACTCTGCACCCATATTGGCATAAACTTCTTTAAAGGCAGGTAGCACAAACATCATCATGATGAAGATAAGCGCAATCGCCACCACGATAATGGCAATCGGGTAGGCCAGTGCGGTTTTGACTTTTTTCTTAATAGCTTGGGTTTTTTCTTTATAGACAGCCAGTTTGTCCAATAAGCTTTCCAATACGCCGCCGGACTCGCCTGCGCTGACCAGGTTGCAATAGAAACGGTCGAAATATTTTGGATATTTGGAGAACGATTTACCTAATGCGCTACCTTGTTCGACATCGGAGCGAACCTGCATCAGCATTTCGGTCATGCTCGGATTGGAGTGGCCGCGAGCAACGATTTCAAAAGCCTGCATCAGCGGCAAGCCTGCCTTCATCATCGTTGCCAGTTGGCGCGTAAACACCGTGATGTCTTCTTGTGTAATACGGCGTTTGCGTGCGGTTTTGACTTTGCTGATACGTAAAGGACGAATGCCTCTGCGTTGGAGTTTTTTGCGTGCTTCTTCTTCGTCTTTGGCAACTACTTCACCACGGACAAGACGTTCGGTCTCGATGTTCTTTCCTTCAAATGTAAAACGCTTGCCTTTGCTTCTTGAACCGAACAGACTTCTTTTTTGCTCTGCTTGAGCCATGAGTTATCCCTTGTTAGTAAGAAATAAAGCGGACTGTTTCCCCGTGCCGCTTTATTTTAATTTTCGAAAATATGGCAGTTTAGTCATTGGTATGAGCAGTCACTTCTTCCAATGAAGTCAGGCCTTGCATGACTTTCATGAGGCCGGCTCGACGTAAGTCTACCATGCCTTCCTGATAGGCCATATTCATGATATCAACTTCTGTACCGTTGTTCATAATGACTTTTTGCATTTCATCGCTGACCGGCATGACTTCATAAATACCGACGCGGCCTTTAAAGCCTTTGCCGCGGCAGCTGTCGCAACCAACCGGGCGGTAGAGTTTCCAATCTTGAGCCAAGTCTGCATCAGTAAAGCCGGCTTTTTTCAATGCTGGAACCGGCGGGCGTTCAACTTCGCGTTTGCAGTTTGGACACAGTCTGCGCAACAGCCTTTGCGCCATAATCAGGCTGACCGAGCTGGCGATGTTGAAAGGCGCTACACCCATGTTCAAAAGGCGGGACAGCGTGGCCGGTGCATTATTGGTATGCAGGGTAGAGAAAACCATGTGGCCGGTTTGGGCGGCTTTAATGGCGATGTCGGCGGTTTCCAAATCACGAATCTCACCGACCATAATAATATCAGGATCTTGACGCAAGAAGGATCGGAGTGCGGCAGCAAACGTCAGGCCTTGTTTTTCATTGACGTTGACTTGGTTGACGCCCGGCAGGTTAATCTCGGCCGGATCTTCTGCCGTTGAAATGTTCACATCTTCCGTGTTCAAAATGCTCAGGCAGGTATAGAGCGAAACGGTTTTGCCCGAACCTGTCGGACCGGTAACCAATACCATGCCGTAAGGGCGGTTGATGGCCTCAAGCAGCATTTCTTTTTGGAAAGGCTCTAAACCGAGCTGGTCGATATTGAGCGATGTACCATCGGAATTTAGGATACGCATCACCACTTTTTCGCCGAATAATGTCGGCAAAGTGCTGACACGGAAGTCAATCGGACGGCCGTGTTTATGGAAGGCAATTTGAATTCTGCCGTCTTGCGGAATACGTTTTTCGGAAATATCCAAACGCGCCATCACTTTGATGCGCGATGCCAACTGGCCGCGCACGGCGACAGGCGGCTGTACGACTTCACGCAATTGCCCGTCCACACGGAAACGGACGCGTGCCATTTGTTCGTAGAATTCAAAGTGGATGTCCGATGCGCCAGCGTTCAGGGCATCGGATAAGGTTTTATGGATGAAGCGGGGGATAGGGCCGTCTTCAGCTTCTTCATTGTCGATATAAAGTGATTGCGATTGCTGCGTTGCTTCATGTTCGTCGTTGATTTCTTTCAGAATGGTGGTCGAGCGTTGACCCAGCCATTCCAACAATGAGCTGAGCTGGTCGTCTGGAACCACTACCAAGTCGACACTTAAACCTGAAGCAAAAGCGATTTTTTGAAAGTTTTGGATTTGGGTAGGATCGGATACGGCGAAATAAACCTTGCGTCCGCGTTTGAAAATCGGAATGCAACGGTTTTGCACCATTTGCTCTTCCGTCAGAATGTCGCTGACTACATTATTGCGCGGGTAGTAGTGCAAATCCAAAAGGGGATAGCTGAATACACGCGCGACTAACTCCCCCAAAGCTTTAGGGGAGATGATGCCGTCTGAAAACAGGTTGGGCAGGATTTCTTTGCCCGATTGTAAAAGGCTGTTGTAATGTTCCGCTTGTTGATTTGAGATGGTCTGGCTTTGAACCAAAACACGCAATAATCCGACACTCATTTTATTTTCCGTTTCTTGTGCAGTTTTCCCTTTAATTTAGAGGAAAGCCGTATTATTTTATCATTATTATGATTAAAGCATATATTTAATTATGCAAATCTGCTTAAGTTGCAAAGACATGCTTTTGCTTTAATTGTATTTTTATTTCAGACGGCCATTATAAAGCAAGGAGAATAGGCGTTAAACTCGATATTTTTGGATTATGATGAAAAAACAACAATTTTGTCGTATGAATCCAATCAATAACGAAATTATATTTCATGTTGTTATTGCTTGTTTGGAGATGGCAGAAAAGGTTGTTTTGATGGACAGACGGTTAGAATTTGAAATATGAAAAGGCCGTCTGAAAAGCGGAAACACATAATTTCAGACGGCCTCTGTTTTCAATTCTCTTTTGATTCTCTTATCCGTAAATCTTGGTTCGGATTTCGACGAGGGCATTGATTGCCAAAGTGCTGTTTACAGCTTCCGGTAAATCGGACTGGGCGAACAAATTTTCTACTTCGTTAATCAATGTTTCTGCACGCGCCAACAGTTCATTGTAAGGAAAAGAACCGCGCTTGATGGCCAGCAATTCGTCACGATTGGGACGGCGTGGACGGATTTCGCCATGAAGGGCAATATCGCGTGCGGTTTCAAGCAGGCGGAAGGTGTGCATCATATTTTTTGCATCGTAACCTTGGCCGTGCGCCTGCGTGCCTTGATAGCGTGTTTCGTTGCGTTCTGTCAGCCATTGTTGATAAGAGGCATATTCGCGGCAGTAGCTGCTGTATCCGTCTTGGTTGAAGGATAGATGGGCAAGCGGTGTTTCACCTTCTGGAATGGTGCTGAGTGAAAGCGTTGTGGCTTCGGGTTTGGGTGCAATACCGTGGTAGCCCATCGTGCCGTCGGCATCGTAAAACAGCGCATAAAGTTCTCGGGCGTGGGCTATTTTGATTAAGCCTACACGCCTTTGCTCCATTCCGCGTTGTGCAAGCCAGTACTGTAACGGTACGGTTTGTTTGCCTTCTATGATGTGGCAGAAATCAAGGATGCTTTTCTTTTCAGACGGCATCGGATTGCTGATTTTTTTATTCAATCCCCGTGCTTTTTTAATTTGTCCGTAGGCATAGCCTGCAAAACTTTGCTGGCAGGTTTTAGAGATAAACCATTCGGTTTTGAACGCATCCATCAATGGCGAACGGTATCGTACACAGTCAGAGGGGGAAGCCAGCAGCTCCAGCGTGTTCGGATTGCTTTGCAGCAGCAATTTGATAAACCGTCCCAGTTCGTAATACACAATATCGTTGGTTTCATTGCTTATTTGCGGGATGTATTCCATGCCGTAAAACATGGATTTGGGCAGGTAAAACACGCCTTTGATGTCGGTATCGGACTCGGGCGTTGCCAAACCGTAGGCACGGCTGCCGGACACGGCTTCAAGCAGAATCAGGTTTTGCGTGTGCAAGTCTTCGAGGGTCAGCATATTCAGACGGCCTTTTACGGATAAATGGTTGCCAAGGTGGAACGGAACAATTCGTTCAAAGGCCCGCTATCGGCAGGTTTGGCAGCAGGGGCAGACAAGGTAGAAACTTCGTTATATAGGTCAACAGTCAGCTTTTGCAGCTCTGGCGATAATGTGTGCAGATAACTTTCGTTCTGCTCCGCTTTTAATGCAACCAGATCAGTAATTTGGGTAGCACAATCTGTCTGCCACTCATTCATCAACTCAACCAAAGTCATTGGCGGAATACCGCCTTGTTTCACCGCCCAGCGTGCCGCCAATAAAGGGCGTAAGACGTAAAACCATTTCTTCAATTTAATCGGCTGCGCCAAATCCATGGCTTTCAAAGCATTGCCGGCGATACCGTGATAATGGTGCAACAACGCGGCGGCTTGGACGTATTGGGGCGCAAGTTCATTCAGACGGCCTATGAATGCCTCATCTTGTGTATAAACAATCGGCGAACGCAACCATTCCAGCAATACGGCATTGCTTTTTCTCAACAGGCGCAAAGCCTTGCGGATGTCCCAGCCGCCTACGTCAAACCATTGGTTTTCAATAAATTCAAACGTATCTTTTGCTTCATCAATTTGCAGATAATGTTCCTGCGGACGGATATAAATGGCGCGAACATCATAATCGCTGTCGGGCGAAGCAAAGCCCCATGCGCGGCTTCCACTCTCCGCCGCCAGCAGAAAATGCAGTGGTTCGGCAAGTGAAATTTGAGTTAGTTTTTCTTGAATAGTTTGTTTCATTACGTTTTCCTTCTTTTTGCAGAAAGGCCGTCTGAAACTGAGCAATCAGGTTTCAGACGGCCTTTTAACTATTTAAATCCGATAGGATTGATTAGGCTTTGTTTTTCAGACGGCCGTGCAATTCCTGTACGCTGTATACGCCCAAGTGTTCGCGGCTTTTTGCGCCTTCGCTCATGGCTTCGCCGCCTGCGATGGTGGTGTATTGCGGTACGCGTTGGGTGAGGGAAGTGCGGCGAATGCTGTGGCTGTCGGTAACAGATTGCACTGTGCTGCCGACGGTGTTGACCACCAGTGCGATTTCGCCGTTTTTAATTGCGTCCACGATGTGTGGGCGGCCTTCCTGCACTTTGTTGACCGCTTGCACGATGATGCCGTGTTCTTTCAAGTATTCGGCGGTACCGCGAGTGGCGCAGACACCGTAGCCGAGTGCTTGGAAGTTTTGTGCGGTTTTGACGATGAGCGGTTTGTCTTCGTCGCGTACGGCGAGGAACACTTTACCTGTTGTGCTCAAGCGTTCGCCTGCGCCGAGTTGGGCTTTGAAGTAGGCTTCGCCGAAGCTTGCGCCTACGCCCATGACTTCGCCGGTAGAGCGCATTTCTGGGCCGAGAATGGTGTCCACACCCGGGAATTTGATGAATGGGAACACGGCTTCTTTAACGGCGTAGAAGTCCGGGATGACTTCTTTTTCTACGCCTTGCTCTTTCAGCGAAATGCCTGCCATCACGCGTGCGCCGACTTTGGCGAGCGGTACGCCGGTGGCTTTGGATACGAATGGTACGGTACGGCTGGCGCGTGGGTTTACTTCCAGTACGAAGACCACGCCGTCTTGTACGGCAAACTGTACGTTCATCAAGCCGACCACGCCCAGTGCGTATGCCATGGCTTTGGTTTGACGGCGGATTTCGTCTTGAATCTCTTCGTCCAATGAGTATGGAGGCAATGAGCAGCCGGAGTCGCCGGAGTGGATACCTGCTTGTTCGACGTGTTGCATGATGCCGCCGATCACGACATCTTGGCCGTCTGAAACGCAGTCTACGTCCACTTCGATGGCGTTGTTCAAGAAGAAGTCGAGCAATACAGGGCTGTCTTCGGAAACTTGTACGGCTTCGCGCATGTATTTTTGCAACTCTTCGGCAGAGTGAACAATCTGCATGGCGCGGCCGCCGAGTACGTAAGAAGGACGGACAACCAACGGATAACCGATTTCTTCAGCTTTAACGAGGGCTTCTTCTTCGTTGTGGGCGATACGGTTAGGCGGTTGACGCAGGCCTAAGTCGTTCAATACTTTTTGGAAGCGTTCGCGGTCTTCGGCAGCATCGATGCTGTCGGCAGATGTGCCGATAATGTTCACGCCGTTTGCCACCAAGGCATTGGCCAGTTTGAGCGGAGTTTGGCCGCCGTAATGAACAATTACGCCCCATGGGTTTTCGGTGCGGACGATTTCCAATACGTCTTCCAAAGTCAGCGGCTCGAAGTACAGGCGGTCGCTGGTGTCGAAGTCGGTGGATACGGTTTCAGGGTTGCAGTTGACCATAATGGTTTCAAAACCGGATTCGCGCAGGGCGAGTGCGGCATGAACGCAGCAGTAGTCAAATTCGATACCTTGGCCGATACGGTTTGGACCGCCGCCGAGAATCATCACTTTTTTACGGTCGGAAGGACGGGATTCGCATTCTTCTTCGTAAGTGGAGTAGAGATAGGCGGTTTCAGTGGCAAACTCGGCGGCACAGGTGTCGACGCGTTTGTAAACCGGATGCAGGTTCAGCGCGTAGCGGTGTTCGCGGACTTCTTTTTCGCTTACGTTCAACAATTGTGCCAAACGTTTGTCAGAGAAGCCTTTGCGTTTCAGACGGCGTAAAGCGGCGTAATCCAAATCTTGCAACTGGCCGTCTGAAACCGATTTTTCTTCTTTTACCAAGTCTTCGATTTGCGCCAAGAACCAAGGGTCGATGGCGCAGATTTCGTGGATTTCTTCCAGCGTGAAGCCTGCACGGAACGCGTCTGCCACAAAGAGCATGCGTTCGGGGCCTGGGTTCGCCAGTTCGCGGCGGATTTCCGCTTTGTCTTCGCTGCGCGGATTGAAGCCGCACAAGCCTGTTTCCAAGCCGCGCAGGGCTTTTTGGAAGCTTTCCTGAATCGTGCGGCCCATCGCCATCACTTCGCCCACCGATTTCATTTGCGTGGTCAGGCGGTCGTCTGCGGCGGGGAATTTTTCAAACGCGAAACGCGGGATTTTGGTCACGACATAGTCGATGGAAGGCTCAAACGACGCTGGGGTGCGGCCGCCGGTAATGTCGTTGCGCAACTCGTCCAGCGTAAAGCCAACCGCCAGCTTCGCCGCCACCTTCGCAATCGGGAAGCCCGTTGCTTTAGAGGCCAACGCGGAAGAACGGCTCACGCGCGGGTTCATCTCAATGACAATCATCTCGCCGTTTTCGGGGTTCACCGCAAACTGAACGTTTGAGCCACCGGTATCCACGCCGATTTCGCGCAATACTGCCAACGAAGCATTACGCATGATTTGGTATTCTTTGTCGGTCAATGTTTGTGCAGGCGCAACAGTGATGGAGTCGCCCGTATGCACGCCCATCGGGTCGAAGTTTTCAATCGAGCAAATAATGATGCAGTTGTCGTTTTTATCGCGTACAACTTCCATTTCGTACTCTTTCCAGCCGAGAACGGACTGCTCAATCAGCAATTCATGAGTAGGAGACGCATCAAAACCGCGTTCGCAAATCGCCAAAAACTCGTCTTTATTGTAGGCAATGCCGCCGCCCGAACCGCCCATCGTGAAAGAAGGACGAATCAGGGTAGGGAAGCCGACCTGTTCTTGCGCTGCCAAAGCCTCGTTCATCGTGTGGCAGACAAAGGATTTTGGGCAAGACAAACCGATTTTTTCCATCGCCTCCTTAAAGCGGCCGCGGTCTTCTGCCTTGTCGATCGCATCTTCTGTCGCGCCAATCAGCTCGACGTTGTATTTCGCCAGCACTCCGTTACGCGCTAAATCCAGCGCACAGTTCAGCGCAGTCTGGCCGCCCATGGTAGGCAGAATCGCGTCAGGACGCTCTTTAGCAATAATTTTTTCCACCGTCTGCCACATAATCGGCTCGATGTAGGTAACATCCGCCATTTCAGGGTCGGTCATGATGGTGGCGGGGTTGGAGTTTACCAAAATGACTTTATAGCCTTCTTCACGCAAGGCTTTGCAGGCCTGTGCGCCCGAATAGTCAAATTCGCAGGCCTGACCGATAACGATAGGGCCGGCGCCGATGATAAGGATGGATTTTAGGTCGGTACGTTTGGGCATGGGGGGTTACACTCCTAAATATTGGATCTAATAATATAATTACATGAATAGATTATTTATCATCATCTAAATCATTGTCGGGATATTGAGCTTGTGTATCTAACTCATGATATTCTTCACTTGGTTTGTACTTTTTACTTTTACAAAAGCAACGTTTCCATTTAGATATAGATGGGGAAAATTTAATATTGTTTATAGATTCAAACCTATTTTTTTGTCTTTCTGTAAGGTTTACTTTATATTCATTGAGTAAGTTTATCGCCTTATATTTGATAAGATACGCCTCTTTTTTATGGTCGGTATGAATTTCTATATCATTTGTTTCAAGTTTCTGCCTAAAATTAAGTAAGCTATTATTAATTTCTGATCCTTGTTTTATTAATTCTACAGCCTTTAGATCTTTTATACCTTTGGCATCTTTTTCGATACTATCAAAAGGATTCTTATCAGACCGATATGAAGTTCCTTTTATCCATTTGCTTTTTCTAGATGCTTTCACCCATAATTTAGACGAAACTTCTAAGCTCTTAGAGAGATCAAATTCACAAAATTCTGCTACTTGATATAAATCGATAATGACTTCTAAGCAACGCTTTCTGATTTCTTCGATTTTAGCTTTTTCATCTTGCTGTAGATCGGAAGAGCACACGTCTGAACTCCAGTCACTCCGGAGAATCTCG
>ERZ1674282.10-NODE-11-length-72825-cov-21.668902_pt1 | contig 72825 bp, 64 predicted proteins | sample MGYA00581192_ERZ1674282 | MGnify/ENA primary metagenome ERZ1674282 (study PRJEB41354, sample SAMEA4873316) | human saliva metagenome | biome: human-associated habitat [ENVO:00009003]; feature: mouth environment [ENVO:08000002]; material: saliva material...
TTAGAAATGAAAAAGATTTTTTCTATATCTCTGAATTTGAATTGGATGAGTTATCTAAATTCTATTTAGATAAACCTTTATCTTATGTTTTTTATTTATTTTTAAAAGAAACTGAATATTTAAAAAAATTCTCAATGAATAAGTGTATGAATTTTTATAATAGAATTGTTTTTGAGAAATCCTGTTTTGAAATTCTATTTAAAGATGATTCAGTTTTCAGTATAGGAAATGGCGAAATAAATGTTACGGGGTTTAATAATAATTTTTCTGTTTGTATTCAGCTTTAATTCTTATGCTACAGATTTACAGGTTAGAAACGGGAAGCTAAGTTATCCGTTAACTAAGGAATTTAATGAAAATGGCTTTAGAGCATGGAAAGTAATAGGCGGTGGTATAGAGCAGGAATATCAAGCTAGATTTGATAAAAGTTTACATGTAAGAGATGTATCAACAGGTTTTAGATCCGCCTCAACTGTACCTGTAACGTTAGAAGCCAGAGTATCCCGAAAAGCCGTCCTTTCAGGCGCATTTGGCCTGGTAAAAGCAGGCGCAAAACTTGGTATAAAAGCTGTTCCTTATGTTGGTGCTGCTTCATATGCTTATGATGCCTATCAAGTTGTTAAATCTGAACTTGAATTTGAAGGCTACAAATGGAATGAAGCTAGCGAAGAATTCCTGAAAGAATGGCCGGCTAGAAACTGTATTTGGGTTAGAGGCAAATACGATGAAGTACAAAAAGTATCATGCTATGGCGTAGATAGTTCTGTTTTAAGTGCTTACAGAAAAGGCGGTAAAAGCCAACGCGAAGCGGAAGAACTTATGAAAGGCCAAATGGAAAAACTAGCTGGCCCTTTTTGGGAAAAACGTAAAAAGGAACTTGATAAAGATTCAGGATCAAAATTTTGGGAATATTTCCATTTAGATGAATGTCGATTCGATTTAAATGGGGGTAATTGTTCAGTTAAAAGAGGTAGTGACGGCAGAAGTCCAATTTCATTTACTTTAAGCATGAGAGACACGGAAATTCTAGACAATGAAAAATTCCTTCAACTCTTTACCTCATTTATTGACGCAAACCCTAGGCCATTTGTAGAAGGCACGGGCAAACCTGAATATCAAGAAAATATTAAAGTTCCTGCCGGTACTGTTGTAACCATTGGCCCTGTTACTCCCGAAAACGGCAAACCGGTTCAAATTACTATTACTTTCGGTCAAGATTCAAACGGCAATACAACGGCAGAAGTCGCAACTACTCAACGCCCTGATTTGACACCGGGCGGATCTGAAGCACCCAATACAAAGCCTGATCCAGATCCTTCGCCTAATCCTGATGGCAAGCCTGATAAAAAGCCAGATGATAAACCCGATCCAGATGGTAATCCTGATAAACGTCCGGATGATAAACCTGATTCCGACGATGATCCATCTGATAAAGATAAAAGAAAAGAAGATAAAAAAGATGACAAGAAAGAAGAATCTAAAGGGTTACTTTGTAATGTTTTCCCTGACATATTAGCTTGTTCAGAAAAAGGCGATGTAGAGGAACAAGAAGAACCTTTCAAAATTCCTCATACAAATAACGATACAACATTTAGCCCTGATTTCTTCCTACCCGATAATGGTGTTTGCCCTGCTCCAAGAACTGCAACCTATTTGGGCATAACCATGGAATTTAAATATGACATGATTTGTAATTTTGCCGAAATGATCCGATTCCTTGTGATTGGTATCGCTGCGGTAGTAGCAGCATATATCATGTTTTCAAGTAGAAAGGACTAAAGCATGAAAGCAGCGTTTTTCGCCATATTACAAAGGCTATTAACCTATATTGTTGCAAAAGTATTTATTGCCCTTGGCATTAGTTTTGTAACTTATACAGGTTTTACAGTTGGATTAGGTTTTATAAAAGACTACGTAAAAAATCAGTTCAACTCAATGCCATCAGACATTCTTCAAATTGTCATGATGGCAGGTTTCGGCCATGCATTAGGTCTGATATTCGGTGCATTTGCATTTAACGTTGCCATGCAAAGTATCAGCAAACTGTCTTTTATTCCAGGGGGAAAAGCTAAATGATTATTTTACAAACAGGAGTTCCAGGTAGCGGAAAAACTAGTTCTGTCGTCAATATGCTGATGACAGACGAAAGCTACACACATTTTACTGATAAAGACGGCGTAAAGAAAAAACGTCCATTGTTCGTCAACGGCATTCCTGAATTGAAGATAGAACATGAAGAACTTACAGATGAACAAATTAAAGAAAAGCCATTTCAAGATTTTCTCCCTTATGGCTCGCTCGTCATCATAGATGAAGCGCAAAGGCTGATGGGCACACGTTCAGCCGCTTCAAAAGTACCTCCATTTATAGAAGCTTTGGCATTACATCGACATCATGGTTTAGATATTGTGCTGATTACTCAACATCCAAGTTTTCTTGATAGCTTCGTAAGAAAGCTTGTTCAACGTCATATGCATGTATCGATTAAGCCGGTAGGACGCAAACTCTATGAATGGAATGAATGTGTAGATCAGCCTGATAGCAGTGTGAATATCGCTAGGGCAATAGAAAGAACGTTTGTAGTTCCTAAAAAGTCTTTTGGCATGTACAAGTCTGCCGAAGTGCATACTAAGCCTAAACGTCGCATTCCCAAAAGCCTGATATTTGTTGTCCTGTTTATTCCCCTTTTAATAGGCTTCACGCTTTACACGATAAACAACATGAGTAAACGATTCAGCGCGGACGAACAGCAAACAACGTCAACAATAGCCGCATCCGATGTAGATGGTACAGAACCGAAAACCAGCCCTGCGACTACCGATATAGGGCAAAATCTAAAACCTGAAGACTTTGTTCCCACGCTAGCCGAAAAGCCTGAAAGCAAACCCATTTATGACAATGTACGCCAAGTCAAAACGTTTGAGTATCCTGTCGGTTGTGTCGATGGCGGTAAAAGCGGTTGTACCTGCTATTCGTCTCAAGGTACACCTTTAAAAGAAATAACTAAAGCCATGTGCAAAGACTACGTCAAAAACGGCTTGCCGTTTAACCCGTACAAGGACGAGCAGCAAACCGCGCAACAGCCACAAACAGCACCGCAGACATCCTACACGCCTGAAAATGGTCAAGTGCTTACAATGGGCGGTAAAAGCCCTCAAAACCTGATGTATGACGGCTATGTTGAAGCAGGCGAAACAACCGGATTCCAAAACGGTGCAAAGGTCGGCAGTTAAGAGATATTTATTTAATTGTTGATGTAGCCTAAGCGGAATCAACGGTTAAATAAATATCAACGGGGTGCGGGAACTCCCGCCTTTTTGAAGTTGGGTAAATTAAATTGAAACCTGTAAATCGTTTTAATTAAGGCGGTTTACAGGTTTTTGTTTAAGCGCAAAACAAAAGCCTGGGCGGTTTAGACAGTAAAACGGCCAAAGTCGAAGCTGTAAAGCAGAAATGTCGAACCGTCCAATTACCTTAAAGATTGAATATCATCATAGCCATTTCAGGCTGAATAAATAAGGAAAATGAAAAATGAATGTAATAGGGTTGGACGTATCGAAAGACACGATAGACGCAACGTTGATTAAAACTAAAGGAAGCAAAGACTATATAAAAATATCCAATAGTACAGAAGGATTTGAGAATCTGATTAATTGGATAAAAACAAAACGAATTAGAAAAATTGCCATAAGTATGGAAGCAACGGGCATTTATTACGAACAGGCGGCTGAATATTTGAGCGCACTATACACCGTTTATGTTATTAATCCCTTGAAAATAAAAGAATACGCAAAAAGTCAGTTCAGCAATACCAAAACAGACAAAGCAGATTCAAAACTTATTGCCGAATTTGCAAATCGACACTTAGACAAACTGACACCGTTTAGGCCGTCTGAAAATCCCATACTCTATAAGCTGGTTAATCTGCTTCAACAACTAAAGGAACAGCAAAAAGAAACACAAAACAGATTGCATACCGCAAAAGACATCTACATAAAATCAACCCATGAAGCAATCATAGAACTGCTTGAAGAAAAAATAGATCAGACATCAAAGCGAATAGAAGGCATGATAAAACAGAAAGAAAGTCTAAATATCGAATATCAAAACCTGCAAACCATTCCGGCAATAGGAAAAGAAACCGCAGTGATCCTACTAAGACACCTGACAGATAAAAATTTTGAAACAGCAAATAAATTTGTAGCCTTTGCTGGTCTAAGTCCAAAAATTGAACAATCAGGGACAAGTATCAATAAAAAAGGCAGATTGAGCCGATACGGACACCGCCAATTAAAACGCGCCTTTTTTATGCCTGCCCTTGTTGCCTACCGCATGAATGCATTTCCTCAACTTGTCAGAAATTTGGAAGCGGCAAAAAAGCCTAAGATGATAATCATCGTTGCACTAATGCGGAAATTGGCAAAAATCGCCTTTTATATATACAAGACTAAAAAGCCGTTTGATAAAGCGCGACATCAGACGGTTTAACGAATTTATACAAAACAAAACGGCTGTAAAAACAGCCGTTCTTTGTCGTTTCCGTTGAAAATGCAATAACTAAATACTTATTAAAAACAGAAATATAAGAAATTAACTTATTTTAATAATTGACAGGTCAATATATCATCTGCTTTATAATACGTCGCTTCTTTTTAATAAACCGTTTCAATCAAAATGAATCACACTGCTTCTCCTCAATCGGAATTTCTGCGCGGTATCAAAGAATGTTCCCCCATGCTGATCGGCTTGTTGCCGTGGGCGCTGATTTTGGGCATGCAGGGTGGGCAGAAAGGCATGAGCTGGCTGGAAATGCTGTTGATGACGGGCATGAACTTTGCCGGAGGTTCGGAATTTGCCGCAGTCAATTTGTGGGCAAATCCTTTGCCGATTCTGCTGATTGCAACGGTAACGTTTATGATTAATTCGCGCCATATTCTGATGGGTGCGGCGATTGCACCGTATATGAGGGATATGCCGCTGAAAAAGGCGATGCCCGCGCTGTTTTTTATGTGTGATGAAAGCTGGGCAATGGCGTTTGCTGAAATTCAAAAACGTAAGGCGGCAGGTTTGCCTGCATTCAATATGCCGTTTTATGCCGGCGTGTGTTTTATTTTGTATGTAACTTGGATTGGTTTTGCGGCGTTTGGCGCGGCAGTTGGCCCGATGTTCGGCGATGTCGCGGCTTGGGGCTTTGGTATGGCGTTTCCTGCGGTGTTTTTGGTGTTGTTGCGCGGGATGTGGAAGAGCTTTGCGGCTTCGCGCCCTTGGTTTGTCAGCCTGATTGTGGCTTGCGTAACCTATTTGACCGTGGATAGTGCATGGTATGTTCCAGCCGGAACGTTGTCGGGCTTGTTGGCGGCGTATGTGTGGGGAGAGCAAAAATGAAGGATTTGTTGTCGCTGCAATCGTTTCTGCTGTTTTTAAGCATGTTGGCCGTTACTTATTCAACCCGATTAATCGGCTTTTTTGCATTGCGCAACCGTACATTGAGCCGTCGCGCGCAAGTGGTTATGGAGGCCGCGCCGGGCTGTGTGTTGATTTCCGTGATTGCGCCTTATTTTGTGTCGGACAAACCGCATGAGCTGATTGCTATTGCTTTGACGGTATTGGCGGCCAGCCGGTTTTCAATGTTGGTAACGGTATTAATCGGGGTCGGTACTTCGGGCATACTCGGTTATTTGATGAAATAAAAAATTTTCAGACGGCCTTACTTGTTATAATGGCCGTCTGAATTTTTTGATAAAGCAAAAACATGGCAAACCAACGACTCATCTATGGCTTTCACGCCGTCAATGCCCGTTTGTGGCAAAACCCGAAATCGATTACCGAACTCTATATCCAAGAGGGCAAATCCGATGCGCGCACCCGCGATGTATTGGATAAAGCGGCCACTGAAAACGTGCGCGTGCATTTTGCTGATGCCGACCGCCTGAATGCCATCAGCAAAGGGGCGCGTCATCAGGGCGTGGTCGGGTTTATCGATGCCTCCAAAAACCATGTTCACTTGGAAGATGTGTTGGAAAACCTGAGCGAACCGCCGTTTTTGCTGGTATTGGACGGCATTACCGATCCGCACAACCTCGGCGCGTGCCTGCGTACTGCCGATGCGATGGGCGTGCATGCCGTAATTGCGCCCAAAGACAAAAGCGCCGGCCTGAATGCGACCGTCAGCAAAGTTGCCTGTGGCGCGGCGGAAACCGTGCCGTATATTACCGTAACCAATCTTGCCCGTACTTTGCGTGAGCTGAAAGAATACGGCATTTGGATTGTCGGTACGGACATGGGCGGCAACTCCGACCTTTACCACTGCGACTTGCCCGACAGCGTGGCTTGGGTAATGGGCAACGAAGGCGAAGGTATGCGCCGCCTGACGCGCGAGCATTGCGACATGCTGGTGTCGATACCCATGTTCGGCACGGTCGAAAGCATGAACGTATCCGTCAGTACAGGTATGGTGTTGAGCGAAACGCGCCGTCAGCGGGTGGTGAAGGCAGAGAAATAACGCTTAGGTTTATGAGCAGAAAACGTCGTCTGAAAACTGGAAATTTGGTTTTCAGACGACGTTTGTTATAGGCGGATTAGTACCGTCATTCCTGCGCAGGCAGGAATCCATCGTAAAACTTGAGAAACCTTTATTTGAAAAACAGTTTCCGAATTTCAAAAATGGATTCCCACCGTAGCCTGTCCTCGCGTAGGCGGGGGCGGGAATGACGACAACCGGTAAATTGTGTATCGAAAATAAAGTAACTTAGATATAGGTATTTTTTATTTGAATTTAGAATATTGACGGATTAACTTCCCCATACATAGCAAACGTCGTCTGAAAACCAGATTTCCAGTTTTCAGACGACGTTTTACTTAGAGGCGATTCTGTTTATCCGACCATTTCATCGACTTTGCGTTGATAGCTTTTCAACAGCTCCGCCGAGCGGGCAAAGCGTTCGGTTTCATCGTCGGAAAGTTGCAGGTCGATGATGCGGACCGCGCCTTGGCGGTTGACGACGGTCGGTACGCCGATATACACGCCGTTTTGTCCGAACTCGCCTTCAAGTAAGGTGGAAACGGGCAATACGACGCCTTGATTGTGCAGGATGGCGTTGGAAATACGGCTCAAACCCATGCCGATGCCGTGGCTGGTCGAGCCTTTGGCGGCGATGACTTCGTAAGCGGCATTGCGCACGGTGTTATAGATTTTGTCCATACGCGCCTGCCCGTCTTCTGATTGTTCCAACATCTTCTGAACCGACATACCAGCGATGTTGGCGGTACTCCAAAGCGCAATGATGCTGTCGCCGTGTTCGCCGATCATCATGGCATCGACGCTCCAAGGCGCGACGTCGAATTCGTTGCCCAGACAAACGCGGAAACGGGCGGAGTCAAGGATGGTGCCTGAGCCGATAACGCGCTCTTTGGGCAGCCCTGAAAAGCGCAGAACGGCATAAGACAGTACGTCCACAGGATTGGAGGCAACCAAGAAGATGCCGTCAAAGCCCGAAGCCATGACTTTCGAAACGATGTCGTGGAAGATGCGCAGGTTTTTGTCGATTAAGTCCAAACGGGTTTCGCCGGGAGCCTGCGCCGCGCCCGCACAAATACACACGATGTCTGCATCCGAGCAATCATCGTAATCGCCGACGTAAATGCGCGCAGGCGAGGAGGCATAAGGCATTCCGTGGCGGAAGTCGCGCGCTTCGCCTTCCGCGCGCGTGCGGTTGATGTCGATTAAAACCATGTCGTCGCACAAGGCTTGGTTGAGCATGGAATAGGCGTAGCTGACACCGACCGCGCCCAAGCCCACAACGACCACTTTGTTACCAACTTTTTTCATATTTATTCCTGTTTGTTTGTGAATAGGAATTATTAATAACACTTGGACAGAGTGGCGTCAAATTTCAGACGACCGAGGTCTTGAAATGCTCAAAAAATGGGCGGAAAACGGCGTGCAAAACGACACTTGCCAAACCGTGCAAACCGACCTCATCCAGAAGACAGCGGTTTGGTGCACATCTGACCATGTAGCAAAAGCCAAATCTTACACCTATTCAACTATTAGGATAATACCTTCAAGCTATTCAGTTTAGATATCGGACTACTTGCTGCACCAAGCTTTGGGGATGCAGAGAACCCGCTCGAAAGAAATCGTATTCTCACCGAATTTAAAGGCATACCGACTGAACAATGTGTCTTGCAAAAACTGATTGATACGATAATAAAGACAATCCAGTCCTATACTGGGAAATCGGAAAAAACACGGTAGAATTGGATTTTGTGCTGCAACATGGGCAAAATGTTGTGCCAATTGAAGTGGAAAGTAGATGAGAATTTGAAAACAAAGAGCTTGAAAGTTTATGTAGAGCAAACAGTTTGCAATCAAAGAGGCATTAAGCTTTCAATGGCGGATTGTCGTGATTAGGATTGGATGGTAAATATCCATTATATGTTATGAATTCAATATAATTAATCAAGGAATAATGATGAACTTTTTATTATTAGATAGAAATGAAAGACTTCCTTCTAATGCTAGAAATTTAGTCTGTTTAACTTACGATAATTGGAATGACTATTCTTATATTACTATGTTTTTTATGAATTATATCGATGAATATGGAAGTGTTCATCCTATTGGTAATATTAAAATTGGATTTAAAGGACAAACACCTGAAACTTCTACTTGTAAGAAAATTATAGAAATATGCCATGGGAAAACTTTCGAATCTCTACCTGAAAATTTTTTCTCTTTAGCTGAGGATGTTGAGTTCTACAAATCAATTATGAAACTTCCAAAAGAATCAAGAGAATATATATTAGGAAATTTAAATGATGTTGTCTACAAACTAGAATTATTTGATAGGTTTAAAGATGAAGATGTTTTTAAGACATCATTAATGAGATCAATAAGAGATGGAACTGTTCAAGAGCAATTTAGAAGAGTTTTAGACAGTAAACCACCTTTAACTGACTTTAAGTTTTCTTTCATTCGAACAGAAAAAGAGAACATGGGAAATATACAATTAGATTTCAATGTAATTGCCAATTCAACGCCAAGTACCAACATCCACGCAATTATTGGTAGAAATGGCGTAGGAAAAACAACACTATTAAACGGAATGATTAAATCATTCACTCATCAAATATATGAAGATGGAGGATTTTATACCATTGACTGGCTTGGTAAAAAATATGAAATTAATAATAATTATTTTAGTTATTTAGTAGCAGTTTCCTTTAGCATTTTTGATCCGTTTGTACCTAATCATGAAGAATTGAAATATTATTCTTATGTTGGTTTAAAGGAGTCGGATACACAATTGAAATCATCAAAAGAATATTTTGAAAAAGATTTTTTGGTGGCTTTTCAAGAATGTAAGAGTTTTTCTGCTAAAAAAGAACGTTGGCTTAATGCCATTCAAAATCTTGAATCAGACGATAATTTTGCAGAAATGCAATTAAGTAGATTAATAGAAGATGGATTAACTCAAGATGAAATTATAAAAATAATTGGAAGGATGAGCTCTGGACATGCATCAGTATTGCTAATTATTACCCAGCTAGTAGCTAAAGTTCAAGAGAAAACATTGGTTCTGCTTGATGAACCCGAAAGCCATCTTCATCCACCATTATTATCAGCTTTTGTTCGTGCTTTATCCGATTTATTAGATAACCGAAATGGAGTAGCCATTATTGCTACACATTCTCCCGTTGTATTACAGGAAGTACCGAGATCTTGTGTTTGGAAAATTGAGCGGACGGGAAAAGTTACAAATCCTTATAGACCTAATATTGAAACATTTGGGGAAAATGTTGGTGTTCTAACGAGAGAAGTCTTTAGTTTGGAAGTGATTAAATCAGGCTTTCATAAATTATTAACTGAAATAGTAGCCACAGGAAAATCATATGATGACATAGTATCTGAATTTGGTAACCAGTTGGGAACAGAAGCGAAGATTTTATTAAAAACTTTAGTACGGATTAGAGATGATAGAGATGGAGGGAATCGCCAGTGATTCGCATAAGATTACCTGCTGATCTCCTAAGTTATTCAGAGATAATTGACGTGTGCTGCAGTCGAAATACCCAATACAGAAGTGATGTATTATCTAATAAACAATATCTATTGGATATAGGGAATGATTACGAAGAATATGCACGATTAAATAATTTATACAGTTTTGATACAATTCTTCCTATTGAACCAAATGGACTAATTCATAATACATTGAGTAATTCTCATATGGTTGAATTATATAATTATTGTTTACGTAATACCCGTAGTGGAGATGTATATGATAAGATCCTTGCTTTTGCCCAAAATCCTGAAATAAGATGTCCATTTTGTGGAGGAATTACTGATCCATCAGAAATAGACCATTTTTTACCAAAATCAAGATATGGACATTTTTCGGTATTTCCCTATAACTTAATTCCTATATGTAAAGACTGCAATCAAAAATTTAAAGGTAATTTTTTCCCCACAGTAAAAAATGAGCAATTTATTCATCCTTATTTGGATGAAGATTGTTTTTTTGATGAACAATGGTTGTATGCAGAATATATTGATAATGGGCCCGGTGCTGGGACAGTTCGTTATCTTATTGATCCACCAAATGGATGGTCAAGTGATAAGAAAGGAAAAATTAAATTTCACTTTGAAACATTTCATTTGGCAGATAGATTTTCTGCATATTCAGTCGGAAGTTTGTCTGATATTTTAGTGCAAATGAAAAGCTATAAAGCAAAGGGGGTGTCTATGAAAGATTTTGAAGAATGCAGTATAGATTCTGTTATTGAAAGCGAAAGTAGGGCTAATCATTGGAAAAAGGCACTTTTCCAAGCAGTTAAAGCTAAACTTTTAGTGATTTGGAGAATAATATAAAAAAGATTTTCCTTATGATTAAAAATACAGCTCAATGGGTTTAGCTTCAGCACTTTCAAGAAGTGAACTAAGGTCGTCTGAAACCATTTTCAGACGACCTATTTTTAACTTTGCAGCAAAGCCAAAGAATATTTCATCATTTCCTACTGGGAAAATATGTTGTTCATAAATTGAGATTTATTGCTTAATCATTTATCCGTACAATCCGCCTCATCAGATATTAAGGAGGCAACGATGAAAAAATGCCTGTATTATTTGTCGGACATGGCAGTCCGATGAATGTGTTGGATAAGGAAAATCCTTTCAATACCCACTATTTTTATGACTTAGGCAAGATTTTGTCGGGCTGAGACGATTTTGCAAAAGTCTCAGCCCCGATTTATCTTACATTAACTTTTCTTCCGGCGACGTTCGCCAGGCAGCAGCATATCTGCCCATTTGATGATGTTGGCGACTTCTGCCGGATTGAGTTCGTAGAACTGGCCGCGTTTGAGGCGGTTTGGCAGGCCGATGGGGCCGAAGCCTACGCGGACGAGGCGGCTGACGGTCAGGCCTTGGCTTTCAAAGATACGGCGTACTTCGCGGTTGCGGCCTTCTTTGATGACAACGTTGTACCATTTGTTTGCTCCTTCGCCACCTTGTTCGTAGATGCGTTCTACTTTTGCTAGACCGTCTTCGAGCATCACGCCTTCTTCGGTCAGGACGCGCATTTGTTCGGTGGTTAGTTCGCCCAATACGCGCACGGCGTATTCGCGTTCGACTTCAAAGCTGGGGTGGGCAAAGCGTTGAACGAGTTCGCCGGAAGTGGTCAGGATCAAAAGGCCGCTGGTATTGATGTCCAAACGGCCGATGGCTACCCAGCGGCTGCTGGCTGCTTGCGGCAGGCGGTCGAAAATGCTGACGCGGCCTTGCGGGTCGTCGCGGGAAACGATTTCGCCTTCTTGTTTGTAGTAGAGGATGATGCGTGGCAGGCGGTCTGCCCATTTGAGTTTGATGATGCTGCCTTTGACGGTAACATGGTCGTCGGGCGTAACTTTTTCGCCCAATTGGGCTACGCGGCCGTTGACTGTTACCCAGCCGTTGCTGATCCATTCTTCCATTTCTCGACGTGAGCCGACACCGGAAGCAGCCAGGACTTTTTGCAGGCGCTCGGGTTCAAAGCGTGAAAGGTCGCTGCGGCGTTCTTTCAAATCGCGGGCGTGCTCCATGATTTTTTGGTTGGGATTGCGGACCACCAGTTTTTTGGCTTTGGCGGCACGTTGTTTTGGCGCGGTATTTTGAGCTTTGGGGCTGTCTAAAACTTTTTGGCCGTAAGGTTTGCCTGATGTTTTGCGTTCGTCGTCGGGACGTTTTTTATTGGCAAAGGATTTGGCCGGTTTAGAAGGTTTTTTGGCGGTAGATGATACGCCATCGCGCCATTGGCGTTTGCTGGAAGGCTGTTTGGACATGATTTTTCCTAACTCGCTTGAAAAAGCGGTTCTTCTGCGGCGGTTGCGGCAGGGGTTGGATTGGGGGAAAAGGCCGTCTGAAAATCAAATTCAGACGGCCTGCTGATGAAAGTTTGTATTGTAACTCAACCAGTAAATTTTTGTTTGAAAATCCGAAAATTATGGCGAAAGGCGTTCGCGTATCCAGTTGCCGTCAACCAGGCGGTATTGGATGCGGTCGTGCAAGCGGCTGGGTCGGCCTTGCCAGAATTCGATGCGGTCGGGAATAACGAGGTATCCGCCCCAATGTGGAGGACGGGGAACATGCAGGGGATGTTTGACACCAACAGCCGCGGCTTTGGCCACTAATACGGCTTTGCTGGAAATCACTTCGCTTTGCGCGCTTGCCCATGCGCCGATACGGCTGGTATACGGGCGGCTTTCAAAATATTCGTCCGAAGCGGCGGCGTCGAGTTTTTCAATGCGTCCTTCAACGCGCACTTGGCGTTCGAGTTCCGGCCAGAAAAAAGTCATAGCGGCAAAAGGGTGTGCTGTATAGGAGCGGCCTTTACGGCTGTGGTAATTGGTAAAGAAAACAAAGCCTTTGGGGTTGACTTCTTTCAGCAGTACCATGCGGCTGTTGGGCCTGCCGTCTTCGCCTACGGCGGCAACGTTGACCGCAGTCGGTTCGTTGACTTCGGCGTGAATCGCTTCGTTCAGCCATTGCTCGAATTGGACAATCGGGTTGGCGTGGCATTCGGCTTCCGACAGCTCGCGCTTGCTGTAATCTTCGCGGATATTGTGCAGATCCATGATTTTCTCCTTAGGTCTGACTGAATCATACTCCGTTTTTTCAGACGGCCTCAAGGGCATTTGTGTATAATCGTAGCCCTTTCTAATATGGAACAATACGGAGTCCCGTCATGCAAACCGAAGTCGAACTGAAAATCTTAAATCCGAAAATGGCCGATTCCCTGCCTGCTTATGCAACGCCCGGTTCTGCCGGTTTGGACTTGCGCGCCTGCTTGGATGAAGCCGTTGTATTGCAGCCGGGCGATGTGTATCTCGTTCCAACCGGTTTGGCGGTGCATTTGGCCAACCCTGCGTATGCAGCCGTTTTGTTGCCGCGTTCCGGCCTGGGTCATAAACACGGTATTGTTTTGGGTAATTTGGTCGGTTTGATTGACTCGGATTATCAAGGCGAATTGAAGGTTTCTTTGTGGAACCGTGGTAAAGAAGCGTTTACCATCGAGCCGATGGAACGTATCGCGCAAATGGTGATTGTGCCGGTTGTCCAAGCTGCGTTTAAGGTTGTGGACGAGTTTGCCGCCAGCGAGCGTGGTGAAGGCGGATTCGGCAGCACCGGCAAAGCATGATGATTTAAAAGGCCGTCTGAAACAGGGAAAATTGAAATATTCGATTTCGGTTTGCCGCTGTTCAGACGGCCTTTTTTGTTGCACCAACCTTTGCATAATTACACACAAGATTGCATTTTTATATCTTGCCTGCATGGCCGGCACACCCAATAATACAGGCCGTCTGAAACCTTTACGGAGCGTTGTTATGTCCCGCCCCTCACTTTTTCTGCCTTTGTTTTTGATTATCTTTGGCGCGATTTGGTTTTTACGCGCTACGGATATTTTGCCTGCGACATCGACAATGATTGCCGGCGCATTAATTATTTTGGGCTTTGCCGTATTGATTATGGACGGCATCAACAAACAATCCATCGTTTCCGGCCCGATGTTGGTTTATATCGGTACCGCCATTTATCTGCACATGAGCTACTGGATTTACCTCTCGCCATTATTGGCCATCGGCATGGTTGTGTTGGGTTGTTTGCTGTTGCTCTCGCGCAGCGATATGATTCCTGAGAAACACACAAAATAGAAAGATGAGAGATTTGGGTTTTGCCCTATAAAGGCCGTCTGAACAATGGTATAATCCGCCGTTTCAGACGGCCTTTTTTATTGTGGTTTAAATTTGAAATTTACCCTCTCGGCTGCACCGTTTTCTTACATTTTGCAAAGTTTCCGCCATGACCCAAGACAAAATCCTTATTCTCGACTTCGGCTCGCAAGTTACCCAGCTGATCGCCCGCCGCGTGCGCGAAGCCCATGTTTATTGCGAGCTGCATTCTTTCGACATGCCTTTGGACGAAATCAAAGCCTTCAATCCGAAAGGCATCATCCTCTCTGGCGGTCCTAATTCCGTTTACGAATCCGATTATCAAGCCGATACCGGTATTTTTGATTTGGGCATTCCGGTTTTGGGCATTTGCTACGGCATGCAATTTATGGCGCACCACTTGGGCGGCGAAGTTACCCCGGGCAACCAACGCGAATTCGGGTATGCGCAAGTTAAAACCATTGACAGCGAGCTGACACGCGGCATTCAAGATGATGCGCCAAATACGCTCGACGTATGGATGAGTCATGGCGATAAAGTTTCCAAACTGCCTACCGGCTTCTCTGTCATCGGCGACACCCCGTCTTGCCCGATTGCCATGATGGAAAATGCTGAGAAACAATTCTACGGTATCCAATTCCACCCTGAAGTGACCCACACCAAACAAGGTCGCGCGCTGTTGAACCGCTTTGTCTTGGATATTTGCGGCGCACAACCAAGCTGGACCATGCCGAACTACATCGAAGAAGCCGTTGCCAAAATCCGCGAACAAGTCGGCAGCGACGAAGTGATTTTAGGTTTGTCCGGCGGCGTGGACTCTTCCGTAGCGGCCGCGCTGATTCACCGCGCCATCGGCGACCAACTGACCTGCGTGTTTGTTGACCATGGTCTGTTGCGTTTGAACGAAGGCAAAATGGTGATGGATATGTTTGCCCGCAACTTGGGCGTACGCGTGATTCACGTTGATGCCGAAGAGCAGTTTTTGGCGAAACTTGCCGGCGTGACCGATCCAGAGAAAAAACGCAAAATCATCGGTGCGGAATTTATCGAAGTATTTGATGCTGAAGAGAAAAAACTCACTAACGCCAAATGGTTGGCGCAAGGCACGATTTACCCTGACGTAATCGAATCCGCAGGCGCGAAAACCAAAAAAGCTCACGCCATCAAATCCCACCACAATGTCGGCGGCCTGCCTGAAAACATGAAGCTCAAATTGCTTGAACCATTGCGTGACTTGTTCAAAGACGAAGTACGCGAATTGGGCGTGGCTTTGGGTCTGCCGCGTGAAATGGTGTACCGTCATCCGTTCCCGGGCCCGGGTTTGGGCGTGCGTATCTTGGGCGAAGTGAAAAAAGAATATGCCGACTTGCTCCGTCAAGCAGACGATATTTTCATTCAAGAATTGCGCAATACTACCGATGAAAACGGCACATCTTGGTACGACCTGACCAGCCAAGCCTTTGCCGTATTCCTGCCTGTGAAATCCGTCGGCGTAATGGGCGACGGCCGTACTTACGATTACGTCGTAGCTTTGCGTGCCGTGATTACCAGCGACTTTATGACTGCGCACTGGGCAGAGCTCCCATACTCGCTGCTCGGCCGCGTGTCCAACCGCATCATCAACGAAGTCAAAGGCATCAACCGCGTGGTTTATGATGTCAGCGGTAAACCGCCTGCCACGATTGAATGGGAATAATCCCTAAATAATAAAGGCCGTCTGAACAGATATTGTTCAGACGGCCTTTATTCTTTAGGTACCAAGCCCAATTAAAATTGATTTTTCAATTCACGCAAAGCAGCGAAGACTTCGAGCTCGCTGTTTAATTTTTGTCCGCTCAATTCTTCGGCGCGTGCGTGGACTTGCGGAAGGTGAATACGGAAAAACGGATTGACTTTGCGTTCGTGCGCCAGGCTGACAGGCAGTGTCGGCGTGTGTTCGGCTGCGGCCAAGGCCGTCTGAATGTCGGCATTGTCCGGCTCGATATGCTGGGCAAAGCGTAGATTGGAGGCGGTGTATTCGTGCGCTGGATAAAACAGCGTTTCTTCGGGCAGTTGGTTGAATCGGTGGAAACTGTCGTAAAGCTGCTCGATTGTGCCGGTAAATACGCGGCCGCAACCGGCGGAAAACAAGGTATCGCCGCAGAAAACGTGCAGGCCGTCTGAATTTTCCAGCAGATAGCTGATGTGTCGGTCGGTATGGCCGGGGGTTGCCCAAACGGTAACCAAGCCTTCGCCAAACGGGAACTGCGTGCCTGCCGTGACGGTATGTGTCGCCACGTCGATGTCGCTTTCGCCATAGATTGGGGATTCTAAGAAGCCGTTGTGCAGCGCTTTTGCGCCGCCGATATGGTCATGATGGGGATGGGTAATCCATGTTTGCGCCAGCATCAAGTGGTTGTGAACAAGGAATTTTAAGACCGGTGTGGCATCGGACGGATCAACGCAGACGGCAAGGTTGCCTTCTTGAATCATCCAGATGTAGTTGTCGTTTAGGGCTTGGATTGGTGTGATTTTCATATGCTTTCTTCTGGTTTGGGATTTCAGACGGCCTCTAAATAATCTTTGATATTCGGGCTTTGGCCGAACACAGCTTCATGGGCTTGCTGGATGCTCAGTCGGTTGAACAGCAATCTTTGGGTTTGGTCGCCGTCGATAATCCGCACTTGGACTTGCAGTTTGGGCGCGTCGTGATGGAAGGTGTTTTTAAACGCGTGCCAACGGTCAGCTTGCAGATGGACGATGGCAAACATATCGTGCGAGATATTAACGCCGACGCTGAATAGTTTGGCCGAGGCTTGCAGGCAGAAACTGCTGTCGCCAAACAGGCACCGCCCCGTATTTTCCGGATAGCGGAACAATTCGATTTTCACTGCTTCGGGTTCCGCAAAGATATTGCAAAACAGCCGTTCAAACAACGACGGTTGTGCCACGCCTTCGCTCAACATACCGTAAAGCCCACCCAGCCAATCGACATAGCCGAGAAAAGTGAAACGGTAGTCCTGCATAATGGCTTCGATGCGCTTGGGGTCGCGTTTGCTGATCAAGCGGACAAATTCAAAACCGACTTCCGGCAGCCGCGCCCGAAGCGTTTGGTGCAGGCGGTGGGCAAACAGGTTTTTGTGGTTGTGTGGATTGCGCAGAATACCGAGGAATTTCAGCCGCAATATCCGCCACAACGCATCCGGTACTTTGACGGTGTCGGCATTTGCCGTAGTTGTTTTCAGACGGCCTGCAGGCAGGGTGCGCAGATGGTTGCAGGCATCTTCGTAGCCGCTTTCATGACGGTTGAACCAGCTTTCCAAATTGTATTGGTTGGCGGAGTCTTCGACAAAGGTCAGCGTATAGAGGTTTTTCGCCGCCAAGTTGCCGATGATGTTGACGCTTATCGCTTCGCTGCGGTTTTGTTCTTTGCCGCGGGCTTTTTCGCCAGTATGGAACATTGACAAGGGCAGGCGGTAAACGTTTTGATTTTGCGGGCTGACCTGCGGATTATGCGCATGTTGCCGCTGCTCGGTTTGGGCGATGAAGTGGTGTTCCTTCGTCGGATTCGCGGTCAACAGGGCGTAAGGCTTTTCTCCGCATTCGGAAAATTCGCAATCGCTAAGGATAAAGGCTTGTCGAGTCATAATGTCGGGAAAGGCCGTCTGAATATGTTGATTATAGTTTAAAAGTGGGAATTATATAGAAGGACGGCGACGGGTTTGGTCTTTATACGCAAAAGGACGCAAAAAGGTCGTCTGAAAACGGATATAGCGAGGTTCGCTAAATCGTTTTCAGACAACCTTAAATCAACGGACTGTTCAACACTATTTATTCTTCTTTTTGGAAGACATGGTTGCGGTGATACTCGAAATATTTTTTGCTTTTTGGTCGAATTTTTAATTTCATATCGGAAAAAATTCCAAGCCGCTTTTGATTTTCCAGATCGATTTTCGGACTGATTTTTATCGTACCGTCGGTCTCAAACGTAATCAGACCGCTATCGAATAATGCGTCGATATTGGGTGCGAGCATCAGACCATTGAAGGGATCTAACCTCTCTTCATTATTGCACTTGCTCCAAGGTTTGATATGGCTGGCAATGAGTAAAGGCTGGATATCTAGACCTGTCAGTGGGCAGCTCGGATACTGTTCGAGTAGTTTTTGCCGGAATCTGCCTTGCCCTTGACGAGCTTTTATTAAGGTTTCGATTTCAGTTCGCTTTTCTGGGTCAGTCTTGGATGATAAACATTTTTCGAGTTCGTCTATATCAGATTTTAAGGATAGGGCAGAAGCGGCCTGAAAATTTGGTATTTCTGCGCACCATGTCACTAGTAATCCTTTTTTCTTACAGTTTCCGCATAGAGTTAGTTTTCTCCTGTATTCATCCATGCTCCATTTTTCAAGTTCTTCGATTGAGTTTGAGCAAACTTTGAAATAGTCTGAAGCTTTTGTTGTCCAATTTTTGTCTTTTTTTTCAATTGGAAAGCTACTACAACTAGCTTTGTGTAATTTAGGGTATATGGATTGGGTTCCACCTTTGTCTATGTTTAGTACAAAACCATTTTTATTGTTCTTAAGCCAGTCAATATAAGCTCCATCATCTGGCATATCTTTAAAAATTTTTATATCAGACATAAGTTTCTCCAAATTGTTTTCCATAATTTCTATGAAGTTGTTTATTTTCAAAAAGGTCGTCTGAAAACCTTAATTTGAGGTTTTCAGACGACCTTTTCTTGCCAATCAGTCAATCAGGGCACGATTTAGCCCAAAGCCTTCCTTGCTCCGGCGAAGAGGCGGTACCAGCCGGACAGTTCCGTCCAGTCTTCCGGTTTCCAGCTCATTTGTGCGGCGCGGTACACGCGTTCGGGGTGGGGCATCATGATGGTAACGCGGCCGTCGGCGTTGGTCACACCGGCGATGCCCTGCGGCGAGCCGTTAGGGTTGAGCGGGTAGGTTTGGGTGACTTGGTTTTGACCGTCCACATATTGCAGCGCAATGCCCAAATCGGTGGAAATATTGCCGTAGTGAAGCGCGAAGTCGGCGCGGCCTTCGCCGTGGCTGACCACGACAGGCAGGCTGGAGCCTTGCATTTCGTTCAGGATCAGGGATGCGGATTTCGGAACATGAACCATGCTCAGGCGTGCTTCAAACTGTTCGCTCAAGTTGCGTTTGAACTTCGGCCATGCCTCTGCGCCCGGGATAATCTCGGCAAGGTTGCTGACCATTTGACAGCCGTTGCACACGCCCAATGTCAGTGTGTTCGGATCGGCAAAGAAGGCGGCGAATTGGTCGCGCAGAGCAGGGTGGAACAGAATCGATTTCGCCCAGCCTTCGCCTGCGCCGAGTACGTCGCCGTAGCTGAAGCCGCCGCACGCCGCCAGCATTTTGAAGTCGGCGAGGTGGACGCGGCCTGCCATCAGGTCGGACATATGCACGTCGTAGGCATCGAAACCGGCTCGGGTGAAGGCGGCGGCCATTTCGATTTGTCCGTTTACGCCCTGTTCGCGCAGGATGGCGATTTTGGGTTTCGCACCGCTGTTGATAAACGGCGCGGCGATGTCTTCTTTTACGTCGAACTTCACATCGGCAAACAATGCGCTGCGTTCGTTGTCGCCAATCAGGGCAAACTCGCTGTCGGCGCAGGCAGGGTTGTCGCGCAGGCGTTGGATGGCGTGGCTGGTTTCCTGCCATGCGCGTTGCAGGTCGGCGCGGTTTTGTCCCAATACGATGCCTGCTTGATTGCGGATAACGATTTTCTCGTCAGTACCGATGGTCGCAACGGCATGCAGTGCCAAATCAGCTTCTTTAAACAAGGCTTCTACTGCTGCAACATCTTGTTTGGCAATTTGAATCACTGCGCCCAGCTCTTCATTGAACAATGCGCGGATGCTGGCTTCGTTGACATCGGCTTGGTTGGCAACCAGCGAGGTCAAATCCACATTCAAGCCGCACCGTGCAGCAAACGCCATTTCCGCCAGTGTCGCAAACAAGCCGCCGTCACTGCGGTCGTGATACGCCAAGAGTTTGTCTTCGGCGACAAGCTGTTGAATTACGCTGTAAAACGCTTTCAGACGACCTGTATCGTCCAAGTCGGGCGCTTCGCCGCTCATATTGTTATAGACCTGGCCGAACGCCGAGCCGCCCATGCGCGCTTTACCGTTGCTCAAGTCAACCAGCAGCAATACGCTGTCTTCGACGTTTTTCAACTCAGGCGTAACAGTCTTGCGTATGTCTTCCACTGGAGCAAACGCAGAAATAATCAGGCTTAAAGGCGAAACTACGGATTTTTTCTCTTCGCCGTCCTGCCATACGGTTTTCATCGACAGGCTGTCTTTGCCCACGGGGATGCTCAAATCCAATGCTTGACAGGCTTTGGAAACGGCTTCGACGGTGCGGTAGAGTTTTTCGTCTTCGCCTTCGTTACCGCATGCAGCCATCCAGTTGGCGGAGAGTTTGATGTTGCCGATGTCGCCGATATTGACCGCAGCGATGTTGGTGATGGCTTCGCCGACGCACATTCTGCCCGAGGCAGGCGCGTCAAACAGAGCAACGGTTGGTTTTTCGCCCATAGACATCGCTTCGCCGCGATAGGTGTTGAAGCCCATCATGGTAACGGCGCAGTCGGCTACGGGGGTTTGGTATTTGCCGACCATTTGGTCGCGGTGGGTCATGCCGCCGACACTGCGGTCGCCGATGGTAATCAGGAAGTTTTTGGCGGCTACGGTAGGCAGGCGCAAAACGCGGTAGGCGGCTTCGGTGATGTCGATATCGCCGGCGTTAAACGGTTTTTTAGACGGCGTAACCGTTTTGTCGGTGCGCGTGGTTTTGGGCGGTTTGCCGAGCAAGACGTTCAGCGGCAAATCGACGGGATTGTTGGAGAACAAATCGTCGCGCACTTTCAAATGGCCGTCGTCAGTCGCCGTGCCGACCACGGCAAACGGGCAGCGTTCACGTTCGCAGATGGCGCGGAAGGTGTCCAAATCTTTTTCCAAAATCGACAACACATAACGCTCTTGCGATTCGTTGCACCAGATTTGCAATGGGTTGAGGCCGTGTTCTTCCAGCGGGACTTCGCGCAGCTTGAATACTGCGCCGCGTCCGGCATCGTTGACGAGTTCGGGGAAGGCGTTGGAAAGGCCGCCCGCGCCGACGTCGTGGATGGAGATAATCGGGTTTTTGTTGCCAAGCTGCCAGCAGCGGTCGATCACTTCCTGCGCGCGGCGTTCGATTTCAGGGTTGCCGCGTTGTACGGAGTTGAAGTCCAAAGAGGCGTCGTTCGTGCCGGTATTCATGGAAGAAGCCGCGCCACCGCCTAAACCGATAAGCATGCCCGGGCCACCCAGTTGGATCAGCAACGCGCCTTCGGGGATTTCGTCTTTGTGTGTTTGTTGTGCCTGAATGCTGCCCAAGCCGCCGGCAATCATAATCGGTTTGTGATAGCCGCGGACTTGACCGTCAAATTTTTCTTCAAAGGTGCGGAAGTAGCCCAAGAGGTTCGGGCGGCCGAATTCGTTGTTGAACGCTGCGCCGCCAATCGGACCTTCAATCATGATGTCTAAAGGGGAAGCAATATGGCCGGGTTTGCCGTAGGCTTGTTCCCAAGGCTGCTCCAAGCCAGGGATATTCAGGTTGGAAACAGTAAAGCCGGTCAAGCCTGCTTTCGGACGTGAGCCTTTGCCTGTTGCGCCTTCATCGCGGATTTCACCACCCGCACCCGTTGCCGCGCCTGCAAACGGCGCAATGGCGGTCGGGTGGTTGTGCGTTTCCACTTTCATGATGATATGGGTGTCTTCTTCGTGGAAACGGTAGCCTTGGTTTTCCGCCGCATTTGGATAGAAACGTTCGACTTTTGCGCCTTCGATCACGGACGAATTGTCTTTATAGGCAACGACCGTGCCTTCGGGATGCGCATTGTGTGTGTCGCGAATCATGCCGAAGAGCGATTTCGGTTGTTTTTCGCCGTTGAGGATGAAGTCGGCGTTGAAGATTTTGTGGCGGCAGTGTTCGCTGTTTGCCTGAGCGAACATCATCAACTCAACATCGGTCGGATTGCGGTTTAAAGCCTGATAGTTTTCAACCAGATAATCGATTTCGTCGGCTGAAAGCGCTAAGCCCATTTCAGTATTGGCTTTAACCAATGCCTCTTTACCGCCGCCCAATACATCTACGCTGGAGAAGGTTTCCGATTGGATATGGTGGAACAGTTGCGCCGCTGCATCGATGTCAGTCAACACGCTTTCTGTCATGCGGTCATGCAACAGGGCTGCCCATTGTTGTTTTTGCCCGTCGGTAAGCGCACCTTCCAACCATACGGCCATGCCGCGTTCGATACGCTCAATGCCTTCCAAACCGCAGTTTTCGGCGATATTGGTTGCTTTGGAAGCCCAAGGCGAAATGGTGCCCAAACGGGGCGTTACCAAAAATAAATGCAAGCCCTCGCGCGCTTTGGGCGTTTGTTCAACGCTTTGCGCTGCCAGTAAGGCTTGCAGTTTTTCGACTGTCGCGGCATCAAGTGCTTTTTCGCTACCGACAAAATACCAAAATTCGCTGCTTAATTTGACTTCGGGCAGGCCGAGGGCGGCTGCTTTTTGGAAGAGTTTTTCAACACGGAAATCGGAAAGGGCGGTTACACCGCGCAAGGGCAGAACAACAGACATGGATTCAGCTCACAAAATGCAGTTGGGGAATCCATTATTATACCTGAAAAATGCAATTTTGCTTGTGAATTTATACTTCAAGTGTTGACAATTTTTGCTTGTAAATTGAAGGGGAATGAGGCAAACGTGTCACCTGCTTTTTTATTTTGTACCTGATTATTCGATTATTTTTGTTTATTTTTGAAGAATCGGGAGGAATGGGAATAGATGGGCATAAAGGTATAAAGTAAAAATATTTAATTGTTGTCTTTGATATTTTGCTGACAATAAGGCCGTCTGAAACCTTACTTTCAGACGGCCTTGCTTTATCCTTTTCTTTTGTTTCCCAACATATCCAGCAATCCTGCTAAATTACTTTTTCCTTCTTCCTTGCTCACAATCGGCTCGCCGCCTTTGCGGCCTAGGATTTTGATGTCTTCCTGTGGCATTTCATCTATGAAACGGCTTGGCTCGGGGAATTGCCATGTGCCTTGTTTTTTACGTTTAAGGCAGTGGGTTAGCGTAAGTTGGCGTTTGGCGCGGGTAATGCCGACGTACATCAGGCGGCGTTCTTCTTCGACATTGTCTTCTTCGATGCTGTCGTTGTGTGGCAAGATGCCTTCTTCGCAACCGATAAGGAAAACGTAGGGGTATTCCAAACCTTTGGAAGCGTGCAGGGTGGAGAGTTTGACGGCATCGACTTCTTCTTCACTTTTGCCTTCCAAAAGCGTCATCAGGGCGATGGTTTGGGCGAGTTCGATGATGTTTCTGCCGTCTTGCTCGCCTTTGCGTTCCAGCCAGCCGGTCAGGTCGGTAACGTTGCGCCATTTGATTTCGCCTGCTTTGCCTTCTTCGTTGGCCAACAGGTGGTTTTCGTAGTCGATTTCTTTTAGCAGGTTATGAATAAGCTCGCCTGCTTCGCTGGTTTCGGCTTTGGTGCGGTAGTTTTCAATCATATCCATGAAGGCTTGCAGGTGTTGGCGGTTGGTATGGTTCAATAGGGCAAGCGCTTCTTCGGTTTGCGCGGCTTCATACAGGCTGCATTCGTGTTCGTGCGCGTAGGTGTTGAGCTTGCCCAGTGTCACGTCACCGATACCGCGTTTGGGTGTAGTTACGGCGCGCAGGAAGGCGGGATCGTCATTGGGGTTGGCAAGCAGGCGCAAGTAGGACAAAACGTCTTTGATTTCGGCTTTGTCGAAAAAGCTTTGTCCACCGGAGAGTTGGTAGGGAATGCGCGCGCTGCGCAAGGCTTCTTCGAAAATCCGCGCCTGATGGTTGCCGCGGTATAACACGGCAAAATCGGCGTATTGGGTTTTGTCGCCACCGACCAGCTTTTGCTTGACGATTTGGCTGACGACCCAGTCGGCTTCGTGTTGCTCGCTTTGGCAGGCAACGACTTTGACGATTTCGCCTTCGCCGAACTGCGACCAAAGTTTTTTGGTAAAGAGTTTGGGGTTGTTTTCAATCACTTTATTAGCGATTTTGAGAATCCGCGCGGTGGAGCGGTAGTTTTGCTCCAGCTTGATAACCTTCATCTGCGGATAGTCTTCCTGCATTTTGCGCAGGTTTTCCATGTTTGCGCCGCGCCATGCGTAGATGGACTGGTCGTCATCGCCGACGGCGGTAAACATGCCTTCCGCGCCGGTCAGAAGCTTCATCAGGGTGAATTGGCAGGTATTGGTGTCCTGACATTCGTCAACCAACAGATAACGCAGCCGCCGCTGCCATTTGTTGCGCACTTCGCTGTTTTGCTGCAACAGCACGGCAGGCAGGCGAATTAAGTCGTCGAAGTCCACCGCCTGATAGCTTTGCAGGGTTTCCTGATAGCTCGCATACACGCGCGCTGTTTGCTCTTCCCACACATTAGCGGCCGTCTGAACTACTTCTTCAGGCGTCTTTAAATCGTTTTTCCAAAGGGAAATTTGATGTTGCGCTTTGAATATGGCTTCTTTGCCCGTACCGCCCAAGAGTTCGCCGATGATTTTTGCGCTGTCGGTAGAGTCGAGAATGGAAAAGTTTTTTTTATAACCGATATGGTTCGCTTCTTCGTGCAAAATCTTCATACCCAAAGAGTGGAAGGTGCAAATCGTCAGCCCGCGCGTTTGCGACTTGGGCAGCATTTTAGAGACGCGCTCCTGCATTTCCGTGGCGGCTTTATTGGTAAATGTAATCGCTGCAACGGTATGCGGCAGATAGCCTATATTGACAATCAAATGCTTGATTTTTTGCGTAATCACACCGGTTTTGCCGCTGCCTGCGCCGGCAAGGACGAGCAGGGGGCCGCCTAGATATTTGACCGCGGCTTGCTGTTGGGGGTTGAGTTTCATTGAAGGGGAAGACGGGTAATGTGGGGAGCAATTATACAACAAGGCCGTCTGAAATTTTCAGACGGCCTTGGGCGTTTTTTAGAGTAAACCTTATTCAAAATATTTCAATTTGCCTTTGAAGTCTTCCAGCTTCTCATAGCCTTTTTGCGCCATGATGGCTTTTAATTCAAGGGAAACCCGTTCAAAAATACCGACGCCTTGCTGGTGTAGCGCCGTGCCGATCTGCACCATGCTTGCGCCGCACAAGATGTGTTCAAACGTATCGCGGCCGCTGTAAACGCCGCCGGTTCCGATGACTTGGATAGACGGATCCAGTCTTTGATAGAACGCGTGGACATTGGCGAGCGCAGTCGGTTTGATGTATTGGCCTCCAATGCCGCCGAAGCCGTTTTTCGGGCGGATGACGACGGATTCGTCTTCGATATACATGCCGTTGCCGATGGAGTTGACGCAGTTGACGAATTTTAGGGGATAGCGGTTGAACACTTTCGCCGCTTGATCGAAATGGGCAATATCAAAATACGGCGGTAGCTTGATGCCCAATGGCTTGTCGAAGTAGGTAAAGGCATTATCCAAAATCATCTCGGTTGTTTCAAAGTCGTAGGCGATTTGCGGTTTGCCGGCGACGTTTGGGCAGGATAGGTTGAGTTCGGTAATGCCGTTAAACCCGCTATTTTGCACCTTTTCCAACAGGATATGTGTTTCACCGGGCGACAGACCGACCAGTGATAGGAAAAATGTCCGTTCCGGCTGAGACTCTTGAAGGGTAAGCAGGTAATCCAGATAGTAATCAATGCCTTGATTCGGCAAACCCATCGAATTGATGCTGCCGAGAGGCACGTCCCGATAACGCGGCTCGGGGTTGCCTTGACGAGGGGTAAGCGTTGCGGTCTTGGTAATGAAAGTGCCTGCCGAAGACTGTCTGACCGCTTCCAATTCCTCAACGGTCATACACGACACACCAGCCGCATTCATCAGGCAGTTGTCAAAAGAAAAACCGGCAATTTGTGTTTTCAACGATACCATCTCCTGCTCCTTTTCTTCGTAAAATCAAAACGTTTGATAAGCGTAACACGAAGAGGCAGTACGATTTTTAACAAGCATCAAATGACAAAACATGTAGGCGGATGTTGTTTTCAATATTAAAAAAAGGCCGTCTGAAAAACTCAAACGGTCTTTCAGACGGCCTTCACTATATGGCATTAATAGAACCAAAAGCTGTCGGCTGATTTGGATATTGGGTTTTAAAAATCAGGCCAACCATTCGTTCAAAGCCGCTTCAAAACGTTTCAAGCCTTCAGTCATGTCTTCATCGTTCAGCAACAGGCTGGGGGCGAAACGCACCACATTGGCGCCGGCAACCAGTACCATCAGTCCGTGTTTCAAAGCGGCGGCGGTAATTTCCGAAGCCTTGCCTTCGTATTCGTCTGCCAACACGCAGCCGAGCAGCAAGCCCATGCCGCGGACTTCTTTAAATACGCCGGTCTTTTCGCCTATTTCACGCAAGGCCGTCTGAAGTTTTTGGCCTTGTTGTTTAACGTGTGCCAATGTTTCGGGTGCATTGATGATGTCAAATGCACGGCTGCCGACCGCACACGCCATCGGATTGCCGCCAAAGGTCGAGCCATGTGTTCCGGGGCCGAAGGTTGGGGCGATTTTATCGGTTGTCAGAATTGCGCCAATTGGGAAGCCGCCGCCCAAGGCTTTGGCGGAGCTGAGAATATCGGGTGTTACGCCGTAATGCTCGTAGGCAAACAGTTTGCCCGTATGACCCATGCCGGTTTGTACTTCGTCCAAAATCAGCAAGGCGCCGTGTTTGTCGCACAAACGGCGTGCGGCTTGCAGATATTCTTGAGTGGCAGGCAGAATGCCGCTTTCGCCTTGAATCGGCTCGATAATCACGGCGCAGGTTTTGTCGCTGACGGCTGCTTCCAATGCGGCAACATCATTGAAGGGAACGTGGGTAATGCCGGCCGGCAGCGGCGCGTAGTCTTTGCTGTATTTGGGCTGGCCGCCGACGGATACGGTAAACAGGGTGCGGCCGTGGAAGCTGTTGAGGCAGGAGATGATTTCGGTTTTGTGTGCGCCAAAATGATCGCGGCCGTATTTGCGCGCCAGTTTTAGCGCGGCTTCATTGGCTTCTGCGCCGGAGTTGCAGAAAAATACTTTGTTGGCAAAGGTGTTTTCGACCAATTTTTTGGCCAATTCTTGCGCCGGTTGGGTGGTGTAGATATTAGAAATGTGCCAGAGTTTTTGCGATTGTTCGGCCAAGGCTGCGACCAAATCGGGATGACAATGGCCCAACGCGTTCACAGCAATACCGCCTGACAGGTCAATGTATTCTCGTCCTTCGGTATCCCAAACCAGGCTGCCGAGCGCGCGTTCCGGAATCATGGGGGCGAATGAGAAATTGGGCGTCAGGTAGTTTTGCATGTTCTTTTCCTTTTGATATTGTCAACAATCTCTTGAATTATGCGCCTATTGGTTGAGAGATTCAATATGGCAATCAGGCCGTCTGAAAACTGGTTTTCAGACGGCCTGATGCTTATTTATGCTTGATTTCCCAGCATTGATGGATTTTTTTGTTGCGGAAATCGTCGGGAACGGACTGTTTGGAAATGTCTTTGACCGCATATTGTTCCGATACCGAATCGTCCAACACAAAGCTGCGCAGGTTGTTGGAGAAATACAGAATGCCGTCTGAAGCGAGCAGGCTCATTGCGCCGTCAATTAGTTTTTTATGGTTGCGCTGGATGTCGAGGATGTCGAGCATCTTTTTGCTGTTGGAAAAGCTGGGCGGATCCATGACGATCAGGTCGAATTTTTTGCCTTCGTCTGCGTCATTTTGCAGGTATTGGAACACATCGGCGCGGACGATTTTGTGTTGTTCAGGGTCGATGCCGTTGAGTTCGAAATTGCGTTTTGCCCACTCGAGATAAGTGTTGGATAAATCGACGGTTTCGCTGGATACCGCGCCGCCGGTTGCGGCATAGACGGTGAAGCTGCCTGTGTAGGAAAACAGGTTGAGGAAGCGTTTGCCCGCTGCGGTTTCGCCGACTTTTTTGCGCGTGTTGCGGTGGTCGAGGAAAAGGCCGGTATCGAGGTATTTGTCGAGGTTGACCCAAAACTTGCGGCCGTTTTCAGTGATGACGAAATCGTCGCCGGTTTTGCCGGTTTTCTCGTATTGCTGCAAACCTTTTTGACGTTCGCGGCGTTTGAGGTGGATTTGTTCGGGCGCAAAACCGGTAACGAAAGCGACGGCTTCCAATACTTCGGCAAGCCATGCTTCGTATTCTTCGGGCTGCATCAGCCAGCCAGTATCGTATTCCTGAAGGTGGATTTGGTCGCAGTAAACATCGACGGCAAAGGGAAATTGGGGAATATCGCGGTCGTAAATGCGCCAGGCTTCGATGCCGTTACGTTTCGCCCATTTCATAAGATGTTTGATGTTTTTGCCCAAGCGGTTGGCAAAGGGGGTAATGTCGGTCATGGTTTCAGACGGCCTTATTGGGGAAGTTTCCAGAATTGATCAGCAGGGACGTAGGCGTGGCGGTCAAGCATATAGAGAATTGTATCGTCAGGCGCAACCATGGTGGCGCGGTCGGTCTTGCCTTTAAACGGGAACACAATTCGTGCTTCCGAGGCGTTTTTGATGTCGATGCCGTAGCTGGTTCTGCCGCTTTCCAGTTTGTATTGGTTTTGAGTGTATTCGTAAACGGTTTCTTTGCCTTTTTCGTCTTTGATAGTAAAGCTTTTTTCGGCAAAGGTGATTTCGGCTTTGCTGCCATCGGACGCAACGGCCTTCCATTCGCCGCGATAACTCTCTGATCCGCTGCACGCGCCAAGCAACAGGGCGACAGCAAGTGCAGGTAATAAGGCGGCGGTTTTGAAAAACTTCATGTCAGATTCATCCGTGCTGATTCAATAAAACGGCATTATAGCTTGATTTTGCAGTTGCAGCCTGTTTTGCTTGACCTGGGCGGTTTTCTCCTTTATTATCCGCCGTTCGCCTTTTGATACGAAGCCATCGTCATCCAACCTAAACCGCCGTTTCGGGCGCGTTTCTTTTATTGCTTGCATATTTGCAAAGCCTTTTCTGTGCAGGTTGTCGTCGATGTTAACCACAAGCAAGATGCTTGCGACAACCCTGTAACTTCACATTTCCCGTATCGTTACTTTCCTTTGCTTCAGGTCGTCTGAAATTGTTCAGGCGTGCGCGTTGTTGTCTCTTAGGATAGATATGTCTATTAAATTTGCCGATTTGAACCTTGATAAAAACATTTTGTCTGCCGTCCGTAGTGAGGGTTACGAAAGCCCGACGCCGATTCAGGCGCAAGCCATTCCGTTTGCTTTGGACGGCCGCGATATTATGGCTTCGGCACAAACCGGTTCAGGCAAAACCGCAGCCTTCCTGCTGCCGACTTTGCAAAAACTGACCAAGCGCAGCGAAAAACCGGGCAAAGGCCCGCGCGCTTTGGTGTTGACTCCGACCCGCGAACTGGCGGCTCAGGTGGAAAAAAACGCGCTGGCGTATGCTAAAAATATGCGTTGGTTCCGTACAGTCAGCATTGTCGGCGGCGCATCTTTCGGCTACCAAACCCGTGCTTTGAGCAAACCGGTTGACCTGATTGTCGCCACTCCGGGCCGTCTGATGGACTTGATGCAAAGTGGTAAAGTTGATTTTGATCGTTTGGAAGTGCTGATTCTGGACGAAGCCGACCGTATGCTGGACATGGGCTTTATCGACGACATCGAAACCATCGTGGAAGCAACGCCGAGCGATCGTCAGACTTTGTTGTTCTCCGCCACTTGGGACGGCGCAGTAGGCAAACTGGCGGGCAAACTGACCAAAGACCCTGAAACCATCGAAGTTGAGCGCGTGGATGATCAAGGCAAAATCGAAGAGCAGCTGTTGTACTGCGACGATATGCGCCATAAAAACCGCCTGCTCGACCACATCTTGCGCGATGCCAATATCGACCAATGCGTGATTTTTACATCCACTAAAGCCATGACCGAAGTCATCGCGGATGAATTGTACGAAAAAGGTTTTGCCGCCAACTGCCTGCACGGCGATATGCCGCAAGGCTGGCGTAACCGTACGCTGATGGATTTACGCAAAGGCCGCTGCAAAATTTTGGTTGCCACCGATGTAGCCGCACGTGGTATCGACGTACCGACCATTACCCACGTTATCAACTACGACCTGCCGAAACAGGCTGAAGACTATGTTCACCGTATCGGCCGTACCGGTCGCGCTGGCCGTACCGGTATTGCGATTACTTTTGCCGAAGTGAACGAATACGTCAAAGTACACAAAATTGAAAAATACATCGGCCGCAAATTGCCTGAGCTAACCATCGAAGGCATGGAGCCGACACGCAAACGCAAATCAGCCGGCGGCAAACCGAAAGGCAAAGGCGGCTGGGGCGATCGTAAATCCGGCGGCTGGCGCGGCGATAAGAAACCGGCTAAAGAAGGTTTCGGCGGTAAAGCTCGCGGCGAAGGCCATAAAAAAGACGGTTTCAAGAAAGATGGCTTTAAGAAAGATGGCTTTAAGAAAGATGGTTTCAAAAAAGCTGACGGTTTCAAAAAAGGCGGCGAAGGCTTTAAAGGCAAGCGTAAGTCTAACGACAGCTTTGGCGGCAAACACAAAAGAGGTTAATTTTTTCAATCTTAAGGCCGTCTGAAAAAGACATAAGGGCGTGTGAAGACACGCCCTTTTTTATGGTTTCAAGTTTTCGCATATAAAAAAGCGTGGGATTGGTCCCACGCTTTTTTTCAGACGACCTCTTACAAAGCGGCCAATACGGCATCGCCCATTTCGGAGCAGGAAACCAGTTTGGTACCTTCTTCGTAAATGTCGCTGGTACGTAAGCCTTGTTGCAGTACTTTTTGTACGGCGTTTTCAACTTGTTGAGCGCGTGCTTCGTCGTTTAGGCTGTAACGCAACAACATGGCAAGAGACAATACGGTTGCCAGCGGATTGGCTTTGTTTTGACCGGCAATGTCAGGAGCAGAGCCGTGAGACGGTTCGTACAGGCCTTTGCCGTTTTCGTCCAAAGAAGCGGAAGGCAGCATACCGATAGAGCCGGTCAGCATGGAGGCTTCGTCGGAGAGGATATCGCCGAAGATGTTGCCGGTGGCAATCACGTCAAACTGTTTAGGTGCGCGTACTAACTGCATGGCTGCGTTATCAACGTACATATGGGAAAGCTCGACATCAGGGTATTCTTTGCCGATTTCTTCAAAGATTTCACGCCACAGTTCGGTGGTTTCCAAAACGTTGGCTTTGCCTACGGAGCAGACTTTTTTGCTGCGTTTTTGGGCGGATTGGAAGGCAACGTGGGCAATACGGCGGATTTCGCTTTCGCTGTATTTCATGGTGTTGTAGCCTTCGCGTTCGCCGTTTTCCAAAACACGGATGCCGCGCGGTTCGCCGAAGTAAATATCGCCGGTGAGTTCGCGTACGATAAGGATGTCGAGGCCGGCTACGATTTCCGGTTTCAAAGTAGAAGCATTGGCCAGCTCTTTATATAAAATGGCAGGGCGCAAATTGGCAAACAGATTCAAGTCTTTACGGATGGCCAACAAGCCGCGTTCAGGGCGCAGCGGACGGTCGAGATTGTCGTATTGAGGAGAACCGACTGCACCAAGCAGAACCGCATCGGCTTTACGGCAAAGGTTTTGCGTGAATTCTGGATAAGGATGGCCGTATTCGTCATAGGCTTCGCCGCCCAAAGGCGCGTATTCGTAGCTGACATCCAAACCTTGTTCGATAAGTTTGTCGAGTACACGGACGGTTTCTGCAACGATTTCAGGGCCGATGCCGTCGCCGCGCAAGATAGCGATATGTTTGGTCATTTCGGGTTTCCTTATGGGAAGGTTTTAGGTAAAGGGCAGGTCGTCAGTTTTTCAGACGGCCTTAAATCAATTTGCTCTGAAAACGCTGATTGTACCATTATGGTACTGGTAAAGCTGGGTAGAAATCGCGTAGGCCGAGTCTTCAAATGCCTGCAGGGCGATATTCGCCATCGCCTGCAAAGCTTCTTCATCGGATGGGCTGCAAACGAGCAGAGCGTTGCGTGCCGGGACTGCAAAAACAGGGTTGGCCGGCAGCATAGGATCGTCTTTAAGTACTTCGTCCAAAAGCAAAATCAGGGAAGCATCATAGTCGTTGTCCAAATGGATTTGGGTCAATGACCAACCTTCGGTATGATGAATTTGGACACGTCCATTCATCCGTTGGCGCAGATTATCCATGGCGGTACGATACAAGGCGTCCTCATCTTCAATACCGGCCTCTTTCATATGTTCACGATTGAGCGTATGCATGGATTCTTCCGTATCCACCATATAAAGCAACATGATATCGCCCGCAATCGGTTTGTATACCAGGTAATCGGCAGGTTCGGCTTCGTCCGTATTTGTAATCAGTCTGGCATTTTCCAGATAAATCGTATTTTTAATCGTCGGAAGAATTTGTTGTGCTGAAACACTGGCATCAGTGTCTTGAATCTTATAGATAACCGCTAAATTGGCTGCAACAATAGCCTCCAAGGCCTCGGGATTTTGCAGATAACCTGTGTAATGGTTGCTCAAATATGTGCTGAACGATGCTTCATCGTCTTCGGAAAACTGGACAATGATCGGCGAAGAAGCAATAGTTTCGCCCCAGTCGATTTTTGCCTCAAGATTCAATTCTTCTTGAATGCGACGGGCAAAGTATTCGACAAATTCCTGCCAAGTCATTAATTTAGGTTTGGAGCGGAACAACTTGCTGAAAAAAGACATATTGTGTCCTGAATAAGAGGATAAGGCCGTCTAAAAAATTATAGACGTTCGGTTTCAACACGGATTTTAAAAACGACTTTGCGTATGTTCGGTCTGTCGCCAACCAATGGGGCATGCGCATCATTCGGGAAAAACAACGCAAATTCGCCTGGCTCCAAGGTCAGCCAAGTTTCCGGCTCGCAGTCGAAAAATTCGATATCGCGCTTTTCGTTGTAGCCTAAACCGTTTTTCAGACGGCCTCTGTCTATCCAGCCATATGTTTCGCTGCCATCAATCGGCGTTTGAATATCAATGTGTTTTAAGTGCGCTTCAGGTTGGGCTTCGACTTTAGTCCTCATCGGCTCGCTGCCGATAAAAATACGGATATTGGGATTCTCGCATGGTACTTGGCCGTCCGGCAGCTTGGCAAAATCTAGGGTCTGCAACAGATGGAAGGCTTCGGCAAAGTCGGGATGCAAGGCAGCGTAGCGGGTGGCATTGCTTATGGTATCGGTAATCATAGTTAAGTTGTGTAGATTAAAGGCCGTCTGAAACACTTAAATTTTTCAGACGGCCTTTTGTATGTCAACCGTTAAACAGCCAAGGCTGGCTTTGGCGGCGTTTTTCTTCAAAGGCGTGAATTTCGTCAGCGTGTTGCAGGCTCAGGCCGATTTCGTCCAAGCCGTTTAAGAGACAGTGTTTGCGGTGTTCGGTAATGTCGAATGTGAACGTTTCGCCGCTTGGTGTGGTCAGGGTTTGCTCGGCAAGGTCGATGGAGAGCTGATAGCCTTCATTAGCTTCAACTTCTTTGAAAAGCTGGTCAACCTGTTCTTCTGTCAAAACGATAGGTAAAAGGCCGTTTTTGTAGCAGTTGTTGAAGAAGATGTCAGCGAAGCTGGGGGCGATGACGGCGCGGAAGCCGTAGTCGTCCAATGCCCAAGGGGCGTGCTCGCGTGAAGAGCCGCAACCGAAGTTTTTACGCGTCAACAGGATTTGTGCGCCTTGATAGCGTGGCTGGTTCAGGGAGAAATCCGGATTCAACGGGCGTTTGCTGTTGTCCATGCCTGGTTCGCCGTGGTCGAGGTAACGCCATTCATCAAAGGCATTGGGGCCGAAGCCGCTGCGTTTGATGGATTTCAGAAATTGTTTGGGGATAATGGCATCGGTATCGACGTTGCTGCGGTCGAGCGGGGCAACGATGGCGGTAATTTTGGTAAAGGCTTTCATGTCAGATTCTTATAGTAATAATGGGAAATTTTATGGCTATTCGGGTTAGCGTGTGCTGTGCAAACCGATTCGGTTGCCTTCTGTGTCTTCGATAAATGCTGCAAAGCCGTTGGCAATGCGGAATTTCTTTTGTAACAGTTTGCCGCCTGCTGCAACGGCTTTTTCTGCTGTTTCGGCACAATCCGGGCAATTGAAGAAAATGGTTGTACCGCCGTGGCCGGGCTGGGCGTTGCTGTCATGCCAAATCATGCCGGCCGTACCGTGTTGGGTGTAATCGGCTGGGAAAATGATGAAACGGAATCCGTTGCCGCCAACGTCTTGCAGGGGCTTGCCAAATACGGATTCGTAAAAGGCTTTGGCGCGATCCAAATCATGAGCGTGAATACCAAACCAGCTTGACGGATTACTCATTGTTTCTTCCTTTGCTTGGAATCGTGAAAATGTCTGAAAAATTAATAATGTATCAGGCCGTCTGAAACGGAGTCAGGAGCTTCAGACGGCCTGATTTACCGAATTATTCGGTAGCGGCTTCGATTTTTTCTCCAACATGGCTCATGCCGCGGCCTACTGCATTGCCGCCTTTTTTAACGGCTTCGCCGGTTTTGTCGGCAACGTGTTCTGCCGTTTCTTTGGTTTTATCGGCTACGCGCTCGGCAGTCTCTTTGGTTTTGTCCCAATTGCGGTTGGTATCGTCTTTTGCGCCGGACCAAGTGCTGGAACAAGCTGACAGGATGAGGGCTGTGGCAGCCAATGCAAACAGTTTTTTCATAGTAGATTCCTTTCAAGGTATCGATTGATTGAGAAGGTTTTCGGACGTTTTGCGCAATAGGAAAACTTACTTGAGCAAGGTATTGTTTCAGACGGCCTGATCAATAAAGGCCGTCTGAAAATACTTTAAGCCATAGTGCGGATATCGGTAAAGTGGCCGGTCACTGCGGCTGCAGCTGCCATGGCAGGGCTGACGAGGTGGGTGCGTCCGCCGTTGCCTTGACGGCCTTCAAAGTTACGATTGGAGGTGGAGGCGCAACGTTGTCCCGGGGTCAGGCGGTCGGCATTCATGGCGAGGCACATAGAGCAGCCCGGCTCGCGCCATTCAAAACCGGCTTCGATAAATACTTCGTGCAAGCCTTCTTTTTCTGCCTGCTCTTTAACCAAACCGGAGCCTGGGACAATCAATACGCGTTGTACATTGTCCGCTTTTTTACGGCCTTTGGCGATGGCGGCGGCTTCGCGCAAGTCTTCGATACGGCTGTTGGTGCAAGAACCGATAAAGACGATATCGACAGGGATTTCGTTTAATGGTGTACCGGCTTCCAAGCCCATGTATTCAAGGGCGCGTTCCATGCCGCTGCGTTTGACCGGATCGGTTTCTTCGGCAGGATTAGGCACTTTGCTGCTGATGTCTAAAACCATTTCAGGCGAGGTGCCCCAAGTTACTTGAGGTTCGATGTCTTCGGCTTTGAAGTGGTATTCTTTATCGAATACGGCGCCTTCGTCAGACACCAGCGTGCGCCAGTACTCGACGGCTTTATCCCACGCTTCGCCTTTAGGTGCGAAAGGTTTGCCTTTTACATAGTCGATGGTGGTTTGGTCGACGGCAACCATGCCTGAGCGCGCACCGGCTTCAATCGCCATATTGCACAAGGTCATGCGGCCTTCCATGGAAAGGCTGCGGATGGCTTCGCCGCCAAATTCAATGGCGTAGCCTGTACCGCCTGCCGTACCGATTTGGCCGATGATATAAAGCGCCACGTCTTTGGCGGTAACGCCGGGTTTCAGACGGCCTTCAACGGAAATCAGCATGGATTTGGATTTTTTTGCGGTAATACATTGGGTTGCCATGGTGTGCTCGACTTCGGAAGTGCCGATACCGTGAGCCAATGCGCCGAATGCGCCGTGGGTAGAAGTGTGCGAGTCGCCGCAGACAACGGTCATGCCGGGCAGGGTAGCACCTTGTTCCGGGCCCATGACGTGTACGATGCCTTGGCCTTTATCCATAAACGGGAAGTAGGCGAGTGCGCCAAACTCTTTAATGTTTTTGTCCAAAGTATCGACTTGCAGTTTGGAAATTGGATCTTGAATACCTTTGTCCCAGTCGCCGGTCGGGGTGTTGTGGTCGGCTGTGGAGACTACGCTGTCGATACGCCAGAGTTTGCGGCCGGCCATTTTCAAGCCTTCAAATGCTTGCGGGCTGGTTACTTCGTGAACCAGGTGGCGGTCGATGTAAAGCAGGACAGTGCCGTCTTCTTCTTCGCGGACGACGTGGCTGTTCCAAAGTTTATCGTAAAGGGTTTGTGCGCTCATGATGAGTATTCTTTGCTATTGGTAGGTATGAATGATGGTTTGCGTTTATGGGCGGATTTTAGGCTTTTTATAGGGGCTGCGCAATAGGAATTTGTCCAATTTTTAAAATTTGTTGCAAAGTTTCAAAAACACTTGTCAAAAATTAGACAAATTGTAGAATTGTTGACAAAAAGATTCATCTTATCTGAAAGAATGCTTGTCGAAATGCACTAAAAAGTTCTATCATTCTCACTCAACATCCACACTTACCAAGAGGTATAGAGAATGAAATTACCGGTAATGGCTCCTGAGCATCTGACTCAATTACGGGAATTTGAGAAAAAAGTCCTTGCCAATCATGCCAAAATCGAAGCATGGTTCCGTTCGCATTGGAACGAACACCGTCCGCCGTTTTATGGTTCAGTTGACATCCGTAATGCCGGTTACAAAATTTCATCTATCGATATGAACCTGTTTCCGGGCGGCTTCAATAATTTGAATCCCAACTTTATCCCGCTGGCAGCGGTTGCCGCGCAAGATGCGGTACAGCGCGCCTGTGAAACGGCAAAATCCGTATTGATTATTCCTGAAAACCACACGCGCAACACATTCTATCTGCAAAACGTTTACGCACTCAGCGAGATTTTGCGTTCGGCAGGATACGAAGTGCGCTTGGGCAGCCTGAATCCGGAAGTGACTGAACCAACCGAGTTTGAAACCGCATTAGGCGACAAAATTTTGCTTGAGCCTTTATTGCGTACCCGTGAGCGTGTACATCTCGCAGACGGTTTCTCGCCTTGCGTTGTTTTGTTGAACAATGACTTGTCTGCGGGCATCCCTGAAATCCTTAAAGACATCAGTCAAACCGTATTGCCTCCATTGCACGGCGGCTGGACGACTCGCCGTAAAACCGAACACTTCGGCGCGTATAACCAAGTTGCTGCCGACTTTGCCAAGTTGATTGACATCGACGAATGGCAAATCAATCCTTATTTTGAAAAAATCAGCGGTTTGGATTTCCAAGAGCGCGAAGGTGAAGATGCGTTGGCGGAAGCAGTAGAACGCGTGCTGGCAAAAATTCAAGCCAAATACGACGAATTGGGCATTACCGACCAACCTTTCGTGATTGTCAAAGCCGACGCAGGTACTTATGGCATGGGCGTGATGAGCGTTAAATCTGCGGATGAAGTGCGCGGCTTGAACCGTAAAAACCGCAATAAAATGGCGAAAGTCAAAGAAGGTTTGGAAGTTAGCGAAGTCATTGTCCAAGAAGGTATTTATACCTACGAAACCATGAACGGCGCCGTGTGCGAACCCGTTGTTTATATGATGGACCGTTTCGTTATCGGCGGCTTCTTCCGCGTACACGAAGGGCGCGGCGCAGACGAAAACCTTAACGCCGGCGGCATGGTATTCGTCCCGCTGTCCAACAGCATCCCCACCGGCAGCGGCGACAATTCCCAAGAAGCCCCCGAAGCCTGCAAACGCGTATTTGAACAATGGGATTCTCTCGGTATGCCGCGCTCCGAAAAAGACTGCGACGTCGACAATGAACACAACCGCCTCTACGTTTACGGCGTAATGGCGCGCCTGTCCTTGCTTGCCGCTGCATTGGAGTTGGAGAAAACAGCGCCTCAAGTCTAGTAAAGTGTTGATCAATATTGTCAGGCCGTCTGAAAATCAGTTTTCATACGGCCTTTTCTGTCTGTACAATTCATTCTAACTAAAAAAAACATGATTTATTTTTATGAGCAAACCAGCCAATCCAGTTGAAATAACCGACAATCTGCCAGACCAAACCATACAGCGCAGCAATACCGACAATGCGCCGCGTTCTGCTATCCATCAAACCTTGTATTCCGCCGATACCTTTGCTCAGCATGATTATCTTGCCGGAAAAAACTTGCCCGATATTGCCCGCCCGCAAGAAGGTCAAATCGACTGGCTGCATTTTGTCGGCATCAATGATGTTGCCTTGCTCAAACACGCGCTTGAGCCTTATGGCATTCATGAGCTGGTTATTGAAGATATTCTCAGTCGTAAGCAGCGTCCGAAAATTGAAGATTACGGCAACTATGTTTTTACTGCCGCACAGGTATACCACTATATCTCTACGGGCAAACTCCATTCCGACCAAGTGTATGTGATTATCGGCAAAGATTTTGTGTTGTCTTTCCAACAAAAACCATTGGGCTTGTTCAGCCATCTCCGCCGGCAGATGCACGAAAATCCGCACAATATTTTGAACAAAAATACGGCGTTTCTTGCTTATTGCCTGCTTGACCGTATTGTGGACGACTATTTCATCGTCTTAGAGTCGTACAACAATCGTGTCGAAGCAATAGACAAGTCACTGTTTAAAAATGAAAACAGCGATATTCTCAGTAAGATCCACCGCCTCAAGCGCGATGCCGTCCGTCTGCGCCGTACACTTTTGCCATTGCGCGATGTGTTCTACCAACTGGCTGTACGCGGCGATTTTGCCATTTTCAAAGGTGAATCGACTGTTTATCTGCGCGATGTGTACGACCACAATATGCAGCTTATCGAATCGCTTGATGCCTCGCGTGATATGGTGTTGAGCATGATGGACATTTACCTTTCCTTCCAATCCAACCGCATGAACCAGCAAATGCGCGTGTTGACGGTTATCACCATCATCTTTATGCCGCTGACCGTCATCACCGGTATCTACGGCATGAACTTCGACAATATGCCCGAACTGCATTGGCATTACGGCTATTTCATGGTTTTGGGTGTGATGCTGTGCATTATTATCGGACTGCTGATTTTCTTCTCACGTAGAAAATGGCTGTAAACAGGAGGGCAATGGGTTGAAATTCAACGATTAAAAACGGTAGAATGATTTTGCACACGTGCAGTCTGAAGTTTTCAGACAATTTTAAAATAAATATCAAAAGGAGAATAAACGATGAAACCGGAACGCCAACTACCTTCCCATGAACTGATCATGTCCGAGCTGATGATGCCTTATACGGCAAACTTCAGCGGCAATGTTCACGGCGGCGATCTTCTGCGCCTGCTTGACCAAGTAGCATATTCCTGCGCCTGCCGTTACAGCGGTACCTATTGCGTTACTCTGTCTGTTGATAAAGTATTGTTTAAAGAGCCCATTCATGTCGGCGAACTGGTAACCTTTTACGCCAGTATCAACTACACCGGCCGTACTTCTATGGAAGTCGGTATTCGGGTTGAGGCGCAAAACATCCACACCGGCGAAGTGCGTCATACCAACAGCTGCTACTTCACCATGGTTGCCGTTGAAGACGGTAAGCCGGTTCCTGTACCGCCTTTGGAAATCAATACACCGCGCCAACGCTGCCGTTATGAAAGGGCTAAAAAGCGCAAAGAGTTGAGTTTGCAGGCTGCGAACGAAGATTCTGGCTGCAACTAAATTCAATTTATTAAATAATGAAGGCCGTCTGAAATCCTGTTTCAGACGGCCTTCACGCAAAAGCCATAAACCGCTTGTTTTGTGGTAGAATCAACAAGATTTTTGCCATACGAAATTACAGATAATCATGACCGACGCAACCATCCGCAACGACCATAAATTTGCACTTGAAACCCTGCCTGTCAGCCTTGAAGACGAAATGCGCAAGAGCTACCTCGATTACGCCATGAGCGTGATTGTGGGACGAGCCCTGCCGGATGTCCGCGACGGTCTCAAGCCGGTACACCGCCGTGTGTTGTACGCGATGCACGAGTTGAAAAACAACTGGAATTCCGCCTATAAAAAATCGGCGCGTATCGTCGGCGACGTTATCGGTAAATACCACCCCCACGGTGATATAGCCGTTTACGACACCATCGTCCGCATGGCGCAAGACTTCTCCATGCGTTATGTACTGATCGACGGTCAGGGCAACTTCGGTTCTGTCGACGGCTTGGCCGCAGCAGCCATGCGTTATACCGAAATCCGCATGGAAAAAATTTCCCATGAAATGCTGGCGGATATTGAAGAAGAAACCGTCAATTTCGGTCCCAACTATGACGGCAGCGAACATGAGCCGCTGGTGTTGCCGACCCGTTTCCCTGCGCTGCTAGTCAATGGTTCGTCCGGTATTGCCGTCGGTATGGCCACCAATATCCCGCCGCACAATTTGGGCGATACCATCAATGCCTGCCTGCGTTTGTTGGACGAGCCTGAAACTGAAATCGATGAACTGATCAACATTATCCAAGCGCCCGATTTCCCAACAGGCGCAACTATTTACGGCTTGAGCGGCGTGCGCGAAGGCTATAAAACCGGCCGCGGCCGTGTAGTGATGCGCGGTAAAACCCATATCGAGCCTATCGGTAAAAACGGCGAACGCGAAGCCATCGTTATTGATGAAATCCCATATCAAGTAAACAAAGCCAAGCTGGTTGAGAAAATAGGCGAGTTGGTACGCGAAAAAACGCTGGAAGGCGTATCCGACTTGCGCGACGAGTCCGACAAATCCGGTATGCGTGTCGTGATTGAATTGAAACGCAATGAAAATGCCGAAGTCGTTTTGAACCAACTCTACAAACTGACCCAGCTGCAAGACAGCTTCGGTATCAACATGGTGGCCTTGGTTGACGGCCAGCCGCGTCTGCTGAACCTGAAACAAATCCTGTCCGAGTTCCTGCGCCACCGTCGCGAAGTCGTTACCCGTCGTACTTTGTTCCGCCTGAAAAAAGCGCGTCATGAAGGCCATATTGCCGAAGGTAAAGCAGTTGCCTTGTCCAATATCGACGAAATCATCCGTCTGATTAAAGAATCTGCCAATGCGCCGGAAGCCAAAGAAAAACTGCTGTCCCGCCCATGGCGCAGCAGCTTGGTTGAAGACATGCTCAGCCGCACGGATTTAGACTTGCACATGATGCGCCCTGAAGGTTTGCCAGAGAATTTGGGTCTGCACAGCCAAGGCTATTATCTGAGCGAATTGCAAGCCGATGCCATCCTGCGCATGAGCCTGCGTAACCTGACCGGCCTCGATCAGGAAGAAATTGTCGGCGAATATAAAAACCTGATGAGCAAAATCATTGATTTCGTAGATATTCTTTCCAAACCTGAACGCGTTACCCAAATCATCCGCGAAGAATTGGCAGACATTAAAGCCAACTTCGGCGATGAGCGTCGCAGCGAAATCAATCCGTTTGGCGGCGATATCGCCGATGAAGACCTGATTCCGCAACGCGAAATGGTCGTTACCCTGACTCATGGCGGCTACATCAAAACCCAGCCGACAACCGATTATCAGGCGCAACGTCGCGGCGGCCGCGGCAAACAGGCAGCGGCAACCAAAGACGAAGACTTTATCGAAACCCTGTTTGTTGCCAACACGCATGATTATTTGATGTGCTTCACCAATTTGGGCAAGTGCCATTGGATTAAAGTGTACAAACTGCCGGAAGGTGGCCGTAATAGTCGCGGTCGTCCGATTAACAACGTCATCCAATTGGAAGAAGGCGAAAAAGTCAGCGCCATCTTGGCCGTGCGCGAGTTTCCCGAAGACCAATACGTCTTCTTCGCTACTGCACAAGGCATGGTGAAAAAAGTCCAGCTGTCTGCGTTTAAAAACGTCCGCAGCCAAGGTATTAAAGCCATCGCGCTTAAAGAAGGCGATTACTTGGTCGGCGCAGCGCAAACCGGCGGTGCGGACGACATTATGCTGTTCTCCAACTTGGGCAAAGCCATCCGCTTTAACGAATATTGGGAAAAATCCGGTAACGATGAAGCAGAAGATGCCGATATTGAAACCGAAAACGAAGATTCAGACGGCCTGAATGATGAAAATGCCGAAAACGCGTTGCCAAGCGGCAAACACGGTGTCCGTCCGTCCGGTCGAGGCAGCGGCGGTTTGCGCGGTATGCGCCTGCCGGCCGATGGCAAGATTGTCAGCCTGATTACCTTCGCCCCTGAAGCCGAACAAAGCGATTTGCAAGTATTGACCGCTACTGCTAACGGCTATGGCAAACGTACCCCGATTGCCGATTACAGCCGTAAAAACAAAGGTGGCCAAGGCAATATCGCTATCAATACCGGCGAGCGCAACGGCGATTTGGTTGCCGCAACTTTGGTCAGTGAAACCGACGACCTGATGCTGATTACCAGCGGTGGTGTCCTGATTCGTACCAAAGTTGAGCAAATCCGCGAGACCGGCCGCGCTGCCGCAGGCGTGCGTCTGATTAATTTGGATGAAGGCGAAACCTTGGTCAGCTTGGAGCGCGTGGCCGAAGAGGCTGAAGATGAAGCCGCTTTGGAAAGCGATGCAGCTGAAAACCAAGTGGTAGAAGCTGAAGATACTCCGTCTCAAGAATCTTAAACGTCAATGAACAAGGCCGTCTGAAAATTTTTCAGACGGCCTGCTTATTCCAAAAGAAAATCCCGTGAGCGCAACCGAACCGTTCGATTTACCTCTTTTTCTGAAAAATCTGCCCAATCTGCCGGGCGTGTACCGTTTTTTTGACGAAGACAATAATGTTTTGTATGTCGGCAAAGCGGTTAATCTCAAGCGGCGCGTTTCCAGCTATTTCCAAAAAAACGACCATTCGCCGCGCATCGCATTGATGGTAAAACAGGTTCACCACATCGAAACCACCATCACGCGTTCCGAAGCCGAAGCGCTGATTCTCGAAAACAACTTCATCAAAGCCCTGTCGCCGAAATACAATATCCTTTTCCGCGATGACAAAAGCTATCCTTATTTGATGCTCAGCGGCCATCAATATCCGCAAATGGCGTATTACCGCGGCACGCTGAAAAAGCCAAATCAATATTTCGGCCCGTATCCCAACAGCAACGCCGTGCGCGATAGTATTCAAGTGTTGCAAAAAGTCTTTATGCTGCGTACCTGTGAAGACAGCGTATTCGAGCATCGCGACCGTCCTTGTCTGCTGTACCAAATCAAACGCTGCACCGCGCCTTGTGTCGGTCATATCAGCGAAGAAGATTACCGCGACAGCGTACGTGAAGCCGCGACTTTCCTTAATGGCAAAACTGACGAATTGACGCGTACCCTGCAACACAAAATGCAAACCGCCTCTGCCAATCTGCAATTTGAGGAAGCAGCCCGTTTCCGCGATCAAATTCAAGCACTCGGCATCATGCAGAGTAATCAGTTTATCGACAGCAAAAATCCGAACAATCCAAACGATATCGATTTGCTCGCTCTGGCGGTTTCAGACGGCCTGGTTTGCGTACACTGGGTCAGCATCCGCGGCGGACGGCATGTCGGCGATAAAAGCTTTTTCCCCGACACCAAAAACGATCTCGAGCCAAACGGACAAGATTACGCCGAAGCCTTCGTCGCCCAACACTATCTGGGCAAAAGCAAACCCGACATCATCATCAGCAACTTTCCCGTTCCCGATGCGCTGAAAGAGGCTTTGGAAGGTGAACACGGCAAACAAATGCAGTTTGTCACCAAAACCATAGGCGAACGCAAGGTCTGGCTGAAGATGGCGGAACAAAATGCACAAATGGCGATTGCACAACGCCGCCTGCAACAAAGCAGCCAGCAACACCGTATTGATGAACTGGCCAAAATACTCGGCATGGATTCAGACGGCCTCAACCGCCTTGAATGTTTCGATATCAGCCACACGCAAGGCGAGGCCACTATTGCGTCCTGCGTTGTGTACGATGAGCAAAACATCCAGCCTTCGCAATACCGCCGCTACAACATCACGACCGCCAAGCCTGGCGACGACTACGCCGCCATGCGCGAAGTCCTGACGCGCCGTTACGGCAAAATGCAGGAAGCCGAAGCCAACGGCGAAAGCGTCAAATGGCCGGATGTCGTGTTGATTGACGGCGGCAAAGGGCAAATCGGCGTAGCCGTATCGGTATGGGAAGAACTTGGGCTATATATACCTTTGGTCGGTATCGCCAAAGGCCCCGAGCGCAAAGCCGGTATGGAAGAACTCATTCTACCTTTTACCGGCGAAGTCTTCCGCCTGCCTCCTAATAGCCCGGCTTTGCACCTATTGCAAACCGTACGCGATGAATCGCACCGCTTTGCCATTACAGGCCACCGCAAAAAACGCGACAAAGCACGCGTTACTTCCTCACTCAGCGAAATACCCGGTATCGGCAGCAAACGCCGCCAAGCATTGCTTACCCGATTTGGTGGTCTGCGCGGCGTGATTGCCGCCAGCCGCGAGGACTTGGAAAAAGTGGAAGGCATCAGTAAAGCATTAGCGGAAACCATTTATGAGCATCTGCACTGATTGGCTTGAAGAGCAAAAAGGAACAATATGAAACCTGTCATCATCAAAAATATCGAGATCGGCAAAGGCCTGCCTAAAATTGCCGTGCCTTTGGTGGCCACCAATACGCAGGAATTGAAGCAGGCTTTGCGCGTATTGAAAGATACGGCTTTTGACATTATTGAATTTCGTGCGGATTTTTTCCAAGAGGCGCTTGATACTGATTTTATTACCAAGCAATTAGGTATCACTCGCCAGGCTTTTCCTGACAAGCCTTTACTGTTTACGTTTAGAAAGGCGCAAGAGGGTGGCAACACGCCTTGTGCTGACGACTATTATTTTGAATTATTGGAAAAAATCATCTGTTCCAAACAAGCCGATATTATCGATATCGAGCTTTTTGCCGAGGAAAGCGGCGTAAAACAAACCATTGCTTTGGCGCATGAGTATCAAACTACCGCCTTACTTTGCAATCACGATTTCCAAGCCACTCCGTCTTTGGCAGACATTACAGGCCGTCTGAAAACAATGGCCGAGTGGGGCGCGGATATCTGCAAAATTGCCGTTATGCCGCAATCGCCGCAAGATGTATTGACTTTATTGCAGGCAACATATGAAGTTTCACAAAGTATAAACTGCCCGATTATTACTATGTCTATGAATAAAATCGGTGCGATCAGTCGTCTGGCCGGCTCGGCTTTCGGCTCAGCCGTAACCTTTGGTGCAGCAGGAAAAACGTCGGCCCCCGGCCAAATTGATGCCAACGAATTGAGGAAAATCTTGGCAATTTTGGGATAGTTTAATTATTAATATTCAAGGCCGTCTGAAAAATATTTTTCAGACGTCCTGATTTTTTTAAATTTATTTCTTTTAATTTTAAATAAAATAGGTAACAATAGGTTTCCTATTTTAATAACCAGAGGAGAAATAAAATGACTACTACTAAAGAAAACCTAGCGAACCCAGGTCCAGTAGGCCTGTGCGGTTTTGCACTGACAACTTGGTTGCTCAGCCTGATTAATGGCGGCTTTTTTACTGCTCAAGAGGGTGTCGGCTTAGTTTTGGGCATGGCTCTCGCCTTTGGTGGTATTGCCCAAGTTATTGCCGGTATGTTTGAGTTCAAGAAAGGCAATACGTTTGGCTTTACCGCTTTTATCAGCTATGGCGCCTTCTGGTGGACATGGGCTTTGTTTACCATCTTTTTTAAAGGTGAAACAGCCCCGGCATTTATCGGCTGGTATCTTTGCGCATGGGGTATGTTTTCGCTGATGATGTTTGTGGCTACGTTGACCAAGCCTAAGGTATTGAGCGGTATTTTCTTTTTCTTGACACTGACTTTCTTTGCCCTGGGTATTGGCGATGGCATGGAAAATCATAGCATCGTCCATATCGGCGGTTGCTTAGGCTTGGTAACTGCACTTGGTGCGTTCTACTTGGCAGCGGTAGAGGTCATCAACGAATCTTTCGGCCGTACTGTTTTGCCGGTTGGTGAGCGTAAATAAGGTTGCTTAAACAAAATGCCGTCTGAACGGTGGACATGAAATCAATGATTTCGGCCACAATGTTCAGACGGCATTTTTATTTGTCTTCAAATAAATCGACATCAAATAAATCCGGCTCTTTGATGCGCTCCCGACAATCGAGCTTGATGTCTTCAGTAACCCGGCAGCAGCACGGCAAAATTTCTCCGGGCGCGACAAAAGCGAGCGGAAAATTATCATAAGACACTTTCCCATCCAAGATTTTGACCCGGCATGAACCGCAATAACCGCTGCGACATTGGTATTCAACCTCGTGTCCGGTGCGCTCCAAGCCCTCCAATAAGGTTTCACCTTGTTGGAGTTGGAAGGTTTTGTCGTGTGTGCTGATGAGTGCCATATGATTTGTTTGGATTGGAAAGGCCGTCTGAAACGGTGTAAAGACGAAATCAAAGATTTCAGCCACACCGTTCAGACGGCCTTGATCATAAAACCGAATGTTCGATTACAGCTCGAAATCGCCTAAATCGTCGGCATTGACTTCCGAATCAATCTGACCAATCAGGTAAGAGGAAATTTCCACTTCCTGCGGCGCAACCTGTACATTGTCAGAAGACAGCCACGCGTTAATCCAAGGAATCGGATTTTGGGTCGCACCTTCAAATCCGGCAGGAAGGCCAACCGCCTGCATACGCAGATTGGTAATGTATTCAACGTATTGAGCCAGAATTTCCTTGTTCAGGCCAATCATTGAGCCGTCTTTAAACAGATAGGCCGCCCATTCTTTTTCCTGCTCGGCTGCTTTTTTGAAGAGGTCGAAACACTCGTCCTGCAATTCATTCGCAATTTCAGCCATTTCAGGATCATCGGCACCGGCACGCATCAGGTTGAGCATATGCTGGGTGCTGGTCAGGTGCAGGGCTTCGTCACGGGCAATCAGCTTGATGATTTTGGCGTTGCCTTCCATTAATTCTCGCTCGGCAAAAGCAAACGAGCAGGCGAATGAAACGTAGAAGCGGATGGCTTCCAATACGTTGACGCACATCAGGCAGAGATAGAGTTTTTTCTTCAACTCGCGCAAAGATACGGTAACAAGCTTGCCACCGACATTGTGCGTGCCTTCGCCCAACAGATTGTAATACTGGGTGTATTCAATCAAATCATCGTAATAGCAGGCAATATCTTCAGCGCGGGCGATGATGTATTTGTTTTGCACAATATCATCGAACACGACTGACGGATCATTCACGATATTACGGATGATATGAGTGTAGCTGCGCGAGTGGATGGTTTCGCTGAAGCTCCACGTTTCAATCCAAGTTTCCAGCTCGGGAATAGACACCAAAGGCAAGAACGCAACATTCGGGCTGCGTCCTTGGATCGAATCGAGCAAGGTTTGGTATTTCAGATTGCTGATGAAAATATGTTTTTCGTGTTCGGGCAGATTGGCGTAGTCAATACGGTCGCGAGACACATCGATTTCTTCCGGACGCCAGAAGAAAGACAATTGTTTTTCAATCAGTTTTTCAAATACTTCGTATTTCTGCTGGTCATAACGGGCAACATTTACCGGCTGACCAAAAAACATTGGCTCTTTCAGCGCGTCGTTTTTGGTCTTGGAAAAGGTGCTGTATGACATAGTTAAGTGTTCGCAGGACATAGTTTTTCTCGGATTATTTAAATTTAGCAATTTTGATTACAAACAACCTTTTGGATTTAAGTGAAGGTCGTCTGAAAAAATTAGTACAGATTTGGGACTATATCTTAAAGTCTATTCATATCAATATCGAATCCTGCTGCTTTTAACTCTTTCGCAATTTTGTATTTCCATTGGTCAATATCATTTGCTGGTATATAACCTATACCTTGAATATCTGATGGAAATTCAACATTTTTACTAACTAAGCAGCAAACTCTTTCTCTCCCTAACTTCGCCATCAAATAACCATGTTCAAGCACTACATTTTGTCTTGCGCGGGGTTTAAGCTCTCTATCTTCTGATTTCAGACGACCTTCATCGCATGGCGTATAAAGAACAATACCAAAACCTACATCTGTACATTCTTCAATTTTTTCAATAATTGTTTTTCCGATATTGGCTTGTTCTTGCAAAATAATTGGTTCTAGTCCTAATGCTCTCAGTACATTCTCTACTTGAGTGCGGAGAAGAGTATCCCGACCATGAACGATAAAAACTTCATTAGAATAAGTAGGTATCTCTTTTTTATGTTTTGGAACAGTAGTTGCTAATAAGTTCTGGCCTTCCTCTAAAAGTTCATCAGTTATATTTTTTGTATATCTCTCGTCTCTTGATACTTCTTCTTTTGAATATATCCATATAGCTACTACATTAGAGTTTCGTTGCCTATCATCCCATTTATCCTGTAGGATTTTTTTAATTGATGTAGTCTCTAAGTCAGATTGTGTTACAACAAATCGGCAAATATCTTTTATGATATAACCATCTATTCTCAACGGCTGTTCTTTTAGATACGGTATTACAAACTTTTCTAATACCTTAGCTTTATCTTGTATATCAAGTTCATGATATTGTCTATTTCTGCCTTTTTTATCTTTTTCATTAGTTTCTACCAATACATGATAAAACATTATTTTTCCCTTCAGTATTACTTTCTTAATATTTTTCAGACGACCTTTTAAACGCTAAAAGTTGTCTGAAAATCCCCCTTATCAAATCTTACAAGCTCCCCCTGCACAGCCGTCATCTTGAATATCGGCCTGCGTATCATCCGCACCATCGCGGGTGTTGTGGTAGTACAGAGTTTTGACGCCGTATTTATAGGCGGTCAGCAGGTCTTTCAGCATTTGTTTCATGGAAACTTTGCTGCCTTCAAATTTGTTCGGATCGTAGGCAGTATTGGCGGAAATCGATTGATCGACGAATTTTTGCATTACGCCAACAAGTTTCAGGTAGCCTTCGTTGCCGGGAAGCTGCCACAGGGTTTCGTAGGCATCTTTCAGGGTTTCAAACTCCGGTACGACTTGTTTCAAAATACCGTCTTTTGATGCTTTAACGCTGACCAGGCCGCGTGGAGGCTCGATTCCGTTGGTGGCGTTGGCAATTTGCGAGCTGGTTTCAGACGGCATGAGTGCGGTCAGGGTAGAGTTGCGCAGGCCATATTTGACGATGTCGGCACGCAGGCTTTCCCAGTCGTAGTGCAAAGGCTCGCTGCACACGGCGTCCAAGTCTTTTTTGTAGGTGTCGATAGGCAGTTTGCCTTGCGAGTAAACGGTTTGGTTGAAGAGCGGGCATGCGCCGTATTCTTTGGCAAGGTTTACCGATGCTTTGAGCAGGTAATACTGCATGGCTTCAAAGGTGCGGTGGGTCAGGCCGAGGGCTGAGTCGTCGCTGTAACGTACGCCGTTTTTTGCCAGATAGTAGGCGTAGTTGATTATGCCGATGCCAAGCGTGCGGCGGTTCATGGTTGCAGTGCGAGCGGCTGCAACCGGATAGTCTTGATAATCCAACAGGGCATCAAGTGCGCGTACGGTCAAATCGGCAAGCTCTTCCAGTTCGTCCAAGTTGTTCAATGCGCCCAAGTTGAAGGCGGACAAGGTACACAAGGCAATTTCGCCGTTCGGATCGTTGATGTTGTCCAAAGGTTTGGTCGGTAGGGCGATTTCCATGCACAAGTTGGACTGATGAACAGGTGCAACGCGCGGATCAAACGGGCTGTGTGTGTTGCAGTGGTCAACGTTTTGGATGTAGATACGACCAGTACCGGCGCGCTCCTGCATCAGGGTGGAGAACAATTCTGTTGCCGGCAAAGTACGTTTGCGGATGTTTGGGTCTTGCTCGTATTGAGTGTAGAGACGCTCGAATTCGTCTTGATCGGCAAAGAAGGCATCATACAAACCCGGAACTTCATTCGGCGAGAACAGGGTAATGTTGCCACCTTTGATCAAGCGGGTGTACAGCAGGCGGTTGATTTGTACGCCGTAGTCCAGTTGGCGGATACGGTTGTCTTCTACGCCGCGGTTGTTTTTCAATACCAACAGGCTTTCGGCTTCGATGTGCCACAATGGGTAGAACAAGGTTGCCGCGCCGCCGCGTACGCCGCCTTGTGAGCAGGACTTAACGGCCGCTTGGAACATTTTGAAGAATGGGATACAGCCGGTGTGTTGCGCTTCGCCACCACGGATTTCACTGCCCAAGCCACGGATACGGCCGGCATTGATGCCGATGCCTGCGCGTTGGGAAACGTATTTCACAATCGCGCTGGTGGTCGCGTTGATGGAGTCGAGGCTGTCGTCGCATTCAATCAACACGCAGCTTGAGAATTGACGGGTAGGCGTACGTACGCCGCTCATGATAGGCGTAGGCAGCGATACTTTGAATGTGGAAACGGCGTCGTAAAAGCGTTTGACGTAATCCAAACGGGTCTCTTTCGGATATTTGCTAAAGAGACACATGGCCACCAAGATGTATAAAAACTGCGGCGTTTCATAAATTTGGCGGGTAACGCGGTTTTGAACCAGATATTTACCTTCCAGCTGTTTTACGGCAGCATAAGAGAAGGTCATGTCGCGGCTGTGGTCGATATAGGCATTCAGCTCGTCGAATTCTTCGCGGCTGTAATCTGTGATGATGTGGCGGTCGTATTTGCCTGCTTCAGTCAGTTTTTTAACGTGATCGTAGAGGTGAGGCGGTTCGAATTCTCCATAAGCGATTTTGCGCAGATGGAAAATGGCGAGGCGGGCGGCCAGATATTGATAATCGGGCGTATCTTGTGAGATCAGGTCGGCCGCGGCCTTGATGATGGTCTCATGGATATCGTCGGTACGGATACCGTTGTAAAACTGAATATGTGATTTGAGCTCGACTTGCGATACGGAGACGTTTTGTAAGCCTTCCGCCGCCCAAGTAACAACACGGTGGATTTTATCTAAATTGATATCTTCCAAGCGTCCGTCGCGTTTGGTTACTTTAATATTCGTTGCTGCATTCATTGTTCAGTCTTCCCATTAAAAAACACAAGATACGGTATGTGATTGCTTTGAACGGCACAATATAATGTATTTTTCTTTGTTTAACTAGACTTGACAATGCGCTTTTTTCGGGGTGTGGATTAGGGGGATGGGAGGCTTAAACTAGATTTTATGTGGCTTTGTGGCGATTTGGTATTATTTTGCGTTTGCATCACATTTGGCCAGACATTGGCTAGAGGCTTATGAAATAAAGAGATTTATATTCAGGTTTCGTCTAAATGGAAGGTGTGTTAAATTTTGCAAAGCAAGTAGTATGATGTAGTAATTAACCACATTTTTGTCATGTAAAAAATGGGCGTTTTGCCGGTGCCCTGGCGAAACATATAATGGAAAAACTATTTAGGAGGCGAATCATGTTAATGTTGAAAAATTTAGGTTCCGCACTGGCAGCGGTTGCCGTATTGAGCTTGGGTGCTTATTCTGCCGAAGCGGCGGCTAAACCGCATGGTCATCATGTGAGCAAACACCAGCAGGCGAAGAAAAACAAATTGCATCCTGCTTGCAAGCAATACCTTGAGCGCCGTGCCACTTGGTATCGCTACAAAGGCAACAAGGCCGAATTGAGGGAAAACCGTAAAGCGGCAAAAGCGTTCCGCGGTTTGCCTTATGCCGAGCAAAAAATTCAATGCCAAGCTGCTTATCAGGCATTTGATGATTTTGACCACGGCAAATTCCGCCGCCGTTAATCGTCTGATTTGAACAAAGGCCGTCTGAATGTTTCAGACGGCCTTTGATATTTATTTCTCAACAATGATTTTGTTTTCGGCTTGAGGCTCGTATTGGGTGGATTCATCACCGTAATACAATACGCCCAGCTTGATGGGGATGCGGCCTTGCGATTTGCGGTGGGCATTGGAATCGCGCAGGGAGTAGGCGCAACCGCAGTATTCTTGTTGGTAGAAATGCTCGCGTTTGCTGATTTCAATCATGCGTGCGCTGCCACCGCCTTTGCGCCAGTTGAAATCCCAATAAACCAAGTCATCGTACGGTTCGGCAGCGCGATGGCCGCAGCCGTTGATCTGTTTCATGTCTTTCCAGCGCGAAATGCCCAGTGAGCTGGTGAAGACATGGAAGCCGTTTTCATGGGCATATTGAGCCGCTTTTTCAAAACGCATGTCGAAACACATGGTGCAGCGGATACCGCGTTCGGGTTCAAATTCCATGCCTTTGGCTTTGGCAAACCATTCTTTGCGGTCGTTTTCGTAGTCGTCGTCTTTATCGACAAAGGGGATACTGAATTTGTCCGCAAAGCGCATGTTTTCTTCTTTGCGCAACATATATTCTTTGTGCGGATGGATATTGGGGTTGTAAAAATAAATGGTGTAGTCGATGCCGCTGGCAAGCATGGCTTCCATCACTTCGCCGGAACATGGGGCGCAGCAGGAATGCAGCAGGACTTTTTTATGGCCGCCGGGCGGAACGAGAATAGGGCGGTCAATATCGGTAACGATAGGCGTGGTTTTTTCGGTCATGGTTGTATTCTGTTTTTGATATTTTTTTCAGACGGCCTTTATCTCTGAGGCCGTCTGAAGGGGTTGAAATCTATTTGTCTATTTTAACAGAGCAATACTTTATGGGACAGATTGTTTCTGTGTTTCTTTTTCGTTTAACAGTTTGAAATCTTTAGCGTCTGGTGGCGGTTCGGCAAAGATGGCGTCGGGATTGTGGTGCGCTGCAAATTCTGTCAGCAGGTTGCGGTAGTCCAACGATTGTTTCATCAGTTCGGCAGCGGCGGTGCGCAGATTGTCCACGTCTTCCGGTGGCAGATAGAAACTGGTCGGGATATTCAATACCTTGTCCCTCAGCTGGGATGGCGGAAGGTCTTTGAGATTCAGGCTGACGAAAGAGAAATAGATGTTTTCATTCTGTTTGTCTTTATTCCACTGATCGACGAAGGCACGGAAACGGCGCAGGGATTCTTGCGAGTTTTGGTCGATGGGAATATTGACGATAGAGGAGACGACGTCGCGGAAACCGGGAACGGCCGCGGTTTTGTCCAAATTGCTGCTGACTTGGTTTTGCGCATTGACGTTGATGACGACGATATGGCGGATGTTGTTTTGCAGGATTTTGTTTGTCAGGATTTTTTCCGGGTACATTTCCGTCATATCCAAAAGGCTGCGCATACCCAGATTGTCGGTCAGGCCGCCGTCTATCAGGTGGATGTAGGGTCGGTTTTTCCCGTCTGCGTATTTTTGGAAGCGCTCGTAAAATTCTTTTATGGTGCGGCTTTGTTGTCTGCCTGTTTCGCTGTCGTCTGCATCTTCGATTTTGATCGGCGGCGTGTAGTTGCAGCGTCCGCCGTTGTTGTTTAGGGTGATCGGTGCAAATACCATAGGCACGGAGCTTGAAGCTGCGACGGCGCGGGCAAGTCGCAAGTCGCCCAAGTCGATACACATCGGGTCGAAATATTCCTGCGTGAAATTGAAACGCTCGCCTATACCCATATCGGTGGCGGAAATGATGGCAAACGGGCCCTTGGCATTTTTTTCCAAATCGCGGAAAGTGGTTTTGCCGAAAAGGTAGTTTTCAAACTGCTCCTGCAACAGATCGCCGCGTCCGTATTCAGGTGAGGCCAGTCGGGGCAGATTGGACATGGAGAATGCCTGTTTGACGACTTGGCGTTGGAAGTTTTGATGCAGGAAGCGTTTGTAAAACAATGGGATAGTGTCTTCGCCTTTCAATGCGAAATAGGCGGCCAAAACCGAGCCGCCGGATACGCCGACGACGACATCGACGTTGGCCAGCAAGGATTTTCTCTTACCGCCGATGGTTACCTGCTGCTGATTGAGCTGTTCTAAAACGCCGTAACCCAACGCCGCCGCACGTGTTCCTCCGCCTGAAAACATGATGACAATTAAGGTATCGTCATCGTTTTCCCGCTGGAGTTTGCTGGTTTCAAAGCGGTAGCCTTGCTTCAAATCGACTGCATCAATACCGGCAACGGGTTGGTATTTCACCAAGGAGCAGGCGGATAACAGGGCGAGAGAAAGTATGGAAAGCGTGGATTTGAGCTGGAATTTCGGCATAAAGTCAACAAAATCGGAAAATTATTGAAAACGGATTATAAAGGTTTTCAGGCGTTGTTCACAGAAGCAGGCCTTTCAGACGGCCTTTCGTGTCGATTTTCCGTTATAATCGACACAATCTTTATCTTTCCAAACCCTTATGGCGCAACCAAACCGCATCAACCACGAACCTATCTTTCTGCTTGCCTCCGCCCCGTGGCGCGAGAGCAGCTTATGGGTGGAGGCTTTCAGCCGCCGTTATGGGCGGGTGGCTTTGTTGGCCAGAAGCGCGCGCAAACGGCAGAGCGAATTGCGCGGCGTGTTGGTGCCGTTTGTGCCGGTGAGCGCGTCTTGGTATGGTTCGCAAGAGTTGAAGACCCTGCATCGCGCCGAATGGATAGGCGGTTGGCCGCAGCCGCAGGGCAGGGCTTTGTTCAGCGGATTGTATGTGAACGAGTTGATGCTGAAGTTGACCGTCCGTGAGGACCCATTACCCGAGCTTTACGATGTTTTGGCGGAAACCATGAAAACCATCTGTTGCGAGGCCAATCACATAGCCGCTTTGCGCCGTTTTGAATGGACGCTGCTGGCACGATTGGGCTTTGCCCCCGATTTGTTCCATGACGGCAACGGCAATGAAATCAACGGCGAAGAAACTTATTGGCTCACACCTGAAGAGGCTGTGGTGCCACTGGTCGAGGCCGACCGCTTTCACGTGATCAATAAAGGCGTTGCCGTATTGGGTGCGACTTTAATCGATTTGAGAGAAGGCAGTTTCGTTCATCAGGAAAGTCTGGGGCAGGCTTTGAAAGTAACGCGGCTTTTGATTGACAACCTTCTACCCGAGGGCATCAAGTCTCGGCAGGTTTTGCAGCAGTTGCAGCAGTTTGGCTTGGGCAGTTGAATTTTTTCAGACGGCATTTGAAAGGTAATGGCTCAGGCCGTCTGAAACCTTAATGAAAGGACATTATTATGTTGTTAGGCGTAAACATCGACCATATTGCCACCGTCCGCAATGCGCGCGGTACGATTTATCCCAGCCCTGTCGAGGCGGCGCTGATTGCGGAAACCCACGGCGCAGATTTGATTACCATGCACTTGCGTGAAGACCGCCGCCATATTAAAGATGCGGACGTGTTCGCCGTTAAAAACGCCATCCGCACGCGCCTGAATTTGGAAATGGCACTGACGGAAGAAATGCTGGAAAACGCGCTCAACGTCATGCCGGAAGATGTGTGCCTCGTGCCTGAAAAACGTCAAGAAGTAACTACCGAAGGCGGTTTGGACGTATTGGCGCAACAGGATAAAGTGGCCGAGTTCACCAAAATCCTGACCGACGCAGGCATCCGCGTGTCCTTGTTTATCGATGCCGATAACGCGCAAATCCAAGCTGCTTATGATGTCGGCGCACCCGTTATCGAGTTGCACACCGGCGCATATGCCGATGCGCACAGCCACGCCGAGCAAATAAAACAATTCGAGCGCATTCAAAACGGCGCGCATTACGCCAGCGATTTGGGTTTGGTCGTTAACGCCGGACACGGCCTGACCATTCACAACGTTACGCCGATTGCCCAAATTCTCGCCATCCATGAGCTGAACATCGGCCATTCGCTAATTTCCCAAGCACTCTTCCTCGGCCTGCCTGAAGCGGTCCGCCAAATGAAGGAAGTCATGTTCAGAGCCAGAATGCTGCCTTAACGGCATCAGCCATACAGGCTAAAGCGGTTTGCTTTGGCCTGTATTCACACTTTCAGACGGCCTGACTATTTAAACAAGGAGCAGACCCATGATTTACGGAATTGGTACAGACATTGTTTCCCTCAAACGCATTATCCGCCTGAACAAAAAATTCGGACTGGCATTTGCGCAACGCATTCTCAGCCCGGAAGAGCTGTTGGAGTTTCCACAGGCAGGCAAACCGGTCAACTATCTTGCCAAACGCTTTGCCGCCAAAGAAGCTTTTGCCAAAGCCGTCGGTACGGGCATACGCGGCGTGGTGTCTTTCCGCAATATCGGTGTCGGGCATGACGCATTGGGCAAGCCTGAATTGTTTTTTGCGCCGGTTTTGACCAAATGGCTGGAAGAACAGGGCATCCGAAGCTGCCATCTCAGTATGAGCGATGAAGAGGATACCGTTATGGCTTTTGTCATTGCGGAAAAATAAGGCCGGATTTAAGTATTCTGAAAGATAAAATCCTTTTCAGACGACCTGAAGGGTTAGATATTTGTTAAAAGTCGGGCGTATGGGCCCGACATCGTTTTTTTACGTATAAATCGGCAGGTGTCGCCGCCTGCCGCGTATAAGAATAAGCTCATGATGACTGAAGACACACGTCCATTGGTACAAGTGGTTGCCGGAATTTTGCTCGACAAAAACGGCCACTACCTGCTCAGTTCGCGCCCGGAGGGCAAACCGTATGCCGGCTATTGGGAATTTGCCGGCGGCAAGGTTGAGGCAGGCGAAAGCGATTTTCAAGCCTTGCAGCGCGAGTTTGAAGAAGAACTCGGCATCCGTATCCTTGCCGCTACGCCGTGGCTGACCAAAGTCCATTCCTACGAACACGCACATGTACGCCTGCATTTTTTATGGGTGGAAGCCGACCAATGGACGGGAGAAATCCAATCGAGGGAAGGGCAGAAATGGGCATGGCAAAAGGCAGGGGATTTTACCGTTGCGCCGATGTTGCCTGCCAATAGCGCATTATTACGTTCCCTCTCTATTCCGCGCCAGCTTCAAGGCCGTCTGAAAAGCGGCTTGAGCGGTCAAAACAGCATGGGCGGATATCATGTTGTGCCATATATGTCGGCTCAGCATCAAACCGCATCTGCCGTATTGTTGGAATTTGCCGATTGGCAGCAAGGCAAGCCGATAGAAGCACCCGGTGTGTGGCCAATCATTGAAAATGCCGAACAATGGCGGCGGGTGCAAAATGCAGATGCTGTCGTATGGAAAGTAGCGAATGAAGCGGCTGCCGGGCAAGTTGTCGACATTTTGGCGCAAGGCGTGCCTATGCCGCTGATTGCGGCTGCTCCGGAAAGCATGGTTTCCATTTATCGTGAACAGTGGCAGAGCATGGGTGTGCATGCTGTTTTGACCGATAATGGCATTGAGGCCGTCTGAAATGAGTAAAAATCAAAAACTACTGATTGCCGCTGTTTTACTGATTGTGTTTGCGGCGGCCAAACTTCTACTACTGGATTGGTGGCAACGGCAACAGTCAAAAGCGAATGTAGTCGAATGTAGTCTAACACAAGGCTGCGTCCTGCCTGACGGTTCAAAAGTGCGTGCGACCTCCATTAATACACACGAGCCTTTCGATATTGTGGTGGAAAATGTGCCGAAGAATACGGGCGCAGTCAGCATCAGTTTCAGTATGAAAAACATGGACATGGGCTTCAACCGCTATAACCTGACGCAACAATCGCCGCAAAGTTGGCAGGCTGCGCAAATCCGTTTGCCGTTTTGCGTCGAAGGCCGCCATGATTACACTGCCGACATTACCATTGGCAAACAGACTTTTCAGACGGTATTTAGTGCAGAGTAGTCATCATGCAAAGGCCGTCTGGAAATTTAAAGGCTAAAATTTTAAAATTTTTCAGAAGGCATATTTAAAAGTTCCTTATAAATGAATCAATTATAAATTATTTTTAGACGGATTGTTTACAATTATTCTGACTATCAGCCAAAAGTACAAAACGGACAGAAGCTAGGCCACATAAGGATTTGATGTGGTACAGCCTGTCCGTTTTTTACATTTGTTGCAAAAAAATTGTTTATTAATAACTGAATTTTTTATAATTTTTTTGAAAAAAGTGTTTGACAAGACCGGTTTTATTTTTTAAATTTGTTTCCATAAATAAAAACTACATCGCACTACAAAGGAACATCATCATGAATCTGTATCAAACCACTCTCTCTTGTTATAGATTTTCTCCCATCTCTGCCGCTCCCGTCGTCGCCAGCTTATTGGCAGTCCCGACGGTCTGAAGGCTCTCGACCCGAATCCAGTTTCCGTATTCCTACAAACGCTTCGGGTTTTAAAATATCTGTATTTCCAATCGAATTCATATTTTGATTAATAAAAATTAAAAAACGCACACCTTAGCTTCAGCCTTATTGTATTTATTGGTTTTGATAACTATTTGTATTTATTGATTTTAAATTTTCAGATGGTTGATGATTGAAATTTTACAGACCGTTTTACAGGCCGTCTGAAAACAGTTTTTAGAACGATTGTTTCTTTTTAAACGGTTCGTTTCAAGTTGTGAAAAAACCGAGCCGTCCGATTAATACTGATGAAAAAAGTCTATAAAGGAGAAATATGATGAGTCAACACTCTGCCGGAGCGCGTTTCCGTCAAGCTGTGAAAGAATCGAATCCTCTTGCTGTAGTTGGTTGCGTCAATGCTTACTTTGCACGATTGGCCACCCAAAGCGGTTTCAAAGCGATTTACCTGTCTGGCGGCGGCGTGGCAGCCTGCTCTTGCGGTATCCCTGATTTGGGCATTACCACAATGGAAGATGTGCTGATCGACGCACGACGCATTACGGACAACGTGGATACGCCTCTGCTGGTGGACATCGATGTGGGTTGGGGCGGTGCATTCAATATTGCTCGTACCATTCGCAACTTTGAACGCGCTGGTGTTGCAGCGGTTCACATCGAAGATCAGGTAGCGCAAAAACGCTGCGGCCACCGTCCGAACAAAGCCATTGTTTCTAAAGATGAAATGGTCGACCGTATCAAAGCTGCCGTAGATGCCCGCGTTGATGAGAACTTCGTGATTATGGCGCGTACCGATGCGCTGGCGGTAGAAGGTTTGGATGCCGCTATCGAACGCGCTCAGGCTTGTGTCGAAGCCGGTGCGGACATGATTTTCCCTGAGGCCATGACCGATTTGAAAATGTACCGCCAATTTGCAGATGCAGTGAAAGTGCCTGTATTGGCCAACATTACCGAGTTTGGCTCCACTCCGCTTTATACCCAAAGCGAGCTGGCTGAAAACGGCGTGTCGCTGGTGCTGTATCCGCTGTCATCGTTCCGCGCAGCAAGCAAAGCCGCTTTGAATGTTTACGAAGCGATTATGCGCGATGGCACTCAGGCCGCAGTGGTTGACAGTATGCAAACCCGTGCCGAGCTGTACGAGCATCTGAACTATCATGCCTTCGAGCAAAAACTGGATAAATTGTTTCAAAAATAAGTAACCGCTTTCAGACGGCCTTTCAACAAATCCGCATCGGTCGTCTGAAAAATAAAACCCATAAAAATACAAAGGAGAAATACCATGACTGAAACTACTCAAACCCCGACTTTCAAACCTAAAAAATCCGTTGCGCTTTCTGGCGTTGCGGCCGGTAATACCGAATTGTGTACCGTTGGCCGTACCGGCAACGATTTGAGCTATCGCGGTTACGACATCTTGGATTTGGCACAAAAATGCGAGTTTGAAGAAGTCGCCCACCTGCTGATTCACGGTCATCTGCCCAACAAATTCGAGCTGGCCGCTTATAAAACCAAGCTCAAATCCATGCGCGGCCTGCCTATCCGTGTGATTAAAGTTTTGGAAAGCCTGCCTGCACATACCCATCCGATGGATGTGATGCGTACCGGCGTATCCATGCTGGGCTGCGTTCATCCTGAACGTGAAAGCCATCCGGAAAGTGAAGCGCGCGACATCGCCGACAAACTGATCGCCAGCCTCGGCAGCATCCTGCTGTACTGGTATCAATATTCGCACAATGGCAAACGCATTGAAGTTGAAAGCGACGAAGAGACCATCGGCGGTCATTTCCTGCACCTGTTGCACGGCAAACGCCCAAGCGAATCACACATCAAAGCCATGCACGTTTCACTGATTCTGTATGCCGAACACGAGTTCAACGCTTCTACCTTCACCGCCCGCGTGATTGCCGGTACAGGCTCTGATATGTACTCCTGCATTACCGGTGCAATCGGCGCATTGAAAGGTCCGAAACACGGCGGTGCGAACGAGGTGGCTTACGATATTCAAAAACGCTACCGCAATGCCGACGAAGCCGAAGCCGACATCCGCGAACGTATCGGCCGCAAAGAAATCGTGATCGGTTTCGGTCATCCGGTGTACACCATTTCCGACCCTCGCAATGTTGTTATTAAAGAAGTGGCACGCGGTTTGAGCAAAGAAACCGGCGATATGCGCCTCTTTGACATTGCCGAACGTTTGGAGAGCGTGATGTGGGAAGAGAAAAAAATGTTCCCGAATCTGGACTGGTTCTCCGCCGTTTCCTACCAAAAATTGGGCGTACCGACCGCTATGTTCACACCGCTGTTCGTAATTTCCCGTACAACCGGTTGGAGCGCACACGTTCTCGAGCAACGCAAAGACGGCAAAATCATCCGTCCGAGCGCAAACTACACAGGCCCTGAAGATTTGGCATTCGTGGAGATTGAAAACCGCTAATACGCGTAACAGCAGGGTGGGCCGCCTGCCCACCCCATCTCGAAATGCCGTTTGAAAACAATGAATAAATGATGTTTTCGTTTTTCGACGGCCTAGTGCAGTATGCGAGAGAGAGAGCCGGCCGTTTGGAAAACATGCTGCTCTGCTGTCGTCATTCCCATACAGGCAGAAATTCAAAAGTTGAAATGTTCTGCTGTAAAGAGTGCTGAAAGATTTAAGTTTGGATTTCCGTCTATACGGGAATGATGGTAGCGGAGCAGCAATTTTTTTTCATGCTGCGAATAGATTTCAGACAACAAGCAATAAAACAGAATTTATGGTTTCAGACGGCCTTAAGGTCCGAATTAACAGGCCGTCTGAAACCCCAAAACCAAAAAAAGAATAGATTTAGGAGAACCGACATGACTGCCAACCAACGCTACCGCAAAGCTTTGCCCGGTACGGATTTGGAATATTACGACGCGCGTCAGGCGTGTGAAGACATCAAACCAGGCTCTTACGACAAGCTGCCTTATACAAGCCGCATCTTGGCTGAGAACTTGGTCAACCGCGCAGACAAAGTCGACCTGCCTACGCTGCAAAGCTGGTTGGGCCAGCTGATTGAGGGAAAACAGGAAATCGACTTCCCTTGGTATCCGGCGCGCGTGGTGTGTCACGATATTCTGGGTCAGACAGCGTTGGTGGATTTGGCAGGCCTGCGCGATGCGATTGCCGAAAAAGGCGGCGATCCTTCCAAAGTGAATCCTGTGGTGCAAACCCAGCTCATCGTCGACCACTCTTTGGCCGTTGAATGCGGCGGTTACGATCCTGATGCCTTCCGCAAAAACCGCGAAATCGAAGACAGACGTAACGAAGACCGTTTCCACTTCATCAACTGGACAAAAACCGCATTTGAAAATGTGGACGTGATTCCTGCGGGCAACGGCATTATGCACCAAATCAACTTGGAAAAAATGTCTCCGGTTGTCCAAGTCAAAAATGGCGTAGCTTTCCCTGATACCTGCGTCGGTACTGACTCACATACGCCGCACGTCGATTCATTGGGCGTGATTTCCGTAGGCGTGGGTGGTTTGGAAGCCGAAACCGTGATGTTGGGCCGTGCCTCCATGATGCGTCTGCCTGATATTGTCGGCGTTGAGCTGACCGGCAAACGCCAGCCGGGCATTACTGCCACAGACATCGTGTTGGCACTGACCGAATTCTTGCGTAAAGAGCGCGTGGTTGGCGCATTTGTCGAATTCTTCGGCGAGGGCGCAAGAAGTCTGTCTATCGGCGACCGTGCCACTATTTCCAATATGACCCCTGAGTTCGGCGCGACTGCCGCGATGTTCGCTATTGATGAGCAAACCATTGATTATTTGAAACTGACCGGTCGTGACGACGCGCAAGTGAAATTGGTGGAAACTTACGCCAAAACTGCAGGCTTGTGGGCAGATGCCTTGAAAACCGCCGTTTATCCTCGCGTATTGAAATTTGATTTGAGCAGCGTAACGCGCAATATGGCAGGCCCAAGTAACCCGCATGCCCGTTTTGCAACTGCCGATTTGGCCAGCAAAGGCTTGGCAAAACCTTACGAAGAGCCTTCAGACGGCCAAATGCCTGACGGTGCAGTGATTATTGCCGCGATTACTTCGTGTACCAATACTTCCAATCCGCGCAACGTTGTCGCCGCCGCGCTGTTGGCACGCAATGCCAACCGTCTTGGCTTGCAACGCAAACCTTGGGTGAAATCTTCGTTTGCCCCGGGTTCAAAAGTAGCCGAAATCTATTTGAAAGAAGCAGGCCTGCTGCCTGAAATGGAAAAACTCGGCTTCGGTATCGTTGCCTTCGCATGTACCACCTGTAACGGCATGAGCGGCGCGCTGGATCCGAAAATCCAAAAAGAAATCATCGACCGCGATTTGTACGCCACCGCCGTATTGTCAGGCAACCGCAACTTCGACGGCCGTATCCATCCGTATGCGAAACAGGCTTTCCTTGCTTCGCCTCCGTTGGTCGTTGCCTACGCGCTGGCAGGCAGTATCCGTTTCGATATTGAAAACGACGTACTCGGCGTTGCAGACGGCAAAGAAATCCGCCTGAAAGATATTTGGCCTACCGATGAAGAAATTGATGCCATCGTTGCCGAATATGTGAAACCGCAACAATTCCGCGACGTTTATATCCCAATGTTCGATACCGGCACAGCGCAAAAAGCACCAAGCCCGCTGTACGACTGGCGTCCGATGTCCACCTACATCCGCCGCCCACCTTACTGGGAAGGCGCACTGGCAGGGGAACGCACGTTGAGCGGTATGCGCCCGCTGGCGATTTTGCCCGACAACATCACCACCGACCACCTCTCGCCGTCCAATGCGATTTTGGCCAGCAGTGCCGCAGGCGAATATTTGGCGAAAATGGGTTTGCCTGAAGAAGACTTTAACTCTTACGCAACCCACCGCGGCGACCACTTGACCGCCCAACGCGCTACCTTCGCCAATCCGAAACTGTTTAACGAAATGGTGAGAAACGAAGACGGCAGCGTACGCCAAGGTTCGCTGGCACGCGTTGAACCAGAAGGCCAAACCATGCGTATGTGGGAAGCCATCGAAACCTATATGAACCGAAAACAGCCGCTCATCATCATTGCCGGTGCGGACTACGGTCAAGGCTCAAGCCGCGACTGGGCTGCGAAAGGCGTACGCCTCGCCGGTGTGGAAGCGATTGTTGCCGAAGGCTTCGAGCGTATCCACCGCACCAACTTGATCGGTATGGGCGTGTTGCCGCTGCAGTTCAAACCGGGTACCAACCGCCACACCCTGCAACTGGACGGTACGGAAACCTACGACGTTGTCGGCGAACGCACACCGCGCTGCGACCTGACCCTCGTGATTCATCGTAAAAACGGCGAAACCGTCGAAGTTCAGGTTACCTGCCGCCTCGATACTGCAGAAGAAGTGTTGGTATATGAAGCCGGTGGCGTATTGCAACGTTTCGCACAAGACTTCTTAGAAGGAAATGCAGCGTAAGGAAAATCGGGTATCGTCAAAATATCCGGGCTACGCTCAAAAAAGGTTTTCAGACGGCCTCGAATGCTTGAGAGGCCGTCTGAAAAAACCATACTAGAAATACAAAGGAGAACTCGAAATGCCGCAAATTAAAATTCCAGCCGTTTACTACCGCGGCGGTACATCTAAAGGCATTTTTTTCAAACGCACCGATCTGCCGGCCGCTGCGCAGGAAGCAGGCGAAGCACGCGACAAGATCCTCTTGCGCGTACTCGGCAGCCCCGACCCTTACGGCAAACAGATTGACGGTTTGGGTAATGCCAGTTCGTCCACCAGCAAAGCCGTGATTTTGGATAAATCCGAACGCGCCGATCACGATGTCGATTATTTGTTCGGACAAGTTTCCATCGACAAACCTTTTGTCGATTGGAGTGGCAACTGCGGCAATCTGACCGCCGCCGTGGGCGCATTTGCCATCGAACAAGGCTTGGTCGATAAATCTAAAATCCCTTCAGACGGCCTGTGTACTGTCAAAATCTGGCAGAAAAACATCGGCAAAACCATTATTGCCCATGTGCCGATGCAAAACGGCGCAGTTTTGGAAACAGGCGATTTTGAGCTTGACGGCGTAACGTTCCCTGCCGCTGAAGTACAAATCGAATTTCTTGATCCGGCCGATGGCGAAGGCAGTATGTTCCCAACCGGCAATTTGGTCGATGAAATTGATGTGCCGAATATAGGCCGTCTGAAAGCCACGCTTATCAATGCCGGTATTCCAACCATTTTCCTGAATGCCGCAGATTTGGGCTACACAGGTAAAGAGTTGCAAGACGACATCAACAACGATGCCGCGGCTCTGGAAAAATTTGAAACCATCCGCGCGTATGGCGCGCTGAAAATGGGTTTGATCAGCGACGTATCCGAAGCCGCCACCCGCGCCCATACTCCGAAAGTCGCTTTTGTTGCTCCCGCGGCCGATTACACCGCTTCAAGCGGCAAAACCGTCAAAGCTGCCGACATCGACTTATTGGTACGCGCGCTGAGCATGGGCAAATTGCACCACGCCATGATGGGCACCGCTTCAGTTGCCATCGCTACCGCCGCCGCCGTGCCCGGTACGCTGGTCAACCTTGCAGCCGGAGGCGGAGCGCGTAAAGAAGTCCGCTTCGGTCATCCGTCAGGCACACTGCGTGTCGGTGCTGCCGCTGAATGTCAGGACGGACAATGGACGGCCACCAAAGCGGTCATGAGCCGTAGCGCACGCGTGATTATGGAAGGACAAGTCCGAGTGCCGGAAGATTGCTTTTAAGTTTTCAGACGGCCGCAGCATTAAACAAGGCCGTCTGAAAATCAAATAAGCAGATTTTAGTCGGGTAGCGATACCTGCAATGGAGATTAGGGTTGGGCATAAAGCCTGACTAAACACCAAACCAAAGGCAATCTGAAAAGCTCTCAAATGTTTTTGCTCTTTTCAGACGGCCTGAAGCCAAAAATAATCAAAAATTCAAAGGAGAAACACCATGTCCAACCAACTCATTCTTGTTCTGAACTGCGGTAGCTCTTCACTCAAAGGTGCCGTTATCGACCGTAAAAACGGTAAAGTTCTCTTAAGCTGTCTCGGCGAACGTTTGGGTACGCCCGAAGCAGTCATTACGTTCAGCAAAGACGGCAAAAAATGCCAAACAGCTTTGACCGGCCGTAACGATCATGCTGGTGCAGTAGGTATGCTGTTGAAAGAGCTTGAAAAACACGGCCTACACGACCGCATTAAAGCCATCGGCCACCGCATCGCCCACGGCGGCGAAAAATACAGCGAATCTGTTTTGATCGACCAAGCAGTAATGGACGAACTCAATGCCTGCATTCCGCTCGCTCCGCTGCACAACCCTGCCAATATCAACGGTATTTTGGCTGCGCAAGAGCACTTCCCAGGCCTGCCCAATGTCGGCGTGATGGATACTTCGTTCCACCAAACCATGCCGGAGCGTGCCTACACTTATGCCGTTCCGCGCGAATTGCGTAAAAAATACGCTTTCCGCCGCTACGGTTTCCACGGTACCAGTATGCGTTACGTTGCCCCTGAAGCCGCACGCATCTTGGGCAAACCTTTGGAAGACATACGCATGATTATTGCCCACTTAGGCAACGGCGCATCCATTACCGCCATTAAAAACGGCAAATCCGTTGACACCAGTATGGGCTTCACGCCGATCGAAGGTTTGGTAATGGGTACGCGCTGCGGCGACATCGACCCGGGCGTATACAGCTATCTGACTTCCCAAGCCGGTTTGGATGTTGCCCAAGTTGATGAAATGCTGAACAAAAAATCAGGCTTGCTCGGTATTTCCGAACTCTCCAACGACTGCCGTTCTTTGGAAATCGCGGCGGACGAAGGCCATGAAGGCGCACGCTTGGCTCTGGAAGTGATGACTTACCGCCTTGCCAAATACATTGCTTCGATGGCTGTGGCTTGTGGCGGCGTTGACGCACTCGTGTTCACCGGCGGTATCGGCGAAAACTCGCGTAATATCCGTGCCAAAACCGTTTCCTATCTTGATTTCTTGGGTCTGCACATCGACACCAAAGCCAATATGGACAAACGCTACGGCAACTCAGGTATCATCAGCCCGACAGGTTCTATGCCGGCTGTCTTGGTTGTTCCAACCAATGAAGAGCTGATGATTGCCCACGATACGGCGCAGTTGGCCGGCTTTTTGGAAGAAGTAGGCTAGGGCAGTGTAAACAAAAAAGTGCGGCTTCATCATCCGCACTTTTTTAATTACATCTCAAATCAAGCCACTTGGGTTTGATGCTCGTCGCCGTTGCGTTCACGAATAACGCCCAAACGGTAAACGGTTTCGCCTTGTTCGCTCAAGAATGCTTGTACTGCATCAGCATCTTCTTTAGCAATGATAACGACCATGCCGATACCGCAGTTGAATGTACGGTACATTTCTTGGGTTTCCACATTGCCTGCTTTTTGCAGCCATTGGAACAGTTTAGGCAATTCCCACGCTTTGGCATCGATTTGTGCAACGGTATTTTCAGGCAAAACGCGAGGTACGTTTTCGGTAATGCCGCCGCCGGTAATATGGGCCATGCCTTTAATGGTAAATTTTTCCAAAGCGGCAAGGATAGGTTTCACATACAGGCGGGTAGGGGCGATGATGGCTTCACGCAAGGTTTTGCCGTTGTCGAATTCCGCGTCCAAATCGGGATTGTCGCGCTCGATGATTTTGCGTACCAAAGAGTAGCCGTTGGAGTGTGCGCCGTTGGAAGCCAAGCCCAAAACAACGTCTCCGGCCTGAATGCTGCGGCCGTTAATCACGCGTTCTTTTTCAACCACGCCGACGGCAAAACCGGCCAAGTCGTATTCGCCTTCGGGATACATGCCCGGCATTTCGGCAGTTTCACCGCCAATCAAAGCGCAACCGGATTCTTCGCAGCCTTGGGCAATGCCTTTAATCACATCAGTCGCGCGGGCAACGTCCAGCTTGCCGCAAGCGAAATAGTCCAAGAAGAACAAAGGTTCTGCACCTTGAACCAAAATATCGTTGACGCTCATGGCAACCAAATCGATGCCGACGGTATCGTGTTTGTCCCAGTCGAAAGCCAGTTTCAGCTTGGTGCCGACGCCGTCCGTACCGGAAACCAATACCGGATTTTTGTATTTTTTGCCGATTTCGACCAAAGCGCCGAAACCGCCCAAATCACCCAACACTTCAGGGCGCATAGTACGCTTGGCAAAAGGTTTGATGTTTTCGACCAGTTGATCGCCTGCGTCGATATCCACGCCTGCGTCACGATAGCTCAAAGAAGTGCTCATTGGATTTCCTTATTCGGGTATGGGTAGATTGTCGGAGCGTATTTTATCTTAAATTGGAGGATTCAGGCTGAATTTTTTGGCATTATTGTCAACAATTTTTATTTTATCTTAATAGCCGTCACGCGTTCAGACTGCCTTTGTGAATCTGTTATACTGCTTATTGATTTTGAAAACCTTAAACATCAATTGGGAAATACCTTTTTATGTATCAAAAGAAAGCGCGCAGTGTAAAACCGTGGATTATTATGGCTTGCGTTATCGTGGCCTTTATTTGGCTTTTATATGCCTTAGGCAATGTTTTGACGCCGTTTATTGTAGCTGCCGTTTTGGCCTATGTTTTGAATCCCTTGGTCGAATGGCTGCAATTGAAACGTATCCGCCGCGCGCCGGCCTCTATGATTATTATGGCACTGGCTTTGCTGATATTGCTGGCGTTGATGCTGATTATTATACCTATGCTGTTAAATCAGTTTAATAATCTGGCCGAACGCCTGCCGCAAATCGTGGGCTTTGTTCAAAACAAACTGCTGCCGTGGCTTAACAGTGTCAGCGGGGATTATATTCAAATCGATCAAGAATCAATTATTGCATGGTTGCAGTCGCATACGGATGAGTTGAGCAATACGCTCAAAGAATGGATTCCTACCTTGATGCGTCAAAGCGGCAACGTCATCAGCGGCGTCAGCAATTTGGTGTTGTTGCCTTTGTTGCTGTATTACTTCTTGTTGGACTGGAAACGTTGGTCTTCCGGAATCAGCAAATTGGTTCCACGCCGTTTTATCGAGACCTACACGCGTATTAGCATCAATATGGACGAAGTCTTGGGCGAGTTTCTGCGTGGTCAGCTGATGGTTATGATGATTATGGGCTTGGTTTATGGCTTGGGCTTGATGCTGGTCGGTTTGGATTCCGGCTTTGCCATCGGTATGATTGCCGGTATTTTGGTATTTATTCCGTATTTGGGTGCATTTACCGGCCTTTTGCTGGCGACAGTTGCCGCGCTTTTGCAATATGGCTCATGGCAGGGGTTGTTGATGGTTTGGGCTGTATTCGGTGTCGGACAATTCTTGGAAAGCTTTTTCATTACGCCTAAAATCGTTGGCGACCGCATCGGTTTGTCTCCGTTCTGGGTGATTTTCTCGTTGATGGCTTTCGGACAGCTGATGGGTTTTGTCGGTATGCTTGCCGGCCTGCCGCTTGCCGCCGTAACATTGGTTTTATTGCGTGAAGGTGCATCTGCCTATTTCGGCAGCCATTTCTACAAACATAAATAAATCGATAATATTAAGGCCGTCTGAAATCCAAGTTTCAGACGGCCATTGATAACAAAGGAAGTCTATATGTTAGCCATCATCGGCGGCAGCGGTTTGACCAAACTGCCGGAACTCGAAATTACTGAACGAAAAATCGTACGCACTCCATACGGCTTAACCAGCAGCCCTATTTTGTTCGGCAGGTTGGGGCGCTTGGATATTGTTTTCCTTGCCCGACACGGCTTCAGCCATACCATCGCGCCGCATGAAATCAACTACCGCGCCAATATCTGGGCGTTACATTCTTTAGGCGTTGAAAATATCATTGCCATTTCTTCAGTCGTCGGTATCAATCCTGATTTTGAAAACGGCAGTCTGGTGTTGCCGGACGATTTGATTGACTATACCTATGGCCGCAAAGATACCTTTTTTGAAGGCCAAGAATGCCTTGTCGTTCATACCGATTTTTTCAACCCTTATTGCAATGAATTGCGACAAGAATTGTTGAATATCACGAAAGCGCACAATGTGCCGATTTACGACTCTGCCGTTTATGGCTGTCTGCAAGGCCCGCGCCGTCCGACCCGAGCAGAAATCGCCCGTTATCGCCGTGACGGCGTAGATGTACTCGGTATGACCGGCATGCCCGAAGCCGTTTTGGCCAGAGAGTTGAAAATGGCCTATGCCCACTTTTGCAGCGTCAGTAGCATTGATTGCTTTGATAGCGGAGTAGGGACTGTGGGCTGTAATGAACAGACTTCTATGGCGATGACGAAAATCCGACAATTATTGAATGGTTTGTAATTGATCATGCCGTCTGAAATGATGTTTTCAGATGGCATTGTTTTATTTAAGAAGCCGTTTCACGCGCCCAATGGGGCAGGGAGGCTTTTTGTTTGCGGAACGAGGCAAGTTTCATACCCTGACATTTTTCAAAAATCAATTCAACCCCACTTTGCAACTGCAAAATCAAATTGGTATGCGTTTCCGTTTTAATAAAATCGATATTGCGTTGCACCAAGCGTTGAATGACAGCGTATACATCAAGGCAGCCATTTGCAAAAAACCATGGATTCAACTTTACCCAACGGCCGCCGCTTAATGCAGCATCAGGCTGAAAATCAGCACGAATCTGTGTCAGTCGATTGTCGGAGAAATGCAGTTCGATATCACCATAAAGCCAAATATTCCAGCCTTTTTGTACCAACAAGCCTTTAGGGACGCAATCAGGCGCAGGAAACATCTGCAAAATAGACTCTGCCGATTGTCCGATTTCCAGATAGTCAAATCGGCCGGTATACAAAAAATCATAAATATCAACGGCAATAGGAAAGTGGTAGCGCATGGTAACAACCATAGAAAAGCAATTAACCAAGCTATCTTAAACTTTAAATATAATGAAATCAATTCTTATTTCTATTTATTTAATATAAGAAAGGCCGTCTGTTGTTCAGACGGCCTTGTATCTTTGGTTTAAACCGATATTGGTTTACTCAGCCTTTAAATCAGCTACGCATTGCTTATCGCGTGCCTCAAAAGCTTCCGCGCCACCCAAGAGTTTGAGTTGCTCCTCAGGGCTGATTTTGCCGAAGTTTCGGATTTGCTCGTCAGAGAGTTTGCTCAAAGGCTGATCCCACATGCAGACACAATAGTCTTGAGCCAATTTCTCGTTTTGCGCATCCAAACCTTTTGCCTTCAAATCAGCTTGCCATTTTTCCGCAAAAGGAATGTTTTTCACGCAAGATTCCACCACATTTTGTTTCATCTGCGGCTTGTTCATGGCGCATTGTGAGAGCAGGGCAGTCAGCGCCAGCAAAGACAAAATAATCCATGCCCAAATGCGGATGGTACGGATTTTTGCCTTGGCTTTTTTTCTGGCTGCCAGTTGCTCTTCAGACGGCCTTTCCGTTTGTTGCTCAGTCATGCAGGCTTTCCATGCGGATCATGGTGATCGGGGCATCCACGCAGCTCAGAGCTTCAATCGCTGCGATAGCGCGTTTGACGTTGTGTTCCACTGTGGTGTGGGTCAGAATCACGATTTCGGCAGTGCTTTGATTAATCACGCCTTTTTGAATCAAAGCCTCGATAGAAACATTTTCTTTGGCCAAGAGTGCGGCAATTTGACCCAAAGTGCCCGGTTCGTCAGTTGCTTGAACGCGCAGATAGTAGCTGCTGGTGATTTCATCCATAGGCAGAATATTTTGCGCTTGAACTTGTGAAGGTTGGAATGCCAAGTGAGGGACACGATGGTCAGTTTCCGCTTCAATCAGTCGGGCAATATCAATGATGTCGGCAACCACGGCAGAAGCAGTCGGCAATGCACCGGCTCCTGCACCGTAATACAAGGTTTCACCAACCATATCGGCATTGACACGGACAGCATTCATCACGCCGTTAACGTTAGCCAGCAAACGGCTTTCAGGAATCAGAGTAGGGTGTACGCGCAACTCGATGCCTTTGTCGGTTTTACGGGTAATACCCAACAACTTGATACGATAGCCAAGTTCTTCAGCGTATTTGATATCGCGGCTGTCGAGTTTGCTGATGCCTTCCAAATAGCAGGCAGAAAAGTTCATCGGCGTACCAAATGCCAATGCGCTCATGATGGTGATTTTATGGCCGGCATCATGACCTTCGATATCAAAAGTAGGGTCAGCTTCTGCATAGCCCAAAGCCTGAGCTTCTTTCAATACGTCTGCAAACGCGCTGCCTTTTTCACGCATTTCAGTAAGAATGAAGTTGCTGGTACCATTAATAATACCGGCGATACTACGGATTTGGTTTGCAGCCAAACCTTCACGCAAAGCCTTGATAATAGGGATACCGCCGGCAACAGCAGCTTCAAACTGCACCATGACATTTTTTTCTTCCGCCAAAGGGAAAATTTCATTGCCGTATTCGGCCAGCAGTTTTTTATTGGCAGTAACAATGTGTTTGCCGTTTTCAATCGCTTTCAATACCGCATCTTTGGCAATACCGGTACCGCCAAATAATTCAACTACAACATCAACATCTTGATGCTGAACCAGCTCAAACGGATCTTTGATAAAAGCAGCATTCGGGCAAATTTGTTTGGCTTTTTCTTCGCTCAAATCACAAACAGCAGAAATACGGACTTCACGTCCCAAGCGGCGGCTGATTTCCGCAGCGTTGTCCTGCAATACAGTGGCTGTACCGCCACCGACTGTACCCAAACCTAAAAGACCGATATTTACTGGCTTCATTGTGTCTCCTTTTGAGCCGATACTTTAAAATAATCACGAAAAACCAAGGCTTGTTATAATCGCTTGCAATCGTAAATTCAGAGCAAAGCATCAATGCACAAGGTCAAACGTTGAATCCTACCTGATATTGCTTGATTTTGCACCTTTTTTTGTAAGTTTCCCAAGGCCGTCTGAAAAATCGTTCTACCATAAAAACAGGAATTGCCATGAAAATCACAGAAAACCATATCGATGAAGCCACATCATTTTTTTCATCCTCACAAGGCATATTGCAAATCGGTGAACAAGCATACTCAGAACCCATTTGCTGGCAAGATGGCAAAGTGAGCATCATTCCTCAAGCGACCATCGGAGAATTAAACGAACAAATTTTTGTATCAGCAATTGAGACAGCAGAAAACCGTCCTGAAGTCATCATTATCGGTACCGGAGCGAAACAACAATTCATGCATCCCAAAATTGCCGCAGCCTTATCAACTTACGGAGTCGGCCTCGAATGCATGAATACAGCCTCAGCTTGCCGAACTTTAATTTTACTGCAAGGCGAAGGACGAAGTACATGGGCTTGGTTGTGGCCATAATTTGTGGAAAAGGCTTTTGCATCATAACAGTATAAGTTCGCATAATTTATATTATGTTAAATTAATAATGCTAGTATTTGTTCATTATGATATCTGTTGCTCGTTTATTTAAACCTACTAAACTAATTCACGTTCCCCCATCCCAATATTCTCTTTTTTCTCACTAAGCTTTTCTTTTTATCTCCAAATACAGTAACATTCAGCCAATAGATATCAATCTTCATATTACCATCCAATCTCTGGAGTAAAGCACCCCATGGCCGTCAATAAAATCGCCCGTAAAAGCAGCAAGTTCCGCGTTGTCTTTACCGTACCCGATTTCTGCTGGCCGCCTCCACCCGCTCCACCTTCCGTTCCACCCATTCCCTTCCCACTCTTTG
>ERZ1674282.16-NODE-17-length-46497-cov-23.600814_pt1 | contig 46497 bp, 50 predicted proteins | sample MGYA00581192_ERZ1674282 | MGnify/ENA primary metagenome ERZ1674282 (study PRJEB41354, sample SAMEA4873316) | human saliva metagenome | biome: human-associated habitat [ENVO:00009003]; feature: mouth environment [ENVO:08000002]; material: saliva material...
CCTTAGTTTGCCCCTATCATCAAAACCTCTAAATTCTGATACACTTCAACTCATACAGATAAATATTGATTTTAAAAGAATTTCTGAGTAAATGACTTGGATATTTCCTCACGCACGATAGATGTAATAAAAATACAATTAATACAATTAATCAAATTACCCACTATTCCGACTTCCAATTTCACAGGAACAAACCATGAGTGAAAATTTGTTAACCCTGACCATAGACGGCCATGAAGTCAAAGCTTCCGCCGACTCGTCAATCATCCAAGCCTATGCCCGTTCAGGCAATGCGATTACTGCCAATGTCGGCTGTATGGGTCAAGGCGTATGCGGTTCCTGCCGCTGCATGATTCGTAAAGAAGGCGAGCGCGAAGTAACCACCGCACTGGCATGCGAGACTAAAGTTGAAGAAGGCATGCAGGTCAGCTTCTTGGACTACTTTATTCCGGAGCACATCCAATATTACGACGTCAGCGAAATTGGTGATGGCTGGAACTGGTTGGACGATACCGCCAAAGCCTTTCCTGAAGCGCAAAACTGCCGTCATTGCGGTGGCTGTAACCGAGCCTGTCCTAAAGGTTTGCAAGTGGAAAACGGCGTAGCGCAGGTAGTTTCCGGCGATTTCGGTGCGGCTGCGCTGACCTTTGACCAATGCGTGATGTGCAACCTCTGCACCCTCTCCTGCCCTGAACACATCCGTCCGAACCACTTGGGCTTGTTCGCCCGCCGTATGAAAGCAGCGCGTACGTTGCGCCCTGTGGATTTGATGCGCCGCCTGCGCGAAATCGACAGCGGCAAAATGAAAGTCGAATTTGAAGAGGAGGCAATGTGATGGCGAACGAAATCCAAGGCATAGACTACGAAACCGCCCTTGTCAACCTGCGTGCGTCCTCATTGGAGTTGCGCGGCGATTTACCTGAAAAAAACGAATTACTGAGCCAATTTCATCCTGACTATCAGGCAAATGCGCGTGTAAAACTGCCTATCGGTCCAAACCAAGGCGATTACTGCCATCCTGATTTGGCCAAACTCTTAATCAGTCAGCCTCTGATTGACGACTATGATTTATCAGGCGCAGAACACTTGAACACCGACGTATTGGTCATTGGCGGCGGTGGTGCAGGCGCGGCTGCGGCATTGTCTGCGACTGAAGCAGGCGCACGCGTCATCATGGCGAACAAGCTGCGTATCGGCGACAGCAATACCGTGATGGCAGAAGGCGGTATTCAAGCTGCGGTCGGAGCGGAAGACAGCCTGCAACAACACTTTGACGACACCATCAAAGGCGGCCACAACGTCGGCAAAAAAGAATTGGTGGCGCAAATGGTTACCGATGCACCATCTGCCATTCGTTGGCTGATTGGCTTGGGCATGACTTTTGACTTGGCTAAAGGTGCAGACAACAACGGAATGTTAAGCCGCAAACGCGCAGGCGGTACGACCGTACCGCGTATTTTAAGCTACCGCGACTTTACTGGCCTTGAAATGATGCGCGTACTGCGCGAGGCAGTCGAACTCGACGAAAACATCACCCAGCTCAACCGCCACCCTGCCATCGAATTATTATCAGACGAACACGGCCGCTGCGTCGGCGCAATTTTGTACGATTTGGAAAAACGCTCTTTAGTGTTGGTTCACGCCAAAGCCGTGGTCTTGGCAACCGGCGGCAGTGGACGCCTGCATTTGCAAGGTTTTGCCACTTCCAACCACTATGGCGCGACTGCAGACGGCCTGGTAATGGCTTACCGTATCGGCGCCAAACTGCGCGATGTCGATTCTTTCCAATACCACCCGACCGGCGTTGCCCACCCTCCACACTTGGCAGGCGCGCTGATTTCTGAAGCCGTGCGCTCTGCAGGCACCAAACTGGTCAACGGTTTGGGCGAACGTTTCGTTGACGAATTGCAGCCGCGCGACGTTGTTGCCGCTGCGATTCTGCGCGAATGCCGCGAAGGCCGCGGCGTGGTACGCGACGGACAAGTCGGCGTATTCCTCGACACCCCGCGCCTGATTGCTAACGACCCTGACGTATTGAACCGTTTGGTAACACTCGGCCACGTTGCCCACAAATGCGGCATTGACCCTGCCGTTGAGCCGGTCATGATTCATCCGACCCTGCACTATCAAAACGGCGGTATCGAAATCAACGGCGACGGCGCAACCTGCGTCGAAGGACTCTATTGCGCCGGCGAAGTAACCGGCGGCATTCACGGCCGCAACCGCCTGATGGGCAATGCGCTTTTGGACATCATCAGCTTCGGCCGCCGTGCCGGTAAAGCCGCGGCAAATTGCGGCCTGCCGCTGAAAAAAGTACGCGGCGGTGTCGGACACGTCCATGACCTGCAACGCGAAATGACCCGCGCCGGTCTGACCAGCGACATCAAAGCCCCCGTTTTATATCCCGACTACGGCAAATTCGATTTGCGCGAACACGCCGGTTTGCAGGAGCAACAATCATGAATCAAGCCAATCAAAACTTACTGCATCCTTCCCGCCAAGTCGGCGCAGATTTAGCCGCTTGGCGCAAAGTCGGCGGCGGCGAAGGCCTGCTGGCCGCGCTTGCCGATCCTCAAAGCATTGTTTCCAAACTGCAAGATGCCAATCTTTGCGGTATGGGCGGCGCAGGTTTCCCGACTTGGCGCAAATGGGAGGCCGCCGTTGCCGCCCAAAGTAAAAATGGCGACAAATACGTTGTCTGCAATGCCAACGAAGACGAACCGGGTACATTTAAAGACCGCGTACTGCTGGCAAATACGCCGCACCAAGTCATCGAAGGCGTCCTGATTGCCGCCGTTGCCTGCCGTGCCAATAAAGCAATTTTGTACGTCAACCCTCATCAAACCGAATCCATCGCTTCCATCACACTGGCCATCGAGCAATGGAAAAACAGCGATTTGTTTATCCGCATCGAAAACTACTTAGGTAAACCTTTGGACTTACAACTGGTTGAAACTTCAGGCCGTTATATCGGCGGCGAAGAAACTGCCGTGATTTCATGGCTGGAAGGCGGTTTCCCCTTCCCTCGCCGCAAGCCGCCTTTCCCAGCCGAAAGCGGTGTCAACGGTGAGCCGACCCTTATCAACAATACCGAAACCTTCGCCAATATTCCGCAAATCCTTGCCAAAGGCGCGGAATGGTACAAATCTTTGGGTTTGGGCGATGCGGCCGGTACGAAACTCTACTCGCTCTCCGGCGACGTATTGAACCCGGGCCTGTACGAACTGCCGATGGGCACAACCCTGCAATCGCTGATTTACGATCACGGCGGCGGTATGCTCGAAGGCCGCACGTTTAAAGCCGTATTTACCGGTGGCCCGTCAAACACGCTTTTGACCGTAAAAGATTTGGATGTGCCTTTGGACTTCGTTTCCGTACGCGAACGCAAATCCAGCCTCGGTACCGGCGCGATGATTGTGATTTCCGAAGGCACCAGCGTGGTGCGCAAAGTGGCCGAATATGTGGAATTTTTCGCTTCTAACTCATGCGGTCAATGCCCACCTTGCAAAGGCGGTACATTCCAGCTTTCCCGCCTGCTCAACCGTGTGGACACCGGCATCGGCACTCCCGACGACCTGCGCGCCCTGCAAAGCCTGTGCCAACTGTTGCCACGAAGCGGCCGTTGCGGTTTGATTGACGGCGCGGTTACCGTGTTGCAAAGCTCGCTGCGCACCTTCCCCGAAGAGTACGGCCTGTCGCAAGAACAGGAGTAAAACGACGTTGTTTTCAGACGGCCTGTTACTGTTAAAGGCCGTCTGAAAAACGATACCCGACTCCCTTTCTCTTCTTTCCAAGATGGAAGAGAAACCCAATAAGAAAAATACCTTCCGAACCTACCAAAATACGTTCAGACAGGCTTCAGCAACACTCAGGCCGTCTGAAAACCGATTTCCCAATACTTCAATCCTCAAATTAGGAGATTCAACATGGGCTTCAAGCCAATTCCTGCTGCGGTCGCACTTGTGCTGACGCTGCTTATCTGGTTCGTTATCCCCGTTCCTCAAGGCGTCTCGCCTGACGCATGGCATCTTTTGGCATTGTTTGTCGGCATCATTGCCGGCATCATCGGCAAAGCCATGCCTATCGGCGCAATGGCAATTTTGGGCATCACCTTGGTTGCACTGACCGGCGTGACCAACGAAAAAGCTGCAGACGCAACCAAAGACGCTTTGAGCAGCCTAAACAACTCACTCATCTGGATGATCGGTATCGCCATCATCATCTCGCGCGGCCTGTTGAAAACCGGCTTGGGTATGCGTATCGGCTACCTGCTGATCTCCCTCTTCGGCAAACGCACGCTGGGCGTTGGTTACAGCTTGGCGCTGGCGGACTTGGTCATCGGTCCGGTAACGCCGAGTAATACTGCGCGCGGCGGTGCAATCGTGCATCCGATTATGAAATCCATTGCCTTGAGCTTCGACTCTGACCCTGAAAAAGGTACGGAAAGCAAAATCGGTAAATACCTTTCACTGGTCAACTTCCACTCCAACGTAATTACCTGTCTGATTTTTATCACTGCCACCGCACCTAATCCGCTGGTCGTCGAATTGGTTGCCAAAGCCACTAATTCGCAAATCCAACTCTCTTGGGGTACTTGGTTCTTGGCAATGGTCGTACCCGGCCTGCTTGCTATGTTACTGATGCCGCTGGTGTTGTATTTCCTGTATCCGCCTGAAATCAAACAAACCCCTAACGCCACTGCATTGGCAAAAGAGCATTTGGCTGCCATGGGGACGATGAAGCGTGAAGAAAAAATCATGCTCGGGATTTTCCTGGTTCTGCTGCTGTTGTGGGCGGGTATCCCTGAAATGCTGTTCGGCGTGAAAGTTGACGCTACCGCCACCACCTTCCTCGGCTTGAGCCTGTGCCTGTTGACCGGCGTACTGACTTGGGACGACGCGCTGAAAGAAAAAAGCGCGTGGGATACCATTGTTTGGTTTGCTGCCTTGGTGATGATGGCAAACTTCCTCAACAAACTGGGCCTCATCAGCTGGTTGTCCGACTCCATGCAAAGCGGTATCGCCCACATGGGTTTGGGTTGGGAAGCCGGTTGCGCCCTGTTGATGCTGGCCTACCTCTACGCCCACTACGTTTTCGCCAGCGGTACGGCACACGTTACCGCCATGTTCGGCGCATTCTACGGCGCAGGCTTGGCCTTGGGCGCACCACCGATGCTGTTTGCCCTAGTTATGGCATCCGCTACCGGCATCATGATGTCGCTGACCCACTACGCCACCGGTTCTGCTCCTGTCATTTACGGCTCAAACTACGTCAACATGACCGAATGGTGGAAAGCCGGCTTCATCATGAGCGTGGTCGAAATCCTGATTTTCAGCACTGTCGGCATCTTGTGGTGGAAAGCCTTGGGCTATTGGTAATCCTTTAGCCGATTGAAAAATCAGGCCGTCTGAAACTCCAATTTCAGACGGCCTTTTGTTACAATTTCATTTTTACCGAACACACTCGATTACCGTGAAAATACTTATTCTCGGCAGCGGCCAAGTCGGCTCGACCGTCGCCCAAAACCTCGCCTCCGTTCCCAGCAACGACGTTACCATCATCGACATCGACGAAAAAGCGCTCAACCGCATCAGCAGTCGCCTCGATGTCCAAACCATCGTCGGCAACGGCGCATCGCCCTTTACCCTCGAACAGGCAGGCGCGGCGGACTCCGACCTCCTGCTTGCCCTGACCCGCAGCGACGAAACCAACATCGTTGCCTCCAAAATCGCCGCCGACCTGTTCAACATCCCCGGCCGTATTGCACGCGTACGCTCAAGCGAATACCTCGAATATCCGGTTGCCGGCAGCGACAAACCCGAAGAAGGCAGCCTCAACATCTTCGGCATTACCGAAACCATCAGCCCAGAACAACTGGTTACCGAACAACTTGTCGGTCTGCTCAGCTACACCAGCGCATTACAGGTACTCAGCTTTGCCAACGACCAAGTCCGCATGGTGATTGTTCAAGCTCGCAAAGGCGGTTTGCTGATCGGCCGTGAAATTGCCGATATCAACCAACACCTGCTCGAAGGCGCGGACTGCCAAATCTGCGCCATCTACCGCAACAACCGCCTGATCGTCCCAACGCCGCAAACCGTCATCATTGAAGGCGATGAAGTCCTGTTTGCTGCCGACATCAACAGCGTTGAAGCCATCATGCGTGAATTGCGTCCGAAAGAAGCGCGTACCCGCCGCATCATGATTGCCGGCGGCGGCAACATCGGCTACCGCCTCGCCAAGCAGCTCGAGTCCAAATACGACATCAAAATCATCGAATATAAACCCCACCGCGCCGAATGGCTGGCCGAGAATCTGGACAACACCCTCGTCCTGCAAGGTTCCGCCACCGACGAAACCCTGTTGGACGAAGAATACATCGACGAAATCGACGTCTTCTGCGCGCTGACCAATGATGACGAAAACAACATCATGTCCAGCCTGTTGGCGAAAAACCTTGGTGCTAAACGTGTAATCACCATCGTCAACCGCTCAAGCTACGTCGATTTGCTCGAGGGTAACAAAATCGATATCGTTGTTTCCCCCCATCTGATTACCATCGGCTCCATCCTCGCCCACATCCGCCGCGGCGACGTCGTTGCCGTCCATCCTTTGCGCCGCGGTACGGCCGAAGCCATCGAAGTGGTGGTACACGGCGATAAAAATACTTCCGCCATCGTCGGCCGCCGCATCAGCGGCATCAAATGGCCAAGCGACTGCTACATCGCCGCCATCGTCCGCGGCGCAACCGGCGAGGTCATCATGGGACACCACACCGAAACCATCCTCCAAGACGGCGACCACATTATCTTCTTCGTTTCACGCCGCCGCGTTCTGCCGGAGCTGGAAAAACTCATTCAAGTCAAAATGGGCTTTTTCGGTTAAACCCAAAATCCGTTTGCTTGAAGCGATAAAAAGGCCGTCTGAAAACCTTTTCAGACGGCCTTTATTTCTTGTTTTATTTACGCTTTGGCAACACTGTTTTTACGACCAAACCAAACAAAACCAATCACACCCAATACAATCATCGGCACGCTCAACCATTGACCCATGGACAAACCCAAAGTCAGCAGGCCGAGATAGTCGTCAGGCTGACGGGCAAATTCGGCAATAAAGCGGAACAAACCGTAACCACCCAAGAACAATGCTGCCGTTTGTCCGGCCGGACGCGGTTTTTTCGAAAAAATCCAAACGATGACAAACAGGCAAATGCCTTCAAGGGCAAACTGGTAAAGCTGAGACGGATGGCGCGGTAGCATGCCGTATTGTTGCAACCATTCGGCCCACAAGGGATTGTGCGCCGCAGCTTCCGCATCTTCGTAACGCGCTTGCGGAAAACCCATCGCCCAAAAAGCATTAAGTTCGGTCACGCGTCCCCAAAGTTCGCCGTTGATAAAGTTGCCGATACGGCCGGAAGCCAAGCCCAGCGGTACGAGCGGCGCAACGGTGTCCATCAATTTCAAGATACTGATGTTGTGCTTGCGGCCAAACAGCCACATAGCAACGACCACGCCCAAGAAGCCGCCGTGAAACGACATACCGCCTTCCCAAACTTTGAAAATATCCAAAGGGTTGGCCAGATAGTCGGAAAATTTATAAAACAAAACGTAGCCGATACGGCCGCCCAAGATGACGCCCAGGATACCCCAAGTCAGGAAATCGTCGAGTGTTTCTTTAGTAAACACAGAATTGCCCTGCGCGATACGGCGGCGGCCCAAAATCGTAAACAGGATAAAGCCGACGATATAGCTCAAGGCATACCAGCGGATGGCAAGCGGGCCAATGCTGATCAGCACCGGATCAAACTGGGGATGTATCATCATAATGTATGTTCCTTCTCTCAAAGGCCGTCTGAAAGCCTGAACTTTCAGACGGCCTGTATGCGGTGTCGGATGGTTTAACGCAAATCGCCAACCACATTCAAAATAGCAGATAACATTGCCTCGCCCAAGCGCAGCGAGCGTTGGCCGTTCCAGCCGAAATCGTCGTCCGGCAGGTTGGCATTGTCTTTAAACGGCATTTCCAAAGTATAGGCAAGGCAGTTGAAATGATTGCCGACCCAGTTGGTCGCCAAAGTCATGTTTGCCTGACCCGGCGCATCTTTGTCATAGCCGTAATCGTCTTGGAAATCGGGGCTGGCATTGAGCAGCGCGAGTTTGAATTGGTCTTCCAAGGCTTCGATGCGCTCGTTGTAGTTCGGCACGCCTTCGGTACCGGCCACAAAGACAAACGGCAGACCTTCATCGCCGTGAATATCCAAGAACAAATCCACGCCGGTTTCCATCATTTTCTCGCGGACGGTAAAAACTTCGGGGCTTCGCTCCAAAGTCGGGGTTTCCCATTCGCGGTTGAGGTTGGCGCCGGCGGCATTGGTGCGCAGATTACCCAATACCGAACCGTCCGGATTCATATTCGGCACAATGTAGAAAGTCGCACGGTCAAGCAGCATGCGCGCGGTCGGATCTTGCGGATCAAGCAGGCGGCCCAGCAAACCTTCGACAAACCATTCCGCCATGGTTTCGCCCGGATGTTGACGGGCGATAATCCAGACTTTCATGTCGCTTTCGACTTGGTTACCGATGGTCAACAGATTAATATCGCGGCCTTGAACAGTGCTGCCCAAGTCATCGATACGGCACAAACCGCTGCCCTGAGCATCGCCCAAAAGGTTCAAATGCTGCTCGTTGGAATAAGGCTCGAAATAAGCGTAGTAAACGCTGTTGGACAAAGGCGTATGGTTGATGGTCAACACGCCGTTTTCATAGCTGGTCGGCACGCGGAACCAATTTTGGCGGTCGTAAGAAGCGCAAGCCTGATAGTCTTCCCATCCTAAAGGATACGCAGCGTCCGCCGCATTTTCAAAATGCATCACGCAGTTTTGATAGGCCGCACCCTGCAAACGGAAGTAAAACCATTGGGCAAACTCCGAAGCATTGTCGGGACGCAGGGCGAGGCGGATATCGGCAGGGTTGCTCAAGTCTTTGACAACAACCGAACCGGCATCGAATTGGGTGCTGATTTTCATCATAGGTATCCTTAGTAATCGGCGAAGAGGCCGAAGCAAACCGTCATTTTACCGTTTGCATGAGGCTGGTTTCAACCATTTAACTGATTTAACAGGATTTCAAGCGCTTGGAAATATTGTTTCAGACGGCCTTTGGGATTAAGATAAAGGCCGAAATCATGAAACAAGGTTGAAACCATGACTCAGCAACAATCTGTCTCCTCTGCGATTAAAGCGCGCGTCCTTGCCGAATCTTTACCTTATATCCGCCGTTTTTCCGGCTCCATTATCGTCATCAAATACGGCGGCAACGCCATGACCGAGTCGGCCTTAAAAGAGGGCTTCGCACGCGATGTCGTCCTGCTCAAACTGATCGGCCTGCATCCCGTCATCGTTCACGGCGGCGGCCCGCAAATCAATGAAATGCTGGAAAAAGTCGGTAAAAAAGGAGAGTTTGTTCAAGGCATGCGCGTCACCGACAGCGAAACCATGAACATTGTGGAAATGGTTTTGGGTGGACACGTCAATAAAGAAATCGTTTCCATGATTACCACCTTCGGCGGTCGCGCCGTCGGCATTACCGGCCGCGACAACCACTTCATCAAAGCGGAAAAACTCCTGATCGACACGCCCGAACAAAAAGGCGTGGACATCGGCCAAGTCGGCACAGTGGCCGACATCGATACCCGTTTGGTGGAAGGCTTGGTTGAGCGCGGCTGCATTCCTGTCATTGCACCCATCGGCGTAGGTCAAAACGGCGAAGCGTTCAACATCAATGCCGACTTGGTTGCCGGCAAACTGGCGGAAAAACTTCAAGCCGAAAAACTGCTGATGATGACCAATATCCCCGGCGTACTGGATAAAGAAGGCAAATTATTGACCACCCTGACGCCAAGCCGCATTGACGAACTGATTGAAGACGGTACGCTGTACGGCGGTATGCTGCCTAAAATTGCCTCTGCCGTCGAAGCCGCCAAAAGCGGGGTCAAAGCCACGCATATCATAGACGGCCGCGTTCCCAACGCCCTGCTCTTGGAAGTACTGACCGATGACGGCGTAGGCTCAATGATTTTGGGCGAAGGCTAATCCGTTTTTCAGACGGCCTTATGCCTTATTTAATCAGCTTTTCACCCTAAAAAGGGTAAAAAATGTTACACTATACGGCTTATGTTTGTTTGAGCGATATTGACGTGAAACAAACTTACAGTCGGTTTCATACCGACGCCGATGCCATGCCCGGCAAAGACGGTATAATGGCTGTATTCACCAGACTTTGGCAATCATCCTTAAGGCCGTCTGAAACGTAACAAAGCTACTTTTCTTTTACCATCCTATTTGGAGATATTCATGAGCGCAATCGTTGATATTTTTGCACGCGAAATCTTAGACTCTCGCGGCAACCCTACTGTAGAGTGTGACGTATTGTTGGAATCCGGCGTCATGGGCCGTGCAGCCGTACCAAGCGGCGCATCAACCGGTCAAAAAGAAGCTTTGGAACTGCGTGACGGCGACAAATCCCGTTACTTGGGCAAAGGCGTATTGAAAGCCGTTGACCACGTCAACAACCAAATCGCGCAAGCCCTCATCGGCATCGATGCCAGCGAGCAATCTTATATCGACCAAATCATGATCGAATTGGACGGTACTGAAAACAAAGGCAACTTGGGTGCCAACGCGACTTTGGCCGTTTCTATGGCCGTAGCACGCGCAGCCGCTGAAGATGCAGGCCTGCCGCTGTACCGTTACTTGGGCGGCGCAGGCCCAATGGCCCTGCCGGTTCCGATGATGAACGTTATCAACGGCGGCGAACATGCCAACAACAGCCTGAACATCCAAGAATTCATGATCATGCCTGTCGGCGCAAAATCTTTCCGCGAAGCCCTGCGTTGCGGTGCAGAAATTTTTCACGCGCTGAAAAAACTGTGTGACGGCAAAGGCTTCCCAACTACCGTTGGCGACGAAGGCGGTTTCGCACCTAACCTGAACAGCCACAAAGAAGCTCTGCAACTGATCGTAGAAGCAACCGAAGCCGCAGGCTACAAAGCAGGCGAAGACGTATTGTTCGCACTGGACTGCGCATCCAGCGAATTCTACAAAGACGGCCGATACCATCTGGAAGCCGAAGGCCGCTCCTACACCAGCGCAGAATTTGCAGAATACTTGGAGGGCCTGGTTAACGAATTCCCAATCATTTCCATCGAAGACGGCATGGACGAAAACGACTGGGAAGGCTGGAAACTGCTGACCGAAAAATTGGGCAAAAAAGTTCAATTGGTCGGCGACGACTTGTTCGTAACCAATCCAAAAATCTTGGCCGAAGGCATCGAAAAAGGCGTTGCAAACGCATTGCTGGTTAAAGTAAACCAAATCGGTACATTGAGCGAAACCCTGCAAGCCGTTGACTTGGCCAAACGCAACCGCTACGCAAGCGTAATGAGCCACCGTTCCGGCGAAACCGAAGACAGCACTATTGCCGACTTGGCCGTTGCCACCAACTGTATGCAAATCAAAACCGGCTCCCTGTCTCGTTCTGACCGCATGGCGAAATACAACCAATTGTTGCGCATTGAAGAAGAATTGGCCGAAGCCGCTTACTACCCTGGCAAAGCTGCATTCTACCAATTGGGCAAATAAGCAGAATATAGGATATTGATTGTATGAAGTGGGTAACTTTTGTTTTAACCTTCGCACTTTTGTGCTGTCAGTACAGCCTGTGGTTTGGCAAAGGCAGCGTTGGGCATACGGAAGAATTGCAGGAGCAGCTCGTCCGTCAGGAGGAAAAAAACCAAACGCTCACTTTACGCAACAATTTCCTCAATGCGGAAGTTGAAGACTTAGCACACGGACAAGAGGCCATTGCCGAAATTGCCCGTGTCGAATTGGGCTATGTCCAAGACGGCGAAGTGTATTACCGAATCATCGACCGTCGCTAAACCCTGCAAAACAAAGATAGTGTATTGCACAGTCAAATAACTTTACATTTCTTGACGTTGTAATAATACGCACCCCGACTTATTCGGGGTGTTTGTTTTGTTTTGAATATATTCAATGTTTTGATTTATGTTTTATTTTCAATAAATTGAAAATGGCCGGCGAAAGCCCGGTTTAATTTTTCATTTATATCTTTCCACTTGGAAATCTTGGCCGTTCTGCAAAAGCGTAAACGCGATTACCGCCAGTTTCCGCATGATGGCGATTAATATCAGCTTTATATGTTTTCCCTTATTTTTCAGACGGCCTACAAATTCAGGAAAGGCATTGCAACGATATGCGACAACGGCAGGCATATAAAGGCTTTTCCGTATTTCCGAACTTCCGATTTTTGATATTCTGCTTTTTCCGTTTACGCTTGTTCCCGATTGATATTTTCTAGGGTCTAGGCCTAGATATGCCGTGAACTGTTTTGCATTTTTAAATTCATGTCTTTTATAGGTTGATAACAATACGGCTGTCGCTTGCTCGCCTATGCCTGTTATTGTTTTCAGCCTTTTGCGCAGGTTGTTGTAACTTGGATTGTCTTTGTAGAACTGGAGTAATTGCTTTTTGACTGTCTTTATTTGTGCTGTCAGGTTTGAAATAGTTGTTTGAATATGGGATTTGATGTAGTCGGGTGCTTCGTGTTGTTTGGCTTTTTCTGTTGCGCGTTGCTGTTTCAGATGGTCTAAATATCGGGCGATTTCTTGTAATTGCTTCTGTTCTTTTGCCGGTGGTTGCCATGCTTTTAATTTGTGCTTTCGGTCTTGGCAATATTGGGCTATCAACTTTGCATCTTGTGTGTCTGTTTTGGATCGTTGTAGTTCTGCTATCGCATATCCTTTTATCTTTCGTGGATTCTCTACGGTAATTGTATATCGTGAATAAAGATATTCGGCTAATGCTTCGTAATATGTGCCTGTTGCTTCGCAAACGCAATGGAGCTTATCGGTTACTTTATGACTTTGTAGCCACTTTATTAATTGTTCAAATCCTCCTTTGTTGTTCTGAAACTTCTTTTGATGATTTTGGCCGTCTGCAATCAAACAGCAATCTATTGTGAGCTTTGAAACGTCTATTCCTAAGTACATGGTTTAACCTTATTAATTCGGGCTTTTTGCCCTAGATAGTGTTCAAACTTAAGATGTACGAAAGCCCACGCTTCTATCTTTGCTACAAGCTGTACGCCTTGGCCGTACTTACGAAGTCGTGGGCTTTACTTGGTGTTTCGTCAAACGCCAAGCCCTCAATGGGCTGATTTACTCATTCAGGGCTTGAAGCTTATCGTTTGCTTGCCTTCGGCGACATTCGCCATGTGGCAGGGGTTGGCGCAAAAAACCGCACCAACCCTTCTTTAAAGCGTTTTTGGGTGAGCTAGCGTCAAGGGGTATCCAAAAAGATTTATAAAGACGATAAAGCTGTCTTTACAAATCTTTCTGGACGTCCTCCCCCTGACTTGATTAACGGTTGTTTTGTTTGTTTAGGTTCAATCCTGATGGGATTCATGAGCCTGTTTTAGCGCCATTTTGTGCGCCTATTTCGTTTCCTTTTTCAACATAACCGTCATACATTAGATTCTGTTGACTTTTACCGCCCATAGATAAAACTTGTGGCCTTTCTATTTCTTGTTCGGTTTCTTTAACTTCTGCTGTTTCGGTCTTTTTGGCTTTATAAGGATTGAACGGCAAGCCATCTTTGATATAGCTTAAACAGGTTTTTTTGCTGATTTCCGCAATCTTAGACCCTTGGTCTGTATAGCAATTACAGCCATTATCACTTTTTACGCAAGCAGAAGGCCAAGGCATGGCGGTTATTGATTTGTTTACGCCGTCATATATTGGCGCGGTTTCGGGTCTATCTTCAATTCTAGGCTTGTAGTCATCTTCTGATAGATGTGGCTTCGGCGGTTCAGGAAAAGCCGTTTGTGGCGTGTATTGCCCTTCTGCGTTGGTGCCGTTTGCTGTTGGAACAGCAACCGCCCCCACCGCTTCAGGGCTTGAGGCTTGCGCCTCAATTTTTGGCTTTTCCTGTTCTGCCTTCATTGTATCTATCCGAGTATTCCAGCTTGAATAGATATACCAACCAGCGGTAATTAATAAGGCAAGGACGGCGGGGAAGATATATACAACACGGCTTAGCTTGGTTTTGATTTTGGTGTGTTCTTCGGCTGATTTATATACGCCAAAAGCTTTTTTATCCAACGTATAAACGCTTTTTACAGCAGATGATACGTCTCTTGATGATGTCGGGTCTGCACACCTTTCCCATTCCAACATACGGCGAACGCCTAGATTTGTTTTACCGATATGGCAATGATGGCCAACCAAGGCGCGGACATTACTGTCAATTAATCGAGGATGTTGGGTCAACAAGAAAATATCAATGCCTTTATGGCGGTGCGTTTCTAGTTCTGCTACGAAATCGGGGACTTTTGAACCGCTTGGGCGTGGCCTAAATACGCGCTGACATTCGTCAATAACGAGTATTGCGCCTGTCGGTGCCCATTTGTGCCACGTCTGCATTGTTTCGCCTTCAGGAATAGGCAAATTTGGAATGATTTTTTCATCTACTTCAGGAATGCCGTCAAGATATAAAGGACGGTTTTTTAAGTCTTGACGTGTCATCAAGTCTGAAATCATTTTCAGGGTCTTGCCCGAACCCGGAACACCTGTAATTAAATAAAGCATACGTTACCCTTTTTATTTTTTACTGATAGAAGCTGACAGTTTAGAAAGACTTTTAAGCGAAACAACAAAGGCGAACGTTCCGAAAATCCAGTTCAGACAAACACCAATTCCTGCGATATAAGCCAAGTTCATGGCATCTGATGGGATACCGCCGATTTGCGTTTGAACGTGTGATAACAGAAAGCCTTGAATTTCATTTAGCCCTACATAACTGACAAATGACAGACCAAGCGCGGTTATAACTTTTCCTGCAACGGTCATTAAAACGCTTGTAATTAATTTGCCCCACATGATTAAAGCTCCTTGACTGCGTTAAAAGCAAAGAATCCGCACATTATGATCGTGCCTAGAATCAATATAGGACGAAGCAATCGGGCAATATTACAGAAATAGTCATAGGGAATATCAAACGTTCCTAATACGCCTAAACTGAACGTAGGGTTTGCCGGACAAGTGCCATTAGTGCTGAATATATCTAGCGGTTTCAGTTCAAGGTTGATTGCTTTTTCAGGGATTTCTAAATCTTTATAGTCAGTATCTCCTAAGTCTTTACATGCCGAGGCTTCGGGGTGTTTTTCGCAAAGGTCTTGGGCATCTTTGCCGTCTTTTCCGTCCTTACCATCTTTGCCGTCCTTACCGTCTTTTCCATCAGGCGCATCATCGGGTCTGTCATCAGGCTTGTCATCGGGTCTATCATCGGGTCTATCATCAGGTTTGCCGTCAGGATTGCCATCGGGTTTACCATCAGGCTTACCGTCAGGCTTTCCATCTGGATTACCGTTAGGATTTCCATCTGGATTACCGTTAGGATTTCCATCAGGACTACCGCCAGTATTGCCAGTCGGTGCAGGGCTATTATTAGTCTGTACAGAGGCTTCACTACTTCCGCCATTTGTTGGATTCGTGAAAGTTACTGTATAGGTCTTTTTGCCTTCAGGCGTTTCTACTGGGCCGATTGTAACGACTGTTCCGGCAGGGACTTTGATATTTTCTTGATATTCGGGTTTACCAGTGCCTTCTACAAAGGGCATTGGGTTTGCATCAATTGATGGGGTAAAGTATTGTAGGAATTTTTCATTTGTCAGAACTTCTGTATCTCTCATGTATAAAGTAAATGAAAATGGACTTCTAATGTCACTACCTCTTTTAACTTTACAATTGCCACCATTCAAATTAAATTGACATTCGTCTAAATGATAATATTCCCAAAATTTGGAATTACTTCTTTTATCCAATGCTATTTTTTCTTTTTCCCAAAAAGGACCTGCCAATTTTTCCATTTGGCCTTTCATAAGTTTTTCTGCTTCTCTTTGGCTTTCACCGCCTTTTCTGTAAGCACTTAAAACAGAACTATCAACGCCATAACATGCGGTTTTTTGCAATCTTCCTTCACGGTCTTTGGTAACAATACAATTTCTTGCTGGCCATTCTTTTAAAAATTCTTCGCTGACTTCATTCCATATGTAGCCATCAAATTCAAGATCAGATTTAACAACTTGATATGCTTCGTAAGCCAGCAATGCACCTCCTACATAAACATTAGCTCTAGAAGCTACGAGTTTTGCGCCTTGTTTTACTAAAGCAAATGAACCATTCAGAACGGTTTTTCTTGATACAGAAGCCTCAATAGTCGCATTTACTGTCTGTTTTGATAAATAACCCTCATATCGTGCCTTCATGGCCTCTGTTTGAAATTTTCTATAAGAATTATCTGATACAGAACGCGCCCACGGTTTCTTGTCCCAGTGTTCAGTATGCTGTTTCGTATAAGTAACAGTCTTGGAATTATTAACGTTAATTTCGCCAGCAACAGCAAAACTAGAAGTAAATAAAACTAACAAAGGAATGAGGAATTTATTCATTTTTAACTTTAATCTTATCTAGTTTCTTCTTCTCTATGGATTGGTTCAAATCATTCATGAACTTTTCCATATTTGAATCAGATGGACTTGGTTTATTTGGGTTCGTAGTCATTACAAAAATGTCATCATCTCCATTTCGTTTGATATTCGTCTTTTTATTCATAAGACTATAAATTAACAAAATCAGATAAAAGGCAATCATTAAATATCTAATTTCATTAGGAATGGAAATAATGCCCAAAATGTGCAATGTGAAAAGAATAATCAAAACAAGGTTATAAATTCGAGTAAACATATTTCTAACTTTCGTAAATGTTTCAGAAAATTAGATTCTATGCTTTATGCCTTGTTATGACTACTGAAAACTACGGATTAAGACGTATAAACAGATAGCTACCGCAAAAGGCGGTAACATACCTATAAGAAATTCGGTTTCGGGGGTCATTCTTCCTCCTTGTGGCTTATCATGCCTACAACTTTGACGGCAATCACAATCAGAAATAATGAAACCATTATTAAAACAATCTGATAGCCTAACTCACGGCCTGCTTGTGCAAATTCGCCAAATTCACATTGAGGGAACGTAAGTTTTACTGTCTGTTCTTGATACTTCCAAGCTTTACCATCAAAAACGGCGTGATGTAACACGCCGTCTTTGTCAATCGTTGGTGAAACTTGGGTCATCAAGACATTGACGGCTTCTTGTTCGGTTTCGTAACAAATTCGGCCTACTTGATAACCCATGATTACACCTTAAACCTGATTTGCACCGCGTTTACCGATACGAATCACAGCAAAGGCAATGGAAATACCTACAACAATGGCGCCCAATGCGATGATTTCGGCTTTGTAACCAGTGATTTCTTGTTTCACGGTGTCCAAAATGCCTTCAGCCATTACAGGTGCAGACATTGCAGAAACGGCAACAGTTGCCAGGGCGTACTTCGCCTTGTTTTTCAGATTTTGGAATTTCATTTTGTTTTCCTTTAGTTAATGTTGAAAAAAAGTTTTGCGGTGTTTCGGGGTCAATTCAAGGCACACCGCAAAGCCTTGAATCTTGTTTATGCTTCGTCTGAAAAATAGATGTTGTCTTTAAATGCGCGTGGGAATACTTGCATTGAAACAATTTGCTGTGGCTTATAGCCTTCATATTTTTCAGGGTGTTTGGTGCGAACTTCGCAAAGGCGCGTTTCAGTTTCGCTACGGATAATCAGGCCGACATAATGTGTCTTGGTAAATGTGCCGTCTTGGTTTTTGCGTTCACGCGTGAACATTCGATCAAATGATGCAATAACAAAAATACCTTGTCGGCGTTCGGTTTCTTGAGACATGATGTTTTTCCTTTCTTTAAGGTCAGTTTTGCTGGTATTCAACGGTTCGGGGGCGGGACGGGAGGGGCGCTCACACACGGCTTGCGCCGTTCTCCTTGCTTCGCAAGTGCGGTTTCGCGCCCATCCCGCCCCCGAACCAAAATCAACGATTGCTTGTTTCGCTACATATTGATGATGGTTTCTCGGTTGTAAAACGCCCATTTCGGGCTAATGAGGCTGGATAAAATACGGTTGTAATTTTCTTCTGTAATGGCTTTGAGTTCTCTGTTAAATTCATGTTTTGCATACTGTTTTAAATATGGCTCAATGCAGATAATCCATTGCTGGAGCTTCTCGCGCCACAGGCGCGAACCAGCACTTACAAACGAAAAATTGCTGTTTGCAATCTTCCACAGACTTTTTTTATCGATGGTTGTACGAATTAGGCGATAGCCTTTGTCTTCAGGAAGTCTGCTGTTAATGTGTTTTGAAATGTACTTGGCCACATATCTTGCCAAGCCTTTACTGTTGGTCTTTACCGGCAACAGTTCGGAACGGCCGAAACCGTATTTATCCATGTTTTCACGAAGGATTTGCCAAAGCTGACGAAGTGCTTTGTTTGCTGATGTGTAGTTTCGGGCTTGAATTTGCTTAAAATTCAGGCCACGTCTTATATCTTCGCGTGTATTAACAATCAGATGAAAATGAATACGACCGCTTTTCATGCGCTCATATACGCAGATGTAGTGTTCAAAATGTTTTTTCAGGAAATTGGTGCGTAAGCTGTGGAAACGGCGTTGTGCTTCTTTCACTTCTTGAACGTCATCCGAAAATGTCAAAGTCAAAAAGCCAACATGGTTAAGGCCGAATGTTTCAATGAATTGATGTACATTCATTTCCAAAGCGCATGATGATTTTTTGTGTGATGTTGAAAACTCGTTAAATTCGGGTTTGTATTCGTTCGGAAGGAATTTTTCATAACCAATCGGCATTTGCTTTGCATTGTTTTTATTAAGGTTTTCTGTCTCAATGCAGTTGTTACTATTTAGACAAGGAAGAGCGCGTTCCGCGCTTGCTGAAGCTGAACGATTCATGCGTTTTCCTCCTGATTCATAAAATCAGTAACGCATAACTCGCCATATAAAGAAGCGGTTTCTTCTGTTGCTTTTGGATTTTGGGGATTAGTTACAGGGAAGGCTCTTGTATTAATGAGCTTTGAATAGCCGTTTTTATCGGAGAAAAGACGGACGATGTAGGCAACTGGATTTTGTTCCGGTTGTGGTGTGATAGTGTAGAAACAAAGTGACATTTTAGACCCCTCTCAAATATCGGTTAAAAATATTTGTCAAGGGGTTTTAACTAAGATTTACGCCCCTTGATTGAGGCGTAATATATAAGGCCGTCTGAAAACATATTTTTCAGACGGCCTTTTTTATCGCAATCGCTATATAATCACATATCCCAAAATCAAATCACACCCATCATGTATGACGTAAACACCCACGATGTCCGCCGATTCTTTGCCCACGTCTGGCAACACAGGCTCGCACCGCTCCAATTGGATGGCCTGCAACAAAAAGCATTGCGCATCATCGAAGCCCATCCCGAATACGGACACTATCTCGAAGACATCGAACAATATTTAGATAAAGAATGGTTGCCCGAAGACGGCGAAAGCAACCCATTCCTGCATATGTCGCTACACCTTTCCCTGCAAGAACAAAGCGCCATTGATCAGCCCCCAGGCATCCGTACCATCCACCAACAACTTTGCGCCCGTTACAACGGCGACTGGGTCAAAGCCGAACACGACATGATGGAAGCCTTGGCAGAAACCATCTGGGAAGCACAACGCTACGGACGAGGCCTTGACGTCAATGCCTACATGACCCGCTTGCGGAAATTGGTCGGCTTAGGCCAAGAAGAAAAAGCCCGCCTCAATCCCCATGAAGTCGGCCTGATGGATACAAAGTAACTTCTTTTCAGACGGCCTCAACCCATACAAATCCTTACGCTTACCAAAGCCAACGTTTCCATATTTCATGCTAAATTATTTTTTTAAAATCCGCATTACAAGGAAAACCAAAATGCTCCGCCCAGCCCTTACCGCCCTACTGCTAGCTGCCTCCCTGCCCGTAGCAGCAGAAAGCCTCAACTACAACATCGTTGAATTTTCCGAATCCGCCAACATGGAAGTGCCGCGGGATACCATGACCGCGCATTTCAGTATCAACGCAGAAGGCAAAGACCGTCAAGCCGTCAACCAAGTCTTCATGAAAAAATTTAACCAGTTCAACAAAATCTCTCAAAACAACAAATTTAAAGCAGAGCTGATGGAGCGCAACGCATCCCCGCGCTATCAATACACCAACGGCAAACGTACCCAAACCGGCTGGGAAGAACACGCCTACTTCAAAGTAGAAAGCAAAGACTTTGAAGCACTCAACCGCCTGATTGCCGACAGTATCAATATCGCCGTTTTGGAAAGCTCCTCATTTTCCGTATCCAAAGAAAAACGTGAAGAAACCGTCGATCAACTGAGCAAGGCCGTCATCCTGCGCTTCAAAGACCGCGCCCAAAACCTCGCCCAAACGCTTGGCTTCTCCAGCTACAAAATCGTTAAACTCAACTTGGGCCACATCGGCAACCGCCAAGTAGGCGGCGATTTTGCACACGCCAAAATGTTGCGGGCAGCCTCTGTCGCAGAGATGGCTGCGGGAATAGAAGATGGTGTACCAGCCTCTCCAGGTTCGGAAGAAATCAGCCTGACCGTCAGTGGCTCGGTACAAATGTAGGATTTTCTTTTAAATCATTTTAAAGGCCGTCTGAAAGTATATTTTTCAGACGGCCTTTATGTTGCTCAACAATTAGAACGGAATATCGTCGTCGATATCATCAACCGGAGCGGTCGGTTGTGCCGGAGCGGGACGACGGGCTGGGGCGGCTGGGGGTTCTTGAGCCGGAGCAGATTGGTATTGCTGTTGTGGCGCTTGTTGGTAACTGCCTTGGCTTGAATGAGCGCCTTGGTTGTAGCCGTCATCGTATGGTGCGCCGCCGCTGTTGTCGTTGCGGCCGCCAAGCATTTTCATTTCGTTGGCGATGATGTCGTAAGCAGTGCGCTCAATGCCGTCTTTGCCTTGGTATTTACGGCTTTGGATACGGCCTTCCAGGTACACTTGGCTACCTTTACGCAGGTATTGACCTGCAATTTCGGCGAGTTTGCGGTACATGGTGATGTTGTGCCATTCGGTACGTTCTACGCGCTGGCCGTTACGGTCATTCCAAGTTTCGCTGGTGGCAACGCTGAAGTTACAGACGGCCTCGCCATTGGGCATATAGCGGACTTCCGGGTCGCGGCCGAGTCGGCCAATGAGGATAACTTTATTCAATGACATTTTACACTCCTGTGATAATTTTTTCGGCGGCCTCTTGGTCGAATCCTTTTTGCAAGGCCTTGATATAAATGGTTTGTTTGTCTGCGCTAAAGCTGATGCTTTCAACGCCTTCAATTTCGGTCAATTTTTGGTAGAGCAAATCCGGATTTTGTTGCCATTCGGCGTTAAGCGGATAGCTGAGGTTTTTGACAGGTTTCGGTGCCGGAGAAATGACTGCCAATACCAGCCACAGCAACATCAATACGCTACAAAAGGCAAATACGCCTACAAAACCGTATTTTTGGAACAATAAACCACCGGTTGCGCCGCCGACAAACAAGCCGACCGACTGCATAGTGTTATATACGCCCATCGCCGTACCTTTCAAATCGGACGGAGCAATTTTTGACACCATAGACGGCAGGCTGGCTTCCAATACATTGAAACCAATAAAGTAAACAATCAGATAAGCGGTAATCAACCATACCGAGTGCATGCCAAACAGCAAACCTATTTGCGCCGCGGCAATGCAGACGATACCAAGGATAAACACTTGTTTGAGCTTGTTGCGCGTTTCGCCGACGATAATCAGCGGCACCATAATAATCAGGCCGGTAATGGTTGACGGCAGATAGACTTGCCAGTGATGGATTTTTTCCAAACCCAACTGCGTCATGGCAAACGGCAATGCGGTAAATAAAGCCATTTGCGCCGCATGCAAGGCAAAAATACCGAAGTCGAGATTGAGCAGTTGGCGGTTTTTCAATACCTCGCCCATACGCGAAGGCTGCGCCTGCGTGTCTTCGTGCATTTTTGACACTTCAGGATCAGGCGTCATCCAGGCAACCACGCCGATACTGATTACAGTCAGAATGCCGGTCAGCGCAAACAGGCCGGATACGCCGATAAAGCTGGCAATCATCGGCGCAAGCACCAGGCTGACGGAAAAGGTCAAGCCGATACTCAGGCCGATCATCGCCATCGCACGCGTCCGCACTTCATTACGGGTCAAATCCGCCAGCAAAGCCGTTACCGCCGCGCTGACGGCACCCGTGCCCTGAATGGCACGCGCGGCAACCAACATCTGCAGGCTATCGGCAACTGCAGCCAAAAAACTACCCGCCGCAAACACAATCAAGCCGGCATAAATCACTTTTTTACGGCCGAACTTATCGGAAGCCATGCCCAAAGGCAGTTGCAGCAAAGCCTGTGTCAGCCCGTAAATACCCATCGCCATACCGACCAACGCTTTATTGTTTTCTGCGCCGGGCAACGAAGCGGCATACATCGCCAAAACGGGCAACACCAAAAACATCCCCAACATACGCAGTGCGTAAACGCCGGAAAGTGTGGTACTGGCACGCCACTCGTGCGGAAACATTTGAATGCGGTTATCTCTTGCCATAAATAATGTTTCAGACGGCCTTAAGTTTGCGAAAGGCCGTCTGAAAGTGTGAATTAACAGATTTTCTGATTATACAGGATTCAAAGGAATTGCATGGGGTCAAATCGCAAGCCGTTTATCGCAAACCTGCTTCATCGGTATAAAACGGTTTCAACAAAAAACAACATCACGCAACATCTGCCCTATCCCATTATCCCCAATCAACCCCACTGCCATCTATTTCGCCACGCGCCTAACACGGCATTTGGATATTTATTACTGCCCAAGCTGCCGTTAAACCTTGCCAAAGCGCGGACAACATTGCCTTTTTCGATATTGTTGTAATGGCGCAGAATGGTGCAGCCATAGCGCAGATTGGTGCGGATATCGAAAAGATTGTGCGACGGATTGCCGATATAGTTTTTCCAAAACGGCATCACCTGCATCAAACCGCGCGCGCCCACTCCGCTGATGGCATATTGGCGAAACGCGCTTTCCACTTCAATCAAACCCAGAATCACTTGAGTATTGAGTCCGGCGCGACTGCTTTCGTATTGAATATTGACCAACAAACGGCGGCGCTCGCCCTCATCGGGAATAAAGCGTGCCAATCGGGAAGACATCGCCGCCAACCAACGTTCCCCTTCCCTCGAATCGGCAAACACCAGCCGCGCAGGGCTGGCACTATTAATCGAACTGCGCATCACGGAAGCCACATCATCCGCCAGCGTTTCTTCACGTTGCGCCCCCGCCCATGCGGTCGTAGGCGTCAAAAGCATGGCTCCGCCGACTTGCAACATACGGCGGCGCGATAAAAATAAGGAATCTTGGTTTTCCGATTTCATGTATTTTCTCTTTTTAGGCCGTCTGAAAAGTTCAGACGGCCTTTGATATATTGGCTTAAAATCAGCATTATAAAATACATCTATGAGCAGAATCAAAGAGCTGTATTCCTTTTATTGTCAAGTGATACCGCCTCAAGTAACATTTAGGTTTTTCTAATCAAGCGGTATTTTTTATGACCACCACTCCCGCCAACGTTTTAGCCTCCGTCGACTTGGGTTCCAACAGTTTCCGCCTGCAAATTTGCGAAAACAACAACGGCCAGCTGAAAGTCATCGACTCGTTCAAACAAATGGTTCGCTTTGCCGCCGGCTTGGACGAACAAAAAAACCTGAGCGAAGCCTCTCAAGAACAAGCATTGGAATGCTTGGCAAAATTTGGCGAACGCCTGCGCGGATTCCAACCTGAAAACGTGCGCGTGGTGGCTACCAATACTTTCCGCGTCGCCAAAAACATCGCCCAATTCCTGCCTCGTGCCGAAGCGGCGTTGGGTTTCCCCATCGAAGTGATCGCCGGCCGTGAAGAAGCGCGTCTGATTTACACCGGCGTAGTGCATACCCTGCCGCCCAAAGGCGACAAAATGCTGGTTATCGACATTGGCGGCGGCTCGACCGAATTTGTCATTGGCTCGGATTTGCAACCGCTGACCACAGAAAGCCTGCCTTTGGGCTGCGTAACGTACAGCATGCGCTTCTTCCAAAACAAAGTGACCGCCAAAGATTTCCAAGCCGCCGTTTCCGCCGCGCGTATTGAAATCCAACGCATCAGCAAAATGATGAAGCGTACCGGTTGGGATTTCGCCATCGGCACGTCCGGTTCGGCAAAATCCATACGCGACGTTTTGGCAGCCGAATTGCCGCAAGAAGCCGACATTACTGCCCAAGGTATGCGTTATCTTGCCGATAGGATTATCGAAGCGGGTTCGGTTAAAAAAGCCAAATTTGAAAACCTCAAACCCGAACGTGTCGAAGTTTTTGCGGGCGGATTGGCCGTGATGATGGCCGCTTTTGAAGAACTCTCGCTGACCAAAATGACCGTTACCGAAGCCGCCCTCCGCGACGGCGTATTCTACGACTTAATCGGCCGCAGCCTCAATGTCGACATGCGCGAACAGACAACGGCAGAGTTCCAAAAACGCTACCACGTCAGCCTCAACCAAGCCAAACGCGTTGCCGATACCGCGCAAGCCTTCATGAACAGCCTGTGCCACGCCAAAAACGTAACCGTTCAAGAGCTTGCCCTGTGGAACCAATACCTCAGCCGCGCAGGCCGTCTGCATGAAATCGGTTTGGATATTGCCCATACCGGTTATCACAAACACTCCGCCTATATTCTCGAAAACGCCGATATGCCGGGCTTCTCACGCAAAGAGCAAACCATTTTGGCGCAACTGGTTATCGGCCATCGCGGTGACCTCAAGAAAATGGCGGACATTATTGGCAACAACGAAATCATGTGGTGTGCCGTATTGTCCCTACGTCTGGCCGCCCTCTTCTGCCGTTCGCGCCTGCCGCTTGATTTGCCGCCGCAAACCCAGCTTCGCGTCGATGAAAACAACCACAGCTTCATCTTGCGCATCAATGCCCAATGGCTGGAGCAACACCCCCTCATCGCCGATGCGTTGGACTATGAAAGCGCACAATGGCAAAAAATCGATATGCCTTTCTCGGTTCAAGCACAATAAACCGCGCTCCGTTATAATAGGCAGCTGTTCAAAATCCAAACTGCAGGCCGTCTGAAAACGACAGCCTGCCATACATTAAGGAAAACCATGAGAAAACCCCAACGCGGCTACGCCCGCCAAGACCGTGTCAAAGAACAAATCATGCGCGAACTTGCCGAACTCGTCCGCACCGGCCTGAAAGATCCGCGCGCAGGCTTCATCACCATCAACGAAGTCGAAGTCACCCGCGATTACAGCCACGCAACCGTGTTCTACACCGTCCTCGACGACAGCACACGCGACATTACCGAAGAAGCTTTGGAACACGCCAAAGGCCATTTGCGCAGCGAATTGGCCAAACGCATCAAACTCTTCAAAACGCCCGAGCTGCACTTCAAATACGACGAATCACTCGAACGCGGCATGAGCATTTCCAGCCTGATCGACCAAGTGGCGGCGGAAAAACCGGTTGAAGACTGATTGATTAAAACACACAGGCCGTCTGAACCCTTTCAGACGGCCTGAACATTAATATTCCCTAATTAATATGACCAATAAACCCACCAAACGCCCGATTAACGGCGTTCTTCTCCTCGACAAACCTGAAGGCCTTTCCAGCAACACTGCCCTGCAAAAAGCGCGGCGCTTGTTCCGTGCCGAAAAAGCCGGGCATACCGGCGTACTCGATCCTTTAGCCACAGGGCTTTTGCCTGTTTGTTTCGGCGAAGCGACCAAGTTCGCCCAATATCTGATTGATGCCGACAAAGCCTATACGGCCACGCTGAAACTGGGCGAAGCCAGCAGTACAGGCGATGCCGAAGGCGAAATCGTTGCCACCGCACGCGCCGATATTTCATTGTCCGAATTTCAGACGGCCTGCCAAGCCTTAACAGGCGATATCCGCCAAGTGCCACCGATGTTTTCCGCCCTTAAACACGAAGGCAAACCGCTGTACGAATACGCACGCAAAGGCATCGTTATCGAACGCAAAGCGCGTGATATTACGATTTACTCCATTGATATTACTGATTTTGATGCACCCAAAGCCGTGATAGACGTACGTTGCAGCAAGGGTACTTACATCCGCACCCTCAGCGAAGATATCGCCAAACACATCGGCACATTCGCCCACCTGACCGCCCTGCGCCGTACTGAAACCGCTGGCTTTACCATTGCCCAAAGCCACACGCTCGAAGCCTTGGCAGAATTGGACGAAGCCGAACGCGATGCCCTGCTGCTGCCTTGCGATGTTTTGGTGCAACATTTCCCCAAACTTGAGCTAAACGACTACGCCGTTACCATGCTTAAACACGGCCAACGCCCCCAGTTTACCGAAGACATTTCTGCCGAGCAGCCCATCCGCGTGTACAGCCGAAACGGCACATTTATCGGACTGGTGGAATATCAAAAAGAAATAGGCCGTCTGAAAGCCTTACGCCTGATGAATACCGCCGACAAATAACTTCCTGCAAAGAGAGCCAATCATGAAAGTCTATACCGCCGCCCAAATGCGTGAACGCGAACAAGCAGCCGTCGATAAAGGCACAAGCTTCGACCAACTGATGGAAAACGCCGGCAGATCTGCCGCCCAAGACCTCATGCAGCGTCACCCTCAAGTCGGACGCGCCCTGATCGTTTGCGGCAAAGGCAACAACGGCGGCGACGGCTTAGTCATGGCAAGATATATGCAGGCGCAAGGATGGCACATCGACATTCTGTTTTCACTCGGAGAAAACCTCTCCCCCTTGGCTCAAACCAATCGCGAACGCCTCAACGGTTTACCCCATATTGAATTGATATCCGCACAAGAACTGGAAGGCCGTCTGAAAAACGGTTACGACATCATTATCGAAGGCATATTCGGCACAGGCTTCAGCGGCGCACTTCCAACCGAAATCGCCGCCCTCTGCAGCCAACTCAATCATTCAAACGGCCTGAAGGTCGCCCTCGATATCCCCACCGGCCTCAACTGCGACACCGCCGAAGCCGATCCCGACACATTCCGCGCAGACCTTACCTACACCTTTGCCGCCTACAAACCGGCACACTTAAGTGAATCCGGCAAAACCTATTGTCAAGAAACTGTCTGTTTACCTATTGGCATTGATTAAAAAAGCAAATAATATGTCATATTTAAATCGCTTTATTTTTAGAAACAACACATTCTAAAAAAAACACGCGAATTAATTTACAAGCCAATCATCAACGACACGGAAACAGACAATGAACGAACAAGAATACCGCCAAACTTTTAAAGAAGATCAGGCTGTCGGCTGGGAAGCCATCGATACTGCGCTTAAAGCACTTTATGGTGATATCAAACCTCGTCATTACGGCTCTATTATCAAATACATTCTAGGTGGTGATGACCCATTAGACGGTAGTAGTATTTATGATTGCGAAGAGCAAACCTTCCATCGCCACATTGTTTCCTACGGCATGAGCGAACTTTACTTTAATCCAGAACTTGCCGGTGCAGATTACAGTAAATGGGGATTTGAATTTACCTTCCGTACTCCCCCTTACGATCAGGATCCGAATTCTGGCTACAACACCAAACACGAGCCTTACTGGGCAATTAATCTAATGAATAATCTTGGCCGTTACGTTTTTGAAAGTGGTAACTGGTTTGAAGCCTACCACTTTACTTCAACTAACGACCCTATCCGAATGGATACAGAAACCGCCATCGTCGGCGTAGCCTTCGCACCAGACCCCAAGCTGCCTGCTATCAAAACACCAAACGGCGAAGTTCAATTTCTGCAGATAGTCGGCCTTACCCAGCCCGAGCTTGACTGGCTCTGGCAAGATCCAACAACCAAACGTTGCCAAGAGCTGATCGATATGATGCGCAAAGACAATCCACTGTTGATTACCGATTTAGCACGTACAAAAAGCTATGTCCAACCCTAATTGATTAAACCGAAGGCCATCTGAAAACAGATTTTCAGACGGCCTTTAGTTTATATTTCAAATAAAAATAATAACTTACTTCCAAATCTGTGCCAATTTAATCCCCAGCGCCGTCAAACCAAACGAACCGAAAACATGCAGACAGGTCGCCATCAAAGCCATGCCCCAACGTTGCGTCTGCATCAAACCCACCATCTCCACTGAAAAACCTGAAAATGTGGTCAAGCTGCCGAGAAAGCCGGTAATCCAAAGCAAACGCCATTGCGGATCGGTTAAGAGTTCTGCCAATACGCCGATTAGCAGCGCACCCAGCCAGTTTGCCGCCAATGTACCAATAGAAAAAGGCGCAGAAGACACCAGCACCAAGCCAAACAACAAACGCAATACAGCCCCGACAGCGGCACCGCAAACAATAGGAAAAATATAAGCAAACATAACAAGTTAAACATTCAATTCAAAAAACAGGCCATCCGGTCATTAGGCCGTCTGAAAACCAAGCAAGGATGCCTTCATATCTTATTGCCAAATCTTAGGCGCGGATTTCAAATACCTGTCGTCATCGAAAGTACAAATCCATTGCGGCTTAAGCGCGATAAAAATAGCTGTTGAAATACCGCTCAAAAATGCCTCTGCCCAAGCGATTAAGAAGAAAACAGGAAAAGCTGTTTTCCACAATACCGACGTATCAAATACATCCGCCCAGTCTAACAAACCGACCAAAATTACGCCGGTAAACACCATACCGACCGCCGCGGCCCAGAAACCATTCAGAAAAATAAAGATAAAGATATTGGCAGGCAAACGCGACACCCAATGGCGGAAACCCAAGTTCACCAACAAAGGCGGAAGCAATACGGACAAGGCGTTGATGGGGAACATATGCCAATCGCCCCAAAGCCACAAATACGGAAAAAACAGCAAAACGCCAAGACAGAAAGCGGCAGAAGTGCCCAGCATTAAAGCCGTCAGGTTCAAAGCGAGCAAATGATAGCTCATGCCGGCCAATTGTCCGCTTTCAGGAGAGGCATTCAAACTCCAAGCCAGCGGCAACATCACGGCAGCCACCAAAAATGTGGAACGATGTTGCGATACCGACACCCATGCCTGCTTTGCACACAAAGCAAAAATCACCAGCAACACAGGCCATGCCGCCATCACGATACCGACGGGAAACCATCCGTTTTGAAAAATCATCATCTCATCCGCAAAATGTTCAGACGGCCTATTATACGCGTCTCAAGCCATAGCTTTGACAAACCTGTCTGCGTTTGCCGTTAAAGCTTGTTTCGGCTGGTTTTGTTTACCCGAAAAAAGCGTTAGAATAACGGACTTTGCCGTTTAATTAAGGGGATGGACGCATGCTTTGGACAATATTGGCTTTAATTCTGCTGGCTGTCATAACCGGCTTGTTCTGGTGGCGCCAGAAACAAGAGCAAAAGTGGCGCCAAGAATTGGCCCAACTCAGTGGCGACGAACAAGAAATAAACGAAGAAAACAGCTCGGTCGGTTTTTCCGACCAACTGAACAGCCTGAAACGTTTGTTCAGCATGAACAAGCGCACTGCCGACAACCATAAAATCGCCCGCATCCGCCTGCTTTCCGCGCTCGAACACAATAAAATGCAACGCGCCGAAACAGAAGAAGAGCACACAACAGAGCCAGTTGCTGAAGAGCCGGAACACATCGCAGCTACCGAAGAAGAAATCAAAGTTGCGCCTAAAACCCGCAAATCTGCCAAACCGGAACGTATTCCTAAAATCACGCCGTTTGCACAAATGGAAACGCCCGAATACAGCCCATCTTTGGTGCAAAACAGCAATTTTGAAGAAATCACCTTAGAAGAAGCCACTCGTTCCCTGCATGAAGCAGCGGTTGAAGAATGGAACGAGCATTTGGCCGAAAAAAATGCGCCGATTTACAAAGACGAAGTCGAAACCCCATTATTGCGCGCTTCATCCCTGCCAATGACAGGCATGGAAATAATCGACTACAACGACCCTATCTTGCGCCGCACACGCGAACGTGCCTTGTCGCGGGCCAATAATGTCCGCGTGGCAGAAGCCAATGCGCCGCATATCGAAACCGTTCAGACGGCCTTAAGAACTGCCGAAAAAGAAGCCATCCTCCCCTATACTTCTATGCAGGCATTCCCTTCTGAAATTCAAGCGGAAGATATTCACGACAACCTTGCCCGCCGTACCGCTGCACGCCACAAACTGGCCGCGGCCGTCGCCCCTTTGCGCGACTACTCTCCGCGCACCATCGAAAATGACGAAATTCTGGCCAACTTGGGACAAATCAGCCGTCCTGCCAGTCTGCGCCGTCAAGTTCGCCATACCGAAGCGGCCGCCGAAAGATGGGCGCGTAAACGAGCTGCCACGGAAGCTGTTGCACCACAACCGGCAACACCGTCCCGTCCGAAACCGGCTGCGCCTGTTAAAAAATCCCCTTATATCTCCCGACCTGCCGCACCAAACGCAACCGTAGTCGAGCCGCCTGCCGTACCGGTTGTCCCTATGGCTAAAACCGACATTTCGGAGCCGCCTGTTTTCCAAACCTCGATTGCGCCGATTGACATCCCCGAGCCGCCTGCTTTTGAACATAAAATCCAAGTGCCGATTTTTGATTCGCAAGTCAATGCGCATGTCAGCAACCAACCTGAACGCAGTATCCGCGATTATTTAATCAGCGAATCTGCCGTCGAAGAAACAGAATTCGATGGTGAGCCGGAAGCTCCTGTACAAGCGGAAGCAGAAGCTATTCAAGCGGTTGAAACCATTGAACCCGTTGAATCTGTTGAAACAATCGCAAGGCCGTCTGAATATACACAGACAGTCGTTGAAACGCCTGTTCAAACCGTAGAACCAAGCGTTCAAGAGAGTATGCCAAGTGTAGTTATTCCAGCTTCGGCAACACTGACCGAGGCACACCTACCGACTACCGCCCTGCTTCTGCCGCCGCAGTTTGACCCAAGCGCCTCGCAAACTGAAGAACAGCTGCTGGAAAACAGCATTACCATCGAAGAAAAACTGGCCGAGTTCAAAGTTAAAGTCAAAGTGATGGACTCCTATTCCGGCCCGGTCATTACGCGCTACGAGATTGAGCCTGATGTCGGCGTGCGCGGCAGTGCCGTTTTGAACCTTGAAAAAGACTTGGCGCGCTCACTTGGCGTGGCTTCCATCCGCGTGGTGGAAACCATCCCCGGCAAAACCTGCATGGGCTTGGAATTGCCTAATCCGAAACGCCAAATGATCCGCCTGAGCGAAATCTTCAATTCGCCTGCGTTTACCGAATCCAAATCTAAACTGACCCTGGCCCTCGGCCAAGACATTACCGGCCAGCCTGTTGTGACAGACTTGGCTAAAGCGCCGCATCTGCTGGTTGCCGGTACGACCGGTTCGGGTAAGTCCGTAGGCGTGAACGCCATGATTCTGTCCATGCTCTTCAAAGCAACGCCTGAAGACGTGCGCATGATTATGATTGACCCGAAAATGCTGGAGTTGAGCATTTACGAAGGCATTCCACACCTGCTCGCCCCTGTCGTGACCGATATGAAACTGGCTGCAAACGCTCTGAACTGGTGCGTCAACGAAATGGAAAAACGCTACCGCCTAATGAGCTTTATGGGCGTACGCAACCTTGCCGGTTTCAACCAAAAAATTGCCGAAGCCGCCGCTCGTGGCGAAAAAATCGGCAGCCCGTTCAGCCTCACGCCTGAAAATCCTGAGCCATTGGAGAAATTGCCGTTTATCGTGGTCGTGGTAGATGAGTTTGCCGACCTAATGATGACTGCAGGCAAAAAAATTGAAGAACTGATTGCCCGCCTCGCCCAAAAAGCACGTGCAGCCGGCATCCATTTGATTCTTGCCACTCAACGCCCAAGCGTGGATGTCATTACCGGCCTGATTAAAGCCAATATTCCGACACGCATTGCTTTCCAAGTGTCCAGCAAAATCGACAGCCGAACGATTCTTGACCAAATGGGCGCGGAAAACCTGCTCGGTCAAGGCGATATGCTGTTCCTGCCGCCCGGCACCGGCTATCCGCAACGCGTACACGGCGCATTCGCATCCGATAATGAAGTACACCGCGTAGTGGAATACCTGAAACAATTCGGTGCGCCTGACTATATCGACGATATTTTAAGCAGCAGTTCGACCGAGGACTTTACCGGTACCAGCCGCAGCAACGACAGCGACCTCGACCCCATGTATGACGAAGCCGTTTCCGTTGTCTTAAAATCGCGTAAGGCCAGCATTTCCAATATCCAACGCCAACTGCGCATCGGCTACAACCGCGCCGCCCGCCTGATTGACCAAATGGAAGCCGACGGTATTGTTTCCCCGGCTGAAAACAACGGCAACCGCACCATCTTGGCGCAAAGCAGCGACCATCTGGATTAATTTATCTTTGTTTAAAATTAAGGCCGTCTGAAAACTTTTCAGACGGCCTTTTTTATCAGATAATCAGTTCAAAGATTCCGATTAAATGAATAATCTGTAAATAATATTACTAACAAAACCAAATGCTTTTGCATTAACGGCATTTGCTTCGCTATTAAATAAACCCAGCCTCAATAAACAAAACTCGACCTGCAAGATATATCCCTATCCATTTGTCACCATTTTCAGACGGCCTTTTGTCAAGACCGGAAAAAACAGGTAAATCTGTTTTTCGATTAGAAGCATTATTATTATGATGCATGCCTTCGGCAACACCCCACCCTTTACGAGGAAAAACAAATGAAAAAATATTTTGCAGAATTTTTCGGCACTTTCTGGCTGGTATTCGGCGGCTGCGGTAGCGCAGTTTTGGCAGCAGCCTACCCTGAGCTTGGCATTGGCTTTGCCGGTGTCGCTTTGGCATTCGGTTTGACCGTACTGACCATGGCTTATGCCGTTGGCCACATTTCCGGCGGCCACTTTAACCCTGCCGTTTCCGTCGGCCTCTTCATCGGCGGCCGTTTTAACGGTAAAGACCTGTTGCCTTACATCGTATCCCAAGTTGTCGGTGCGATTGCCGCTGCAGGCGTTCTGTATCTGATTGCTTCCGGTAAAACCGGTTTTGATGCTGTTGCCTCCGGCTTTGCCAGCAATGGTTTCGGCGAGCACTCTCCTAACGGTTATGACATGATGGCCGCGTTGCTGATCGAATTTGTCCTAACCGCATTCTTCCTGATCATCATCATGGGTTCTACCGACAAACTGGCTCCGGCCGGCTTCGCCCCTATCGCCATCGGCCTGGGTCTGACCCTGATTCACTTGATCAGCATTCCTGTGACCAATACTTCCGTTAACCCTGCACGTTCTACCGGCGTTGCCTTGTTCCAAGGCGGCTGGGCTGTTGAACAACTGTGGTTGTTCTGGTTGGCTCCTATTGCCGGCGCAGCAGTGGGCGCGGCTATTTACCGCTTCGTTTTGGCTAACGACAACAAATAATCTTGACGGAATGACATTCCCGGTGCGGCTGACACTCTAAACTGACCGCCCCAAGTTGCCGAGACACAAACGCACCGCCTGACTCAGACGGTGCGTTTATTTTTGCCATGTTACAATACTTTCTTTTCTTACATTCTCAAACCATCATGCAAACCTTACCTTTTCAAACCGATATCGCTGACAGAATGCTGGTCAATACCGAAAATGAAACCATCCATCCCGATGCCGTATTCGTACAAACGCAAAATGGCTATTGGATTGCTTGGCACGACCAACAGGCCGCCCTGCTTGCCCCCGACACACCACCCGATATTCCCTGCTTTTGGGTAGAAGGCGCAGAAAGCTTGGAAGAGCTGGTAAGCATGGTAGAAAACGGCGAATTTGACGAAGTTGAAGAATTTGACGGTGATGATGATGCTTGGCAAGAAGCACTAGGATGCGGCCATCATCACGAAGGACACTGCGGATGCAGTCATTGAGATGCACAAAACGCCTGATTCCGGCACTTTCCCTTTGTCTGACGCTTAACGGCTGCGTTGTAGGTGCGGCTGTCGATTTGGCTGCTACAACCGTCCTGACTGCCGGAAAATTGGTTGTCAAAGGAACGGGGGCAGTGATTGATGCCGCCATTTCCGATGGTAAAAAAGACAAGGATAAAGAAAAAGAGAAGGAAAAGAGCAAAGAAAAACCAAAATCGGAAGAGATCATCTATAAAGAAGAATCCTCTGACGAAGTAGCGCAATAATCCTTCAGACGGCCTCAGCAAGGTAATCAATCCTACTGAGGCCGTCTGAACATTCATCCTTACATATAGCCCTGTTCGCGCAAAGAGCAGGTTTCTTTTGCCGTCACGATAAAATGATCCAACAGCGTAATATCGACCAAACTTAAAGCCTGTTTCAAACGCTCTGTAAACTGCACATCAGATTCAGACGGCCTTGCCGAACCGCCCGGATGATTGTGTGCCAAAATCAAACTGTCGGCATATTCATCCAATGCCAATTTAACGATTTCACGGATATAAACCGTATTTTCCGCCACCGTACCGCGCGACAATTCCCGTACCGCAATCAATTGATTTTGACGGTTGAGCAACAAAGCAACGCTGACCTCGATTTTTTCATGCCCAAGATGAAGGCGTAGATAATCCGCAACCGATTTCGGATTGGACAAAACAATCTGCTCCTGCAAATCTTCACCCAAAATCCTCCGCCCGATTTCTTTGACCACTGCAAATTGAGTATAGCTCGCCAAGCCCATGCCCTTATAGGCAGCGAGTGTTTTGGCATCCGCACTCATCAGCTTCCCCAAGCTGCCAAACTCACTCAACAAATAACGCGCCAAATCAACCGCGCTCATACCGCGCGTTCCGACACGCAGCAAAATCGCCAGCAACTCCGCATCACTCAACGCCGCCGCACCGTGCGCCAAGAGCTTCTCGCGCGGCCGCTCCCCTTCGGGCCATTCTTTGATACTCATGTTTTCCCTTTTATTTATATAGCGGATTTAGTTTTAATTCCGAGTAAAACCGCCTCGCCCGATATAAAACGTAATCCATTATGGTTTTAGCAAATAAATTTAATTTGCGTATTTTATTCTATTTTGAATAATTATTTAAGACAAATGAATAACAATTAAACCCCTTTGTGCAGAAAAACAACGCTACCCATTTTTACTATCGTGTTTCCCTATCTGCCTTTCCTTTCCTATTTGCTTCAAATCAGCCGCTACAAGCATTTTCATCTTGCCCCTATGAGGCTTAGGCTAATATAATATTGAGTTTGCCGAGAGCAAAAGCTGAGGCTTAAACTGCCTTCTATCCACGCTGCCCGTGCGCTTTACAAGAGTTTCAGACGGCCTCCGTCCGACTCCCGCCAGCAATCAAACAGCTTTTTATCACCCATTCGAAAATCCGTTTTGCCGGTACTCGTCTTTCTTTTTGGAGTATTGCCATTATGACCGCAACCACTGCGTCTTCAGCCAAACCTTATTTGCAAATCCAAGGCTTGGTGAAAAAGTTTGGTGACAATTACGCTGTCGATAACATCGACTTGGACATCTATCAACACGAAATCTTCGCCCTTTTGGGCAGCTCAGGCAGTGGCAAATCCACACTGCTGCGCATGTTGGCAGGCATGGAAAGTCCCAATCAGGGCAAAATCATTCTCGACGGTCAAGACATTACCAAGCTTGCCCCATATGAGCGCCCAATCAACATGATGTTCCAAAGCTATGCCCTGTTCCCGCACATGAGCGTTGAGCAAAACATTGCTTTTGGTCTGAAACAAGACAAAATGCCTAAAGGCGAAATCGACGCCCGCGTCGAAGAAATGTTGCGCCTGGTGCAAATGACCAAATACGCCAAACGCAAGCCGCACCAACTTTCCGGCGGCCAACAACAACGTATCGCTTTGGCGCGCAGCCTGGCAAAACGTCCGAAAATCCTGTTGCTTGACGAACCTTTGGGCGCACTCGATAAAAAACTGCGCCAACAAACCCAACTGGAATTGGTCAACACGCTAGAACAAGTCGGCGTAACCTGTATCATGGTTACCCACGACCAAGAAGAAGCAATGACGATGGCTACCCGTATCGCCATTATGTCCGACGGCCAATTGCGCCAAGTCGGCACACCTAGCGACGTGTACGATTACCCTAATAGCCGCTTTACCGCTGAATTTATCGGTGAAACCAATATTTTTGACGGTGTCGTTATTGATGACCGCGCCGATTTCTCCATCGTCAAATGTGACGGCTTGGAAAACCACGTCCGCATCGACCACGGTTTGGGCGTTCCGAATGATCATGAAATCTGGATCAGCATCCGCCCTGAAGACATTGATTTGCACAAAGAAAAACCGGAACACTTAGGCGCGCACAACTGGGCCCAAGGCACGGTTAAAGAAATTGCCTATCTGGGCAGCTTCGCAATTTACCACATCAAACTCGCCAACGGCCGTGTCGTCAAAAGCCAAGTTCCCGCACCTTATTGGTATGTGCGCAACATTACACCGCCGACTTGGGACGAAACTGTCTATATCAGCTGGCCTGAAAACCAACCGACACCTCTGTACAGTTAATTTGAGGGAAATGCAATGGACCTTAAAAAACTGAAAAAGAAACTGTTTCGCCGTCCTGGACAGCGTGCAGTGATTGCCGTGCCGTATATCTGGCTCTTGGTGCTGTTTCTGATTCCGTTCGCCATCGTCTTGAAAATCAGCTTTGCCGAACAAGAAATCGCCATTCCGCCATTTACGCCGTTGACAACGATTGATGAAGACTTAGGCCGTCTGAACATTGCCATCAGCTATCAGAACTACGCCGACATCTTCCAAAACTTTTGGAATACGCTCAATCCGTTTGGCGACAGTGAAAACAGCAATATCTATCTGATGACCTACTGGTCTTCGATTAAGACCGCGCTGACGACGACCATCATCTGCCTGTTGATTGGTTATCCGACCGCTTATGCCATTTCGCGCGCCAATCCGGCTGCGCGCAACGGCCTGCTGTTGGCAATCATGCTGCCTTTCTGGACCTCTTTCCTGTTGCGTGTTTACGCATGGATGGGCTTATTGGGTCACAACGGCATCATCAACAATTTCTTAATCAAATATGGAATCATCAGCGAGCCTTTAGACCTGTTCTACAATGCTTTCTCGCTGAATTTGGTGATGGTTTACGCCTATCTGCCGTTTATGATTTTGCCGCTGTACACACAACTGGTAAAACTGGACAACCGTCTGCTCGAAGCTGCTTCCGACTTGGGCGCAGGTCCGATCAAATCATTCTTTACCATTACCCTGCCTTTATCCAAAACAGGCATCATCGCAGGCTCTATGCTGGTCTTCGTTCCGGCCGTCGGCGAATTTGTGATTCCTGAATTGGTGGGCGGTTCTGAAAACCTGATGATCGGTAAAGTATTGTGGCAGGCATTCTTCGACCAAAACAACTGGCCGCTGGCTTCTGCCGTCGCCGTCGTTATGGTTGCCCTGCTGGTTGTACCGATTGCCCTGTTCCAGCACTATGAAAACCGCGAATTGGAAGAAGGAGGCAAATAATGCAGAAAACCAAATTATCCTGGTTCTTGAAACTGATGCTCCTACTCTCGCTGGCATTCCTCTATATTCCGCTGGTGGTTTTGGTCATCTATTCTTTCAATGAATCCAAACTGGTTACCGTTTGGGGCGGTTTCTCAACCAAATGGTACGGCGCATTGATGGAAAACGACACCATCTTGGAAGCGGCCTGGCTGTCATTGCGTATCGCCATCGTTTCCTCGCTTGCCGCCGTGGCACTTGGCACATTGGCTGGTTACGCCATGGCGCGTATCAAGCGCTTCCGTGGCAGCACCCTGTTTGCCGGTATGATTTCCGCGCCCATGGTGATGCCTGACGTGATTACCGGTTTGTCCATGCTGTTGTTGATTATTCAGGTACAAATGTTCCTGCAAGGCAGTGAATTGCTGCAATCGCTCTACTTCGATCGCGGTTTCTTCACCATCTTCCTCGGCCACACCACGCTTTGCATGGCATACATTACCGTCGTTATCCGCTCGCGCTTGGTGGAATTGGATCAATCCTTGGAAGAAGCTGCAATGGACTTGGGTGCCCGTCCGCTGAAGATTTTCTTCGTGATTACCCTGCCGCTGATTGCCCCTGCGATTGCTTCCGGCTTCCTCTTGGGCATCACCCTGTCTTTGGACGACTTGGTGATTACCTCCTTCCTGTCAGGCCCGGGTTCATCGACATTGCCGCAAGTGATTTTCTCCAAAATCAAACTCGGCCTTGACCCTCAGATGAACGTTTTGGCAACCATCCTGATCGGTATCATCGGTACGCTGGTTATTGTCGTTAACTACTGGATGATGCGTCAGGCAACCAAACGGGAACGTGAGGCTGCCGAAGCCTACCGCCAAGAAAAATTGGCAGCCGAGAAAGCCGCCTAATATGCAGACAGGCTGTCCGATAAAGCATCGGAACAGCCTGTTTTATTAACTGCATCTTATCCTTTCAGACGGCCTGAACCCAACCCACATTCCAGGCCGTCTGAAAACCAATTTCAATGAAGTGAAAACCAACCTAAAGCTCAAATCATGATCAATCCAAGCTTCAAAGAATACCTTCCTTCCTACTATGTCAGCACGGCCAATCCCCATCCGTCTTATCCGACGCTTGAAGGCCGTCTGAAAACTGAAACCTGCGTTATCGGCGGCGGCCTGTCTGGTTTATGCACCGCCCTACCGCTTGCCGAAAACGGCCATGATGTCATCGTACTTGAAGCCGCCCGTATCGGTTTCGGCGCATCAGGCCGAAGCGGCGGACAAGTCATCAGCGACTTTGCCTGCGGCATGGAAGAAATCGAGAACCAAGTCGGTTTGGAACAGGCCCAATGGTTCTGGCAGCAATCCCTGCAAGCCGTTGAACTGGTTGACTCGCGCATTCAAAAACACAACATCCAATGCGATTGGCAACGCGGCTACGCTACCGTCGCCGTCCGTCCTCAGCATTGGGAAGAATTGCAACAATGGCACGAACACGCTCAAAAACATTATGGCGCAAGCCATTACCAGCTTTGGGATAAAGCCACGCTGAAGCAGCAACTTGCCAGCGATATGTATCAAGGTGCGCAATTTGATCCTTTATCCGGCCACTTACACCCGCTCAATTACACCCTAGGCATTGCCAAAGCGGCAGCCGATGCAGGCGCACAACTTTTTGAGCAATCCCCGATGACGCGTATCGAGCCATGCGATAACGGCTGGCTGGTTCATACACCTAATGGCAGCGTCGAGTGCAAAAACCTCGTTTATGCCGTCAATACTTATGCAGGTTTACACCCAAAATTCAAAGTATTGGAACAAAAAGCCATTGCAGTCAGCACCTTTATCATCGCCACCGAGCCACTGGGCGAACGTGCCAAAGACCTGATCCGCAACAATATGGCCATCTGCGACAACCGCCACGTCCTCGACTACTACCGCCTCAGCGCCGACGGCCGCCTGCTCTTCGGCGGCAAAGACAACGAGTTTATCGACGATCCTGACCGCATGACCGAACTCGTCCGCCAAGACATGCTGAAAGTTTTCCCACAACTTGCCGACGTCAGAATCGAGCATTCCTGGGGCGGCGAATGCGACATTACGCGCAACCTCGCCCCACATTTCGGCCGCCTCGCCCCTACCGTTTTCTACGCCCAAGGCTATTCCGGACACGGTATGGCGATTACCGGCATTGCCGGTTTGGCGATTGCCGAAGCCATCATGGGCGATGACGGCCGTCTGAAACCTTTTGAACAATTGCGCCACAGCAACATCATTACCCAGCCTTTCCTACGCAAACTCGGCTCTTTCCTCGGCTCAAAATACTATCAATGGAAAGACAGCCACTAAACCCAAGCAACAAACATATTTCAGACGGCGGCAGATTCAAGTAAAATTCAGGCCATCTGAGAGCTTAGATACAACAAAATTCAATCATTTATCAGTAAGGAAACCATCATGAGCAACCATCACAAACTCATCATCCTCGGCTCCGGCCCTGCCGGCTATACTGCCGCCGTCTATGCCGCCCGTGCCAATCTCAACCCTGTGATCATTACCGGCGTTGAGCAAGGCGGACAACTGATGACCACCACCGAAGTGGACAACTGGCCTGCCGATGCAGAAGGCGTACAAGGTCCGGAACTGATGGCCCGTTTCCAAGCTCATGCCGAACGCTTCGGTACTGAAATGATTTTCGACCAAATCCACACCGTTGATTTGCAAAACCGTCCTTTCACCCTCAAAGGCGATATGGGCGAATACACCTGCGATGCGCTCATCGTTGCCACCGGCGCATCTGCCAAATATTTAGGTTTGCCAAGCGAAGAAACCTTTGCCGGGAAAGGCGTTTCCGCCTGCGCAACTTGCGATGGTTTCTTCTACAAAAAACAAGATGTTGCCGTAGTCGGCGGTGGCAATACCGCTGTGGAAGAAGCCCTCTACCTTGCCAATATCGCCAACACCGTTACCCTGATTCACCGCCGCGACAGCTTCCGCGCCGAGAAAATCATGGTGGACAAACTGATGCAACGCGTCGAAGAAGGCAAAATCATCCTCAAGCTCAACAGCTCGGTTGATGAAATCTTGGGCGACGAAAGCGGCGTTACTGGTGCACGCCTGAAGCACAATGACGGCAGCACTGAAGAAATCGCTGTCAAAGGCGTTTTCATCGCCATCGGCCACAAACCCAACACCGATATTTTCAAAGGCCAACTCGATATGGATGAAACCGGCTACCTGAAAACCAAAGGCGGTACCGGTGACAATGTCGGCGCAACCAATATCGAAGGCGTATGGGCGGCAGGCGACGTCAAAGACCATACCTACCGTCAAGCCATCACCAGCGCAGCTTCCGGCTGCCAAGCCGTGCTTGATGCCGAACGTTGGCTCGACCGCCACGGCGTATAAGCCTCTAAGCTACGCCCTATTCTTTAAAACATAATCAAAAGGCCGTCTGAAATTTCAGACGGCCTATAATCTATCTGCCACACTCAAATATTCATTTTAAAAGCAAATTTATATCAAATAAGTACTTTTGCTTTATAATAACGACAAATACCCAACAAACAGGGAACGAACATGAAAAAAACACTAATGACACTTATCCTTTGTGCACTAACTCCTGCCGCCCTGGCTGCCGATACTTACGGCTACCTGGCCATGTGGCAAAACCCTGCCGACAGCAATGAAGCGCTGCAAATCAAAACTACCAAAGAAAATGCCACCCAACTGGATGCGACAGCCGAACTCGAAACATTCTGCAAAGGCCAAGATGCCTTAGCCGGTATCAGCGCAGGCCAAGCAACAGGCTGTAAAACAGTTGTCCCTCTGCACAATACCTGTATCGCTGTTGCCTACCCTAAAGCCATGGGCAAATTGACTGCTCAAAACGTAGTGGCCATTACGTCTCCACGTTTCAAAACCGTGCATCAAATTGCCTTGAACCAATGCATTAAAAAATACGGCTCACAAGGACAATGCGCTTTAGAAACAGTCTATTGCACTTCTGAAACCTACTATCAAGGTACGGTCAAAACCCTTTGGGAAAAAATCAAATCCATTTAAGGCCGTCAGAAAATAAAACCGACTTGCCCGATATTCTCCATATCACGGCAAGCCGGTTTTTTATTCTGGCTTTTATTTGCTGTTTTTTTCCAACAATTTGGCCACAACGCCTTCAGCCTGTTTCACCAAATCAGGATTGGTTCGGAAGTGGTTTTCATCATTTAAAGAGTAGCTGACCGTAGAAACCGCGTATTTCGTGCTTCTCAACACAAATACGCCTTTACGCAAGATTTCGTTATTGCCTTTGGTTTTGTAACGCAGATTATACGGGCAAGAAGAATCATACAGTTTGCCACGGTTGTCTGCAGTTACAATCGTGCTGCCAATGCCGCGTTTTGCCAAAGCTTTAGACAAAGCACGATCCAAATCATGCGGTCTTACTTTTGCATTTTGAATGATGCAGACATGTTTGATGCTGGTCAGCTCTTCAGGTTTCAATACTCTTTGTTCCGTAGTGGAACACGCGCCCAGCAACAATACGGCTGAAGCCGCCGCTAAAATCATGGTTTTCATCTGTTTTCCTTTTTAAAATTTTCAAACAATAAATATTCAGACGGCCTTTATGCAAAGGCCGTCTGAAAAAATCAACGTACGTTTTTCATCAAACGCTGTTTCTCACGCTTCCAATCCGCTTCTTTCAGGCTTTGGCGTTTGTCATGCTGTTTCTTACCCTTGGCCAAACCGATTTCCACTTTGATTCTACCGCGGGTGTAATGCAGGTTTAAGGGCACAATCGTATAACCGGCGCGTTCGGTTTTGCCGATTAACTTATTGATTTCCGATTGTTTCAACAACAATTTACGCGGACGGACAGGATCGGGTTTGACGTGTGTCGAGGCAGTGGGCAATGCGGTAATGTGGCAGCCCACCAAATAGAATGCGTCTTTTTTCCAGTAGATATAGCTTTCTTTTAATTGCACGCGTGCAGCGCGGATGGCTTTGACTTCCCATCCCTCCAATACTATACCGGCTTCGATTTGGTCTTCGATAAAGAAATCGTGAAAGGCTTTTTTATTATTGGCAATACTCATTGTGCTGATTCTTTACAAACTTTTCAGACGGCCTATTTTATCAGGCACGCTTAAAAAATAAAACGGCAAACGGTTTTGAAACGTTTATTCGCTTAAAACATGGCGGCGGTAAAAGCGGTCTATATCGGCAATGGCTTTTTCATCTTCAGGGCGCAAATCCAGTTTCAAATCGGCAAGGCAGATCAAGATTTGGTCTTCACGCTCGGCAACGACGCAGCTGACTTCGCCTTCGCTGCGAAAATGACGGATAAGCTCGTCTAACTGGTTTAAAGCATTTTGATAAGATGAATTTTGATTCATAATTTTTGACCCGAACGCCCATAAAAAATGGCGGGAAACCCCGCCATGATTTTACGGCTTACGCCGCGCATTTGATTAAGCAGCTTGAATGTTAGCAGCTTGTTTGCCTTTAGGGCCGGTGGTTACGTCGAAAGATACGCGTTGACCTTCTTTCAGGGTTTTGAAACCATCCATGTTGATCGCTGAGAAGTGAGCGAACAAATCTTCGCCACCTTCATCAGGAGTGATGAAACCAAAACCTTTAGCGTCGTTAAACCATTTTACGATACCGGTTGCCATTAGAAACTTCCTATACTTAAAAATTAACAAAATCAGCAAAACAAGGCATACAGCAAACTAAAACGTTCAGCGTTTCTCCCACGTATTGGATACGCAGTCGAGTGCCAACTTCTGCTTAACCGTCTTTTTACATTTGTTAAGACAAAACGTCAAGCTATGTTTTCAAAAAAGTGGGAAAATAGAAAAAAATTGCCGAAATACAACAGAAAACAGTTTACACTCTAAAACAGGCCGTCTGAAAACTGAAACCTAAGATTATGAACCATCCGAATACCGACCACCAATCCGATACCCTGCTCAGCGATATCAACACACAGCCGCCGAAACGTTACGGCGTATTTTTATTGAACGACGATTACACCACAATGGAATTTGTCGTCGAGATCCTGACCGAAGTCTTTATGCTTGCACAGGAACAGGCAGTGGCCGTCATGTTGCTGGTGCACCACGAAGGCAAAGGCCTGTGCGGCACCTACACGCGCGATATTGCCCAAACTAAGCAACATCAGGTCATGGAACGTGCCAAAGCTGAAGGGCATCCGCTCAAATGTATAGTCGAAGAGGTTTAAACCATGCTTTCACCCGAATTGGAACACATCCTGCAACTGCTCTACCGTGAAGCACGCAACGCGCGTTATGAGTTTATCAGCTTAGAGCACCTGCTTTTGGTGCTGATAGAAGAAGATGCAGCTGTGCCGAACGTCTTGAAACTGTGCGGTGTGGATTTGAAAGTCCTGTCCGAGCAGCTTGCCGCCAGCGTTGCTGAAAATACGCCGCAAATTCCCGATCATCTTCTGGATACGGTCGAAACCCAGCCGACATTGGGCTTCCAACGCGTCATCCAACGGGCGATGGTGCATACCCAGTCTGCCGGTAAAGCCGCAGTAGAGCCTTTGGATATTTTGGTTGCCATGATGAGCGAATCCGAAAGCCATGCCGTTTATTTCCTCAAATTGCAATCCATTACGCGCTTTGAAGTCTTGCGTTGCATTGCCCATGGCTCACCCGATGACGAGGACGGCAATGATTCAGACGGCCTGGGACGCGAGGGCGAAGAAGCGGAACAAAAAACCGGCTCCCTTTCCGACTACACCGTCAACCTCAACGACGAAGTCAAAGCCGGCCGTATCGACCCTTTGATTGGTCGCAAACACGAAATGGAAAGGCTGGTACAAATCCTGTGCCGCCGCCGCAAAAATAATCCGCTTTTGGTCGGCGAAGCTGGCGTAGGCAAAACCGCACTGGCGGAAGGCTTGGCACATCAAATCGTCAACGGCGACATTCCCGATGCGCTTAAAGATGCCGAAGTGTACGCGCTGGATATGGGCTCGCTTTTGGCGGGTACGAAATACCGCGGCGACTTTGAAGCTCGGGTCAAGTCCGTCTTGAAACAGCTCGAAAAAATCCCGCACGCCATTTTGTTTATTGACGAAATCCACACCATCATCGGCGCGGGCAGCACCAGCGGCGGCACAATGGACGCATCCAACCTGCTCAAACCCGCATTGGCGAAAGGTTCATTGCGCTGTATCGGCGCGACCACTTACGACGAATACCGCACCATTTTCGACAAAGACCACGCCTTAAGCCGCCGTTTCCAAAAAATCGACGTGGTCGAACCCACCGTTTCCGAAACCGTGCAAATCCTGCGCGGCTTGAAACCGATGTTTGAAGATTTTCACCAAGTGCGCTATACGCAAGGCGCACTTGAAGCCGCAGCCGAACTTTCCGCACGCTACATCAACGAACGTTTCCTGCCCGACAAAGCCATTGACGTAATGGACGAAGCAGGCGCAGCGCAACGAATTCTGCCCAAATCCAAACAGAAAAAAGTCATCAGTAAAGCGCAAATCGAAACCGTCATCGCCAAAGTTGCGCGGATTCCCGAAAAAACCGTGTCGCACGATGACAAACAAGTGCTGCAATTCCTCGGCCGCGATTTGAAAAACATGGTTTACGGTCAGGAAAATGCCATTGATGCGTTGGTTGCCGCCGTCAAAATGTCGCGCTCCGGCCTCGCCCTGCCCGATAAACCGATAGGCAGTTTCCTCTTCTCCGGCCCGACCGGCGTCGGCAAAACCGAAGTCGCCAAACAACTTGCCTACTCGATGGGTGTACCACTGCAACGCTTTGATATGTCCGAATACATGGAACGCCATGCCGTATCGCGCCTCATCGGCGCGCCGCCGGGCTACGTTGGTTTTGAACAAGGCGGCCTTTTGACCGAAGCCGTCAACAAACAGCCGCACTGCGTGTTGCTCTTGGACGAAATCGAAAAAGCCCACCCCGACATTTTCAATGTCCTCCTGCAAGTCATGGACGCAGGCAAACTGACCGACAACAACGGCAAGAGTGCCGACTTCCGCAACGTCATCCTGATTATGACCACCAACGCAGGCGCGGAAAGCCTCAGCCGCCCCAGCCTCGGCTTTACCGCCAAGCGCGAACGCGGCGACGAAATGCAGGCGATCAACAAACTCTTCACGCCCGAGTTCCGCAACCGTTTGGACGCGATTATCCCGTTTGCGCCCTTGTCCGAACCCGTCATCGCCAAAGTCGTGGACAAATTCTTGCTCCAGCTCGAACACCAGCTCCTCGACAAAAAAGTCGAAGCCGAATTCACACCGGCATTGCGCAAATATCTGGCGGAAAAAGGTTTCGACCCGCAAATGGGCGCGCGCCCGATGCACCGCCTGATTCAGGAAAAAATCCGCAAACCGCTCGCCGACGAACTCCTGTTCGGCAAACTCGCCGACGGCGGCTTCGTGCGTATAGACTGGGATGCAGCAAAAGAAGAAGCCGTATTGAAGTTTAAGAAAAGCAAGGTCAAACCTGAAACAGCAGCGGTTTGAAGGATAAAGGCAAAAGGTCGTCTGAAAACGAGATTTCCGTTTTCAGACAACCTTTTTGTAATTAATGCCTAATTCTCCGTCTATATAGAGGCTACAAATAACAAAATACCTCGTAATTTAACAAATTAATTATTTTTGTAAACTATTTACTTGATATTTTTAAATGACTATTTGATAATACATCTACATTTTAATTATCAATCAATTCATTGCAAAGGAAATATCTATGTCTTTCAAAAAAGTAAGTGCAGCAACTATTATCGCCCTGAGCTTGGCGGCTTGCAGCAACAACCAGCCTAATGACACTCCATCCATCACTAGTTCATCAAATGGCATCCAGAAGAATAACGGCAATTCTGCTGACAATAATAGTAATACTTCCAACAATAATAGCAATACTTCCGGCAACAATAGCAATACTTCCGGCAACAATAGCAATACTCCCGGCAACAATAGCAATACTCCCGGCAACAATAG
>ERZ1674282.21-NODE-22-length-33547-cov-36.819897_pt1 | contig 33547 bp, 31 predicted proteins | sample MGYA00581192_ERZ1674282 | MGnify/ENA primary metagenome ERZ1674282 (study PRJEB41354, sample SAMEA4873316) | human saliva metagenome | biome: human-associated habitat [ENVO:00009003]; feature: mouth environment [ENVO:08000002]; material: saliva material...
GCTCTTCCGATCTCGTTTGATGCAATGTTATACAATTTGACTTATTCATATGAAAATATTAAGGATTATTTAGAATAAATATTTGTAATTAGGAAGAAAATTGTTAGGAAAAAATTGAAAGATTTAGATATGAAACTTTTTTGGCATTTTGCATGGCTTGTTATAATACTAATATTATGTTGTACTCCGATTTATTTTATAAATTATGATTTTCATAATCAAAATTTACCCAAAGTGGAATATAATGAAGTTGAAATTAAGTTGCCTGCAAATCCTAAAAAAGCTTTAAATTGTAAAGAAGAAGATGATAAATTAAATTGTGTAGCATGGAATAAAATATTACAAGATATAAAAATTGAACTAGATGAATATCATAAAAATAATGTTGAAAAACAGAATATTAGACTAGATAACCATGATAAACATTTGGATATTCTTGCTTTTGTAATTTCGTTGTATGCTGTATTAATTACAGTAGTATCTATTTTTTTTCATTGAAAGAATCTCAGCGTATTGATTCTGGTTTAGGGGATATTGAAAAGAAATTCACAGATTACCAAAATCAATTAGAATCTTATAAAGCTGAAATTAAAAAAGCTAAGGAAGAATTTTCCACTGATTTAAATAAATTTAAAGAAGAGATAAAGAAATTTGAAATACAGCTAGATAGTGTCAAATCTGAATCTGAAGAAAAATTTAAAAACCTTCAAAATATTGTTGATGTATTTAATGATGTATTTAATAAGGATAATAACATAAAACAAAAGAACTCTTATAGTCATGAAGATGGTAGCAGTGTAAGTCAATTTAAGGAAAATAATGAAAAAAATATAGAGTTATATAATAAGGATTCACATAAAGAATAATGAAATATCATTAAAGCAACCGTAGCAAGCGTAGGTTGGGTCAAGCCCCAACAAAACTGTTAAATTTCACAAAATGTTGGGTTTGTAACCCAACCTACGTTTTGCTCAAGTGGCACATAATAAAAAGGTCATCTGAAAACCGTAATTCTGTTTTCAGCAAGCGTAGGTTGGATACTTGTATCCGACAAAACCTTTAACATTCCCGTCATCATTGCAATTCATTGCAGCAATGCCCAAAATGTCGGATTCGAGCAAGCCGTAGCCTGTATTCTCACCAACCGCGTGCGTGGCTGCGCCACACACCCTACCAGCGGGCGGCACAAACTTTAAAACCGAGGTGTAGGGTGTGTGCGGTACGCACGCACGCGTTCTTTGCTGTTCAAACCATTATTTCAAACTTTCAGACGACCTCAAACGTTCTCTGAAAACCTCTTAGTGCAAAGGCCGTCTGAAATCCAATTTTCAGACGGCCTTATTGTTTATTCACTCAAAACCTAGCAGTCAAACTCGGCGATTACCGGTGCGTGATCGCTGGGGCGTTCTTGGGCGCGGGTTTCTAGGTCGACGGTGACGTCGGTAAGGGTGGCGGCGAGTTCGGGGCTGCTGAGGATATGGTCGATGCGCAGGCCGAGTTTGCGTTGGAACATGGCGCCGCGGTAGTCGAACCAGGTGTAGAACGCGCCTTCCGGATGGATTTTGCGCAGGCTGTCGGTCAGGCCGAGGTCGAGCAGGGTTTTAAACCATTGTCTTTCGATGGAGGAGCAATGGATTTTTTCGTGCCATTTTTCGGGGTCGTAGCAGTCGGCATCAGCCGGGGCGATGTTGAAGTCGCCGAGCAGGACGAGTTTGGGGTGGGCGGCCATTTCTGCGCGGACGAACTCGGTTAGTGCGGCAAACCATTGTTCTTTGTATTGGAATTTGGGGCTGTCCAGGGCTTCGCCGTTGACGCAATAGACGTTGATGACACGCACGCCGTTGATGGTGGCGGCGATGACGCGGCGTTGCGGGTCATCGGGGAGGGCGGGAAGACCGCAATGTAAGTCTTGTGGTTCGTGGCGGCTGATGATGGCGACGCCGTTGTAGGTTTTTTGACCGCTCCAGACGCAGTGCCAGCCCATCATTTGCAGGGCGGCGGCCGGGAATTTGTCTTGGTCGAGTTTGAGTTCTTGTAAGGCGAGTATGTCGGCTTGGTGGTCGGCCAGCCAGTTTTGTACTTGGGGCAGGCGGACGTTGAGGGAATTGACGTTCCAAGTGGCGATTTTCATGATGTTTCCGTGTGTGCTGTTGGGTGGGAAGGCGGCGGATTGCGCCTGTGGGCATGGGCGGTATTGTATAGCGGATTGGTTTATTTTTCGATATGGGCTGAAAGGGGCAGGCCGTCTGAAAGCTGATGTTTCAGACGGCCTTGATGTTGTGATGTGGAATAATTTGTTTATTCGGCTTGGTCTTTGAGCGTGCGCAGGGTATTGAGGATGGTGGTGGCTTCTTCGGAGATGAGGCGGTATTCGATGATGCGGTGGTAGCGCGTGAAATCGATGATGCCTTCGGTGCGCAGGCGTGCGAGGTGGTTGGCGATGCCGGTTGGGGAGGAGTCGAGTGCCTGTGCCAGTTCGGTAATGCTGCGGTCGCCGTCAAGCAGCAGAAAAAGGATAGCCATGCGTTCGGGGTTGGCAATCAGTTTGAGAATGGTAGAGAGACGTTTGATTTCCATATTATTGTTCCTTTTGTCTGTTATATGAATGCTTGATTTAGGTTAAATTTGGATGATTGTGGTTTTTATTAAGATTAACCTTATAATTCAAATTCTTACCTTGCAGTGTACACGGTTTTGTAAAATTTGAGGGCATTGTTTTGCAATTTTTTTGTTCATTTTCGATATTTTGCTTCGGTTGCGAAAATGGATTGAAAAGAGACGAAAAGGCCGTCTGAAATGTTCCGTTGCAGATGATTTTGCTGACGGATGTTTCAGACGGCCTTTGATTTGGCTTTAAGTTGTTTTTTCTTTTATGTTTGTTTTGAATCAGCCGATTGATTGTTTTTAAACAAACAACTAGGTTTTATGATTCTATGTTTAGGACTACACGCCAAAGGCTTGTCAGCCGCTTGGACGTGTTGTCGAAATGCGACTACTTTTTCTTCCAACCTGCGGTCATGGCGAAGGTGATGGGGTCGTAGTATTTCGGCAGCTTGGACGGAATGCCGACATCGTTACGGTACACGACGCGGTAGCGGTCGGCGAACCAGTTTGGAACGATGGTGTATTGGTGGCGGATCAGTCGGTCGAGCGCGCGCGAGGTAGTTTGCAGCTCTTGGCGGTTGGTAAAGCTGTTGAAATGGGTCAGCAGTTTTTCAACTGCGGGATGACAGACGCCGGATAGGTTGCGGCTGCCTTCGGTTTTGGCGGCGGCGCAGCTGAAGTAGTCGTATTGCTCGTTGCCGGGGCTTTCGCTGTTGCCGTAGTAGCCGGTGGTTACGTCAAAATCGAAGTCGTTCATGCGTTTTTGGTACACGGCGGAATCGGCGGTGCGCACGTTCATGGTAATGCCGATTTTGGCGAGGTCGCGCTGCCATTTGGCGGTAATGCGTTCGTAGTTTTTGCTTGGGGCGAGGAATTCAAAGGTCAGCGGTTTGCCTTGTTTGTCGACTGCTTTGCCGTTTTTGTATTGATAGCCGCCTTTTTCAAGCAGGGCGCGTGCTTTGAGCAGGTTCGGGCGCACGCCCAGTTTGGGGTCGGTAACCGGCGGCATAGGGACGTCTTGATCCAATACGCCGTCGGGCAGCTTGGTGCCCAATGATTTGAGCAATGCGGTTTCTGCACGGTCGGGCTTGCCGGTTGCGGCCATGGTGCTGTTTGTGAAGAAGCTGTCGGTGCGGCGGTATGCGCCGTAGAAGATGCGGCTGTTGACGCTTTCGTAGTCGAAGCTTTCAATCAAGGCGCGGCGGACGTAAATATTGTCCAAGGGCTTGTGGCGCATATTGATGACGAAGCCTTGCATACCGGCTGTGCTGTTTTGTATCCATTCGTGTTTGGACAGGTTGCGTTTTTTGAGGACTTCGTCGGAGTAGGCGCGCGCCCAGTTGCGGGCGACGTTTTCTTGTACGAAGTCATATTGGCCGCCTTTCAGACCTTCGATGCGGACAACTTCGTCTTTGACGTATTTGATGCGGATGTGGTCGTAGTTGTAACGGCCTTTGCGCACGGGCAGATTTTGCGCCCAGTAGTTTTTGTCGCGGACAAACTCGCTGATGCGGCCGTTTTCGGCTTTGGCAAAACGGTAGGGGCCGGAGCCGATCGGCAGGCTGTTGGGTGCGGCGGCCAGGCCTTTGGGATAGCTTTTATGCGAGAAGACGGGCAGGCTGCCGAGAATCATGTGTAATTCTGAGTTGCGCTGCTTGAAGCGGAACACGACGGTGCGGTCGTTGGGCGTTTCCACTTTGGCCACGTCGCTCCAGTAGAAGTGGTACATGGGGGCGGCGGCTTTGTCTTTGGTCAGGATGTTAAATGAAGCGGCAACGTCTTTGGCCAAAACGGGGTCGCCGTTGTGGAATTTGGCTTTAGGGTTGATTTTGAAGGTAACGGAAAGACCGTCCGGCGCCAGGGCGATGTCTTCGGCAATCAGGCCGTAAACGGCGTAAGGTTCGTCCATGCTTTGCTCGGTCAGGGTGTCGAGCGTCAGCATGCTGATGCCGTATTCGTGGTTGCCTTTGAGGGTAAAGGGGTTGAGTGTGTCAAAAGCACCGAGGAAAGGCGTGGTAAATGTGCCGCCTTTAGGGGCGTTGGGATTGACGTATTCGAAAGCGGTGAAGTTGGCCGGATATTTGGGTGGTTGGCCAAGGCCTACGCCGTGGGCGGCAAAGGCGGCAGATGGAATCAAACCGAGCAGAGAGAGTAGGGCTGGTGTTTTCATCTATTTTTCCTTGTAGGTCGAATGTAGTATTCAGTAGTGTGCCGATTATAGCAAAGGCCGTCTGAAACTTGATATTTTTGGTTTCAGACGGCGTCAGGTTTAAGAGGATTGTTTTTTCGTATGGGCGCCGAACTCGGCAAGCGTCATGTTCAAGGTTTCCAAGCAGGGCTGCATGATGTGGTCAACCGTTTGATTGACCTTGTCTTTGTTGAGCGTTTGCGGACGGTAGACGAAGAGTTTGAACAGCTCTGCCAAGTCGATGGACTCCGCACCCATTTTCAAGACCCAGCCCTGACGGCCGGAATAGACATAACCGTGTCGCGCCAGTTTTTCTAAAAGCTCGCCCAATTCGTCGAAGCCCATATTGATATGCCGTCTGAACTCCTGCACCGGCAATGCCTTGCCGTTTTGTTGGGCAGAATCGAGCAGCAACAGGATTTTCAATACATCGTCAAAGCGGCCGCGCGCATCCAGACTGCGGCGGAACGCTTCGCCGCGCCAGTAGGACAGGGACGAGGTCAAAACCGCGCCGCCTAATACCAGTGTCCATAACAGGTTGAGCCACAACAGGAAAAACGGTACTGCCGCAAATGCGCCGTAAATCGATTTGTAGCCGTCAAAGTTGCCCATGTACCAAGCGAACAAAAAGCGTGCCGTTTCCAAGCAAAACGCCGTTACGGCCGCGCCAACCAAAGCATGGCTTGCCGGTACGAAACGGTTGGGCACAAAGCGGTATAAACCCCACAGTAGCAGCGTAATAAATGAAACCGTAGTGATGACCCTCAGCCATTCCGAGCCGCCTACTACTTGCACCTGACCGATCACGACCGACAAGCCCACGCCCAAAGACAAAGGACCAAACGTCAGCAACGCCCAATACACCAAAAACTGCATCATCCAAGGCCGTTGCGAATTGACGCGCCAAATCCGGTTGAACGCATTGTCTATCGTCCGAATCAGCATCAGCGAAGTTACGACCAACATCACACTGCCGATGGCCGTCAGCTTGGTGGCCTTATCGCGGAACGCATTGATGTAGTCAAACACCATATCCGCGCCCTGCGGCACAATGGTGCGGTTGATAAAAGAGACAAATTCACCCGACCATTGGTCGAAAACGGGGAAGGCCGAAGCGATGACGACCATCACCGTCAACACGGGTACTAAAGCCAAAAGCGTCGTAAACGTCATGCTTGCCGCCACCTGCGGCACACGCTCCTCATCAAAACGGCGCACGACAAACCAAGCGAATGCCACGCCTTTACTCTTTAAAAAACCTTGCCACCATTGCGAAAACGGCATAACCTTTTCCCACTTTTAAATTGAAATTTCTTCTTTTCAGACGGCCTGAGTATTCAAAAGGCCGTCTGAAACCTGACAGCATTGTAACGGAAACCCCAAATGAACCCAAATCCTCTGAAAATCCTCGTCCTCTTTTATTCCCAAAACGGCAGCACGCGTAACCTTGCCCGCCAAATCGCACGTGGTATTGAAAGCGTGGACGGTTGCGAAGCCGTGTTGCGTACCGTTCCCAAAGTTTCCACCGTTTGCGAAGCCGTTGAAAAAGCCATTCCAGACGAAGGCGCGCCCTACGCGACTGCCGACGACCTCAAAAATTGCGCCGGCCTTGCGCTCGGCAGCCCAACACGTTTCGGCAATATGGCCGCCGCAATGAAATACTTTATCGACGGCACCATTCCCCTTTGGCTCGGTGCAGAACTCGTCGGCAAACCTGCCACCGTATTCACCAGCACATCTTCGCTGCACGGCGGCCAAGAAAGCACCCTGCTGACCATGATGCTGCCCCTGTTGCACCACGGCATGTTCATCAGCGGCATTCCATATACCGAATCCGCGCTCAGCAATACCCAAAGCGGCGGCACGCCTTACGGTGCAAGCCATGTTTCCGGCCACGACAGCAAGCCGGCATTGACTGCCGAAGAAAACGACATTGCCTTTGCACAAGGTAAACGTTTGGCAGAATTGGCACGAAAATTGGCAGACTGATTTTTTGTGATAAAAAGATTGAGGCCGTCTGAAAACCTGAATGATCGGGTTTTCAGACGGCCTTTTTAGTTAATTAGGACTAGATTAAAAATAAATATTTTGAATTAAACGAACTACTTAGAAAATAGTGATTAGAACATAGTTTCATCGGACTACATCTTTTTGATAGAATCTGCCACCAAATTAAAACATCAGCTAATTGGAGAGGCTATGTCACTACCTGTATTCCCCTATGGCAAATTAAGCTTTGCCGTCAGTCTGGCGCTGTGTTCGGCGTATTCTTTCGCAACCGAAGTAGAAAATACCCAGCCGCAAGAACGTGTCGATTTACCGACAGTTACCGTCCAAGGTGTCGGAAAACAGACTACTTCCAACTACACTATTCCTGCTTCCTCTGCCGCAACAGGCATCCGCCTGACCCAGCGCGAAACGCCGCAGTCCTTGTCTGTCGTTACCGAAAAACAAATGGACGACCAAGGTTTGGATACCTTGCAGGACGTGTTGAAACAAACGCCGGGCGTGTTCCACAGCAAAATGGGCAACAACGTATCCGGCCACAGCCAATTTATTTCGCGCAGTCAGGCGATTGACAGCATTTCCGTGGACGGTGCGCCCAAGTTCCTTTACGACGGTAAAGCCATCCGCCGCGGCACCAACAATCTGGACAGCACGTTGTACGAACAAGTCGTCGTCGTACGCGGCGCAAGCGGTTTGTCCAACGGTGGTATGGGCGAGCCGGGCGGTACGGTTGCGTTGGAACGCAAAAAACCGACTGCCAAGCCTGCCGTCAGCGTAGAAGCCGGTGTCGGTTCGTGGAACCACTACCGCTTCGTCCTTGATGCCAATCAGCCTTTGAATGCAGACAATACCTTGCGCGGCCGCGCTATTTTGGTCAGCGACCATGGAGGCGATTACCTGCCGAACACATCGCGCCATAATCACACTTTCTACGGTACGTTGTCTTACGATATCACGCCGCAAACTCAATGGCGCCTCAGTACGGAAATACACCATTTCCGCAATACCGGCAGCTCGCGTTTCAGCTATCTGACCGCAGCAGGTTCGCGCCGTACTGGATTCATACCGTTTGAGTCTTCGCCACGCAGCAATTCGTCCGCACGCTGGGCATACGGCAAAGACACCAGTGCCGAAGTATTCACTTCCCTCAGCCATGAGTTTGACAACGGCTGGAAACTGACAGGCGATTACAGCCATGTTTCGGGTAAAAACAACATCGTTTCAGGCATTGCCGGTACTTTTGTCATTAATTCTGATTACTCCGCGCTCTTTACATCTGACCGCGATCGCAGCAAATACCGCGACCAGAATTTTTCATTGGCCTTAGACGGCCATTATCCGGCGTTGGGCCGTTCGCATGAGTTCAATGCGGGCATCAGCTATCAGGACAACAAAGAAAACCTGTCTTTCTATGAAGAAGGCGAGTCGATGATTCCTGATTTGCGCCTCTTTAACGGCAATATCGCCAAACCCGATATGCCGTATCTGCGCGATGGTTTTTCACGCATGAAAAACCTGTCGGTTTACGGCTCGACCCGTTTCAAACTGACCGACAAGCTCGCCTTTATCGGCGGTAGCCGTTTTGTGGATTGGCGTTACCGTTACAGCACCAGCCGTAACAAATTCGCACACAGCAGCCACAAACAAAACGTTTTCATTCCTTATTTGGGCGTAACCTACGACATCGGCGACAATCTGACTGCCTATGCGTCTTACACCACCATTTTCCGTCCGCAAGTGCGTTACCTGACCAAAGACGGCGCGGCGCTTAAACCACAGCGCGGCAAAACCTACGAGACCGGTTTGAAAGCATCATGGTTTGAAGGCCGTCTGAATGCTTCCGCTTCCGTCTTTATGAACAAACGCGACCATTTGGGCGTTGTCGCAGGAAAATTCGCGAATGGCGAGGAATACTACCGTGCAGCCGACAACACCACAACAAAAGGCGTGGAACTCTCTGTCGGCGGCCGCCTGAGTGATAAATGGCTGCTGAATGCGTCTTATGCACGTTCCAAAATCAAAGACAGCGAAGGGGTTCAACTGCATCCATCTTATCCGGTTCATTTGTTCAAACTCTTTACCGCGTATGACGTAACCGACCGTTTGAACCTGGGTGCCAATGTCAACTGGCAAAGCCGCAGCCACACGCTGGACGAATACCCTGCAGACATCAATCCGGCCGCCGCGGCCGCGTTGACCCAACGTCCGTACGCAACGCTGGACTTGACCGGTCATTACAAAATCGGCAAATCCACCCGCATCAGTTTGGACTTTGAAAACGTGTTCAACAAACGCTATCGCACCATGCCGGATATTCACGTTTACGGCACGCCGCGTAGTGTGACTGCAACGGTTAAACATACGTTTTAATTGAATAGCAGAAGTAGGACAGGCCGTCTGAAAACCTGAATCATCGGGTTTTCAGACGGCCTGAATTTTTTTCTCATATTGTTTTGATGTCAAACCTGACTAAAACTTGCTCGGTATCTTGAGCAAAGAAATCAAAATGACAGGCACAAAAAAGACCGGAACATATCCGGTCTTTTTAATGATTTCGCACTTACGCTTGGTAACCTTTCGCTTCGGCAAGCAGGGCCAGCAATTCTTCAGTCGTATCCCAACCGATGCAGGCATCCGTAATACTTTGACCGTAAACTTCAGGCTTGTCTTGGCGGCCTTCAACCAAGTGGCTTTCCACCATCACGCCCATGATGTTTTCTTCACCGGCTTTCAGCTGCGCCGCAACATCGCGCGCTACATCCATTTGTTTGCGGAAGTCTTTACGGCTGTTGGCATGGCTGCAGTCCACCATCAGTTTGCTGCTCACGCCGGCTTTTTGAAGCTGCGCAACCGCGTCTTTAACGTGTTCCGCGCTGTAATTAGGCTCTTTACCGCCACGCAAAATCGCATGGCAGTCAGGATTGCCGCTGGTGTGGACAATCGCGGAATGACCGGCTTTGGTTACAGACAGGAAGTGGTGCGGATGATTGGCGGCACCGATGGCGTCGATGGCGATTTTCAGATTGCCGTCCGTACCGTTTTTAAAACCGACAGGGCAGGAGAGGCCGCTGGCCAATTCGCGGTGTACCTGGCTTTCAGTCGTACGCGCCCCAATCGCGCCCCAAGAAATCAGGTCGGCGTAGTATTGCGGCGTAATCATGTCCAAGAATTCAGTCGAAGCAGGCATGCCCATTTCGTTCAAAGTAAGCAACAACTGACGCGCTTGGCGCAGGCCGTAGTTGATGTCAAACGTACCGTCCAAGTGCGGATCGTTAATCAGACCTTTCCAGCCAACGGTTGTACGCGGTTTTTCAAAATACACGCGCATTACAATCAGTAGCTCTTTCTCATATTTTTTGCGCAAGGGCAGCAATTTTTGCGCATATTCAACCGCCGCCTTAGTATCGTGAATCGAACATGGGCCGATAATGACCAGTAAACGGTTGTCGCGGCCGTGAACCAAATCCGAAATCTCATGACGTGTTTTATAAACCAAATTGGCAACCTGAGGCGTAACAGGCAGCTCATACAAATGTGCGATTGGAGGGAGTAACTCTTTGACTTCTTTGATTTTAATATCGTCGGTAGGGTGGTGTTGGGACATGATAGACTCTCTTGTTTATTTTTGATACAGGTTACAGGTTTTAGCAGAATTAAACAAGGCTTAGTTTTTTATCTTAGCAATTTTATTCTAAAATTTCTTTATTTTAATTATTTTATAGAATTTAAAATTAGTTTATTTGTAAAAATTAATATTTAATGCTATTAAAAAATTTCATTTATATAATAAAGGGCTTTGGGTTTTTATCAAAATACAGGCCGTCTGAAAATGTTCAGACGGCCTGAAGTCTTACATAGACCAAAAAATTGAGAAGCGTGAAGGCTATCGGTATTGTTCCAGCAAAGGTGAAGAGAAAGGAGTCCAATAAACGCCCTTAAGGCCGCTTTCAACCAATTTGTCATTCAGCCAAGTGTTACAAGTATTGAATAAATGATAACGTCCTTTGGCTTCGTAAAAAGCATCGTTAGACTGATGATGGATTCCTTTTAGCAAGATGGGTTGCCCATTTTCTTGTTGAAAACCGGCCAAGAGCGATTTTGTTAAATTCCTGTATTGCTCAGGCGTGACCAAAAATTTGACGACGTGGCTATTTTCTCGTGGTTCAAAAGGATAATAAGTAACATGAATCAGAGTACGGTTCAGCCCGCTTAATGCACCTAAAGCATTGGAGAAAGTCAAATCTTTCCACTCAGGCGTGTATAAATAAAAATTGCGCTCCCCCCAGCCTAAACCGATATGCGTTATCTGAGGATCAGCAGTGAGCGTGTCTTTTGGATTGACGACATCCGACCAATCAAAAATATCATTCTTCAGCGGCATGACTACATCAGTATGCACACCGTTACTGACTAAAAATAAAGTAATTTCCCCTTTGGGCTGCTCTTCATTAAGCGGCAATGAAGCCATCATCCAAGCAGACAAAAAATACAATAGGGCAAAAATAGGGATAATCAGCGCTATTTTGCCGATTTTCTTGAGGATGTGAAGGAAGGAACGCATTCTTTTTTTAAAGGCGGATTAAGTTTGAAGGTGTGTATTTTCTATTAAATTTGTACTTTTTTCATTAGATTCATTAGAAATGAGAGGGTGGCATCTTACGACCAATGATAAAAAGGGCTGTTTAACTTGAATAGAAAAGGCCGTCTGAAATATTCAGACGGCCTGCTTTTTTTGTAACGTTATGTAGTGTTGTACGTTACGTTGTAAAGTAATATGAGCTTAAATCTCATCTATTTGATAAATATGAATTTAATAAGACATTATGCCTTAGAAAATCTATTTATCCGGTATCTGTAAAAGTTTGAATCTGTCTTGTAAATCAGAGTATGCAGGACAGGCATTTTTACTTTATTCACAGATTGGTTCTACTTGTCAGAACGTTTTGCTCAATTCGACAAACATTTTGGTTTTGCCGTATTCGTAGAACTTGTCGTTGCTCCATGTTTTGTTGTGGGCGATGGTCAGGCGTGGGGTGATGCCTTTGAAATGGAGGGCGCGGTGCCATACGCTCAGGGAGGCGGAGGCTTCTTTGTCGCGGCGGTTTTGTTCGTTGCTGAAGAAGCCGGGGGCTTGGTAACGGCGTTGGGCGGCGCTGAAGCGTAGGACGGTGGAGAGGCCTTTGGGCCATTCTTGTCCCCATGTGGTGCGCAGGGCGTAGCGGTTGAAGCTGTCGCTTTTGTCGTCGCGGTTGCGTTCGCGGTAGAGGTCGATACCGGCTACCCAGTATTGGCGCGCGTTGCGGTAGTACACGATGGAGTTGCTGAGCAGTTGGCTGGTATTGTTGGAATGTTCGCGGCGGCTGTTTTTCAGACGGCCTGCTTCAAATGCGCTGAGGGTTTGCAGCTTGGGTTGCCACCAATGGTTGTAGTGGACGCGTGCGCCGTTGGTGTAGGTATAGGGGTCGTTGCCGTAGAAGCGGCGTTCGTGGAACGGGGTCATGCCGATATCGCTGCGTTGGTCGGCATAGCCGATGCCTGCCGAGAAACGTGTGGTGAGGTCGTTGTAGTTGGTGTGTTTGGGATAGATCTTGCCGTAATGGTCTGCGCCTGCCGTGGCATAGAAGCCGTGAGGCAGCGACCATTTTTTTTCTGCACCGATTTGGTAGTGAATGGCGGTGGCATTGATGGGTTCGGGGAATGTCCAGCCTCGGAAGCAGTCGTCGTCAGGATAGGCAAGGCGCACGGCGCGACATTGTTCATCGTTCAGGTGGTTGCCTAGGCGGCGCTGGCCGGGAGCTTGGTTGATGTTTTGTTCGCGCGTGATGTTCAAGCCGGCGTTGAATTGCCATGAGTCGCGTTCACGCAGGGCTTTGCGGTAGGTTTCGATGCGTTCTTGCAAGGCAGGGGGGAGGGATTCGGTTTGCAGTTTGTCGAACTGGTCGGCTGCGGCTTCGTTTTGTTTGTCTTCAAACAAGGCGGTCGCAAGCTGCCAGCGGACGGCGGAAGCGTCGGGCTGCTCGGCGATAAAGCGGCGGTAATGGCCGATGGCTTCGGCGGCACGCCCTTCGGATTGGGCAAGCAAACCTTTGGCATAGCGCGCCATGGCGCGGTCGTGCTCAGGCCATTGTTCGTAAATGGGTAAAACGGCTTTGATGCCGGGGATGTTGTGGGCGACGACGGCGGAATACATGGCGCGTGCCAGTAATTCGGTGTTGGCAAGCAGGGTGTCGGCATCGACGTTGATGATTTTTTCAGACGGCCTGTTTATCTGCTCGGCAGTGATGTTGTGCGCTTCAGGTTGCTGGGGTTCGGCTGTGTTGACTTGAAGTTCGGGTTTTACATCAGGCGGCACATCGGCGGCGTGAAGGGAAAGGGGAAGGATGGCGAGGAGGAGCAGACGTTTTTTCATGGCAATGTTTGGGATGTTATCGGTATAAGTGGGCAGATTGAGACCTTTGCAAAATCCCACAAAATCCCCCAAATTCCTACTAAGACATTTAGGGGATTTTGCGGAATTTTGCAAAGGTCTTGGTTTTTTTAGCGAAACTCACTTCGTTCGTTTTCAGACGACCTTTATCTCCATACACCCTTTAATGGATTATGTGGTTTGTTGGGTGTTCTCAGCACTGTCAATAATAGACTGTATTTTTTCTTTTAATAACCCTCTCAATTTCTTCAACTGAGAAATATTTCTGGAAGTGATCAAAAAGTCAATGAAATTAAGAAGTTCTTCTGCTCCACCTACCTTTAATAAAGCTAAACTGAAAAAAACATCCTTGTTTAAATCATTTTTTATCCAATGAGTCATAAAATCTATAAATTCTTGTTTCACTTCAAAACCATACTGCAAAAAGTCTAATTCACGGAGTATTTCTTCGTACAACTGGTCTTTACTGATTTGATTCCAATTTGAAATTCGTACTTTATCAAAATATGGTGTGAACAGTTCTTTAATTTCAGCATTCGATATTTGATAAATTGGTAGGAAAATTCTTTCCAAGAAATATCGTTGCATTTCCAGATTTTTCTCAAAATCATTATCAAGAGAAAATAATGCTTTTTTTACCAGTTTTTTATTTTTATATAGCATAGAAGTTACATCAGCGTATCGATAAACAGATGAGAGATCATTGTTTATTCTTTGGTAAAAAGGTTTTCTAAATTCACATGATATAAAGCCTTCCAATATAACATCAACCAACTCTAAAATTTTGGGGTTGGTTGTCTTATACAGTTTATACTGAATTAAGATAAAGTAATTCACTGAGCTAATATAATCAATAGGAATACTTCTTTTTAAGAAGATAGATTTTATAGAGCTTAAAAACTCATCTAACTCCGTACTTTCCCAGTTGACCAACCCTATAATCATAATTAAATTTAAAAATGAATTGGAAATCGTATTTGAATAAAAGTAATGACCATATGTAATAAATAAATTTGATAAATTTTCAAAAGCATCTACCAGGTAATCTTTTTCATCCTGAGTAAATGATAAAAATTTACCACCATTTCCCTCTTGGGGTTCATCTGTAACAAAACCTAAAACACGTTTAACGATAACCGACCAAAGGTCTTTGAACTTAAAATATTTAATAAGAATAAATAGATCGACTTTTGTTAATTCAAGTTTTTCTCTAACTTTATGAATTTTAATTTTTCCCAAAACATACGATTGCATCAGCTTTTGAAATTCTGTATAAGCATCCAAAGCAACATCATTATAGGCACAAAAATTTAGCAGTTGAATTAATCTATCATTAGAGCGTTGCTCTTTATCAGTAAACCCAAAACCGCCATTCTTTTTATTTTCTTCCAAATTTAGATGTTCTTCATTGTCAACAATTAAATCATAATAGAATTTATATATAGACTTAAACCCTAATAAATCGACTAATGGTTGAATGTATTCTCTGTACATCGGTGGATAGTTATTGCCAATTAGTTCACTTGCAATATCATAGTCATCTTCTTCTATAAGTCTATTTTGACTATCTAAATTTGAGTTATTTGCTAATACTAACTTCCTTGTTACTATTGATTTGTTGAATTTAGAAATTATCGCAGACAAATATTGTTTCTTGGCTAAGTTAACTGTTATAGCTAATGATAAATTCTTGAACAATGCTATATTTTCATTTGATATCCCAGGCTCTCTGCGCGTGTCTTTATTTATAGAGTTGGTGCTATATGTGAGCAAAGAAAATAAAGTTCTAGGCATAGACTTAGAAAATGATATAAATTCATAGAAGCAATCCGAATCTTCTGATTCACTGCTTTTATCTTTAATTAAATCATAAACATTAATTGTCATCTCAGCATTTTTTATAAACAATACTCTGGCAGAAAGGAAACAACTAAAAATAGTATTTAGCTTGTCTGAATATTGTTCTAATTTTTCAGGGATTTTAATTATATCAAAAAATTTGCTGTATATTTTTCTCACATCTGGATCATAATCTGTTGTCAGAAGGTTGCTATGGAAATATAGCCCAAAGCAATTTTTATGATACTCAACTGTACAATTTGAGAATAAATATGTAATTTGTTCCGGTAATAAACAATTTAATTCAGCCAATCCAACTAATTTTTTATAAAAATAGTTTATTACATCCGTATCTGACATTTCATTATTATCTAATGTGATTCCACCTTTCGTGTTTTTTATAGCGGAAAAGAAATGTTCATATAAGTGCTTGTACTCATAATTTTTAGAAGAAGATACAGGGGCAAGCACCTTTATACCATGATTTTCAAGATATTTTCTTTGTGAAGAATAATTTTCTTTTTGCAACAAAAATCTCGGTGGGGAAACTTCTGAATTTTTTTCAATCCATTTAATGACTTGCTTCAAGTTGCTATCATTGTATGAATAGCCTAAAAACAAGACTATAGTAGTAGATAATATATGCTTTAAAAAGTTATCAAAGATGGGGTTGTTGATACTGTAATTTAAATAATCATCTTCTTTAAAGACAATATTATGGGTATCAAAACTACCATGAACTTTAATTAGTTTTTTTGGCAGGTTAGATTTTATTAAATCAGCTTCTGTCTTAATAACATCATAAAATAATCCATTACTGGAAACTGTTTTTTCCAGCAGGTTGTCCCAATTGGTGGTGATAACATATTTGGGTTTTAATAATTGAAATACTTGAAGGTGAAGATCTGATGGTTCTGCATGCAAAGGTACAAATTCTCTCAATTTTTGATATAGCTTGTACTCACCAAATTCAAGATAGTATAGCTGTGCTATTTTGAGAAAATCTGTTTCTTTGGTATTTAAATCATTTTTTAAAGCAATCATCAACTCTCCCCAAGAGGGAAATTTGATTGTTGCCGTTTCAGAAAATTTGGAAAATCCCGCCCCGATAAAAACAGTCAGGTTATCGTTTTCTTGAGCGGTTACGATGGAATCAATGTCAGCTTGAGTAAATTTCATTTTAATCTTTGTTTAATAAGTAAATTTTAATTATTTTAGCATACTCTTTATCGCTTAAAATGAAAAAGGCGGGCAAGAATGCCCACCCTACGGTTTTTCAAACAGCCTCCAAGCCTCGTCTGAAAGCTCCCAAAACACCGCCGATTATTCCACCCACCGAACAACATCCCCCGCCGCCTGACGCGTTTTGGCGCGCTTAGGTTCGTCCGCACGGTAGCCGAATACCGCCATCACGCTGACGCCGTATTCGCGCGGATCGATTACACCAATGCAGGGTTTAGGTTTAATAGTAATATTCGTATTTTCAGCAAAGGCTAAGTCAATGGCCATCGCTGTTTAGGTATCTTACTCGATCGAGATGTTTACGTGGAAAAAGTAGAACGTGCTTACGCGAAGTTGGATGTGAAATTATAAAACTTACTTAACATAAGTCGTTGAAAATACAAAAGTGCGGTCAAATTTGAGAGGTTTTAAAACTCTTTGAAAATTGACCGCACTTGTTTGCGAGTCTAATTTAGTTTTTGTCCAAATCTAAATCGGCTTTGTATTCGATACGGCCTTGGCCTTTGTCTTCGATGGAAACGTCCAGCTCTTGTTTGCCGCGTTTGAATTTCAGATCGGCATCGTTGTGTTTGATTTCAGACTCAACCACATGGAAACCTTTGCTGCGCGCGTGGGCGATCACTTTTTTGGCCAAGGAAGGAATGGAATTGCGTTGGCCGGAAAGTTCGGCTTCGTATTCAAATTCGCCGTCGCCTTGATGATCGGCTTTGATGGTGTGCGCGCCATCCGGACGGTAGATTTCGGAAGGCAGCGGGGAGGCGAATGCCGTGGCGGAGAAAAGAGCCAAAATGCCGGTGGCCAGTAACGATTTTGCTTTGGTCATCGGTTTTCCTTTCTGAAAAGGGTTTTGAGAACGAAATCATCTTATCGGCATGCCTGAGGGGGCGGCAAGCGGATAAACCTGATTTTACGCGCGGCTACATGATTTGTTTGGAGGGCGTTGATTCTTTGTTTTGGGCTGGTGTTTGCTTGCAGAAAAATGCTGCTGGAAAGACTTAGCCGAGGTGGAACAATTCGCTACCGTGCGCCTTCAGCCATTGTTTGGCTTGGTCGACATGCGGTGTAAGCGAGTGGGTCAGAGCCCAAAATGCAGGACTGTGGTCGGGATGACGCAGGTGGGCGAGTTCGTGCAGGCAGACGTAGTCGGCGACATATTCGGGCGCACCGATGAGCCGCCAGTTGAGGCGGATGCCGGTAGTGTGGCGGCAAACGCCCCAGAAGGTTTTGGCGTTGGAAAGGGAAATGGCGCTCGGGGTCAGGCGTGTGGTTCGGATATGGCCTTCGAGGCGCGGCAGCAGATACTCACGCGCACGCTCGTGCAGGAAGCGGCGCAAATGGGTAAGTTGGGCGGCTGTTTCTTTTTCGGGCAACAGGATTTCAGACGGAATGATTTGAATGTGGTTTGCTGCGTGGACGGACAAGGCCGTCTGAACGCCTTGATACCAAATCCATTCGGGAAGCGAGTCGGTGGATGTTTGTCGGGCCGGTGTTTTGGTTAGGGTACGGCGCAGTAGGGCTTCGTTGTCATTCAGCCATTGGGTAAAGGTGCGCTGGGTAACAAACGGAGGGATATTGATGCTGACGGTATCGGTGGAAACGGGGCGCAAGATGAGGTTTTTCTTGGCACTGCGTTTGAGCTGGATATGAATGGTGAGGCCGTCTGAAAGGGTGTGGGTATGGAGGTGGGGCATGATATTGATGGAAATATTGGACGGCATGGAAAGGGTGGGTATAGCAGCCCACCCGATGGAATGATTTATTTGGTTTTGGGCGCGAACGGGCCTTGTCCGGTAATCAGGGGCTGTTGGCTTTCAATCCATTGCTCGCATTGGGCCATGAGTTTGGCTTCATTGCCGTTGTTGTGGGCAATGGGTTTGCCGATGATGACACTGACCGTGCCGGGGTATTTGAGGAAGGAATTTCGAGGCCAAAACTCGCCGCTGTTGAGCGCGACGGGGACGATGTCCATCTCAAACATTTTTGCCATGCGCGCGCCGCCGAGCTTGTAGCGGCCTTTTTCACCGGGCGGCAGGCGTGTGCCTTCGGGGAAAATGGTAATCCAATAGCCTTCGTTTTTACGCGCAAGGCCTTGTTCTAAGAGTTGTTTGTTGGCTTCGCGGCTGTTGCTGCGGTCGATGCCGATGGTTTTGACCAGCTTCAAGCCCCAGCCGAAGAAAGGGATTTTGAAAAGTTCGCGTTTGGCAACATAGACTTGCGGCGGAAAAATCTCTTGCAGGGCGAGGGTTTCCCAGCCGCTTTGGTGTTTGGCGCAGATGATGGCAGGGCGGTCGGGAATGTTTTCCGCGCCGCTTAAGGTGTAGTTCAAACCGATGATGTGCTTGAGCGACCAGTTGAGGATACGCACCCAAACTTGCGCCATTTTGTGCGCACCGCCTTGGAAGGGTAGGGCAAGCAGCATAAAGGGGAACAGCAAAATAATGCTGGAGGAAAGGATGAACCAGTAAATCAGGTTGCGGATAATCAGCATATCGGGGAAAAGTCAGTCGTTTGAAGGCCGTCTGAACACCGTTGTCGGCTGGTTTCAGACGGCCTTGTCGTTTATAGGATGGCTTGCGCGGCTTCTTCGATTTGTGTGTTTTCACGCATGATGTATTGCGAGAAAGCGAGTAGGTTGTCGAAGACTTGGGTGTGTTCGGGCAGGTCTTGCTCGTGTTTGGCCAGCGTTTTTTTGCCTTTGCCGGTCAGGACGAGCGCGGATTTGCCGCCTGCGGCATCAATGGCTTGCAGGTCGCGCAGGCTGTCGCCGACCAGCCAGGTTTCGGCGGCATTGGCCTTGAAGCGTTCGATGATGTCGATAATCATGCCGGGCTTGGGTTTGCGGCATTCGCAGTTGTCGGCGGCAGTGTGCGGGCAAAACCAAATGCCGTCGATGGTACCGCCTGCTTGAACGGCAAGGCGGTGCATTTTCGCGTGCATTTCGGTCAGGTCTTGCACGGTAAAGTATTTGCGGCCGATACCGGATTGGTTGGTGGCCACGGCAATGGTGTAGCCTGCCTGCGTTAAAAAGGCGATGGCATCCATGCTGCCTTCGATGGGAATCCATTCGTCAACGGATTTGACGAAATCGTCGCGGTCTTGGTTGATGACGCCGTCGCGGTCGAGGATGATGAGTTTCATGGTGTTCCTAAATATTGTTTTCAGACGGCCTTCAACATATTGAGAGTCTGGTCGATATGATGCGTTAAGGTGGGATTATAGGTTAATGCCTGCATAGGAGAGGTAATTTTGTGTTTTCCCTGTTGTTTGAGAGAAACCGCTTGAGTGATGGCTTGTGCCAGTGTTTCTGGGTTTTGACGTGAGAAAAAGAAGCCTGCATTTTTGTTCATGACTTCGGTACATGCCATATTGTCGGAGAAAACAACTCGGGTTCCGCACAAAATAGATTCTATGCCAACCAGTCCGAATGGTTCGTATAGTGATGCCATGATAGTGAAGTCAGCAGCTCGGTAAAGTTCAGGCATATTTTTGCAGAAACCAAGCTCAATAACGTTGTTCATTGGTCGAGGTAAGGACGATCCAGCAACAGCTAGTTTGATGGGTAAATCGGTATGCTCGAAAAATTCTGCTAATAAATCCAAACCTTTTCGGGTGTGTCCGGTTGATGGAAATAGGAAAATAGTTTCGTCGTCTTTAAATCCGTATCTCGCACGAGTTGTAGGAATTTCTTCCGGTTTGGTGTAGAAGCGTGCAGTATCGGCAGGTGGATGGATAACACGGATTTTTTCAGAAGGCACTCCATAGAGGTTGATCAACTCGTGTTGCATTAGGTGTGAATGCGCCATGATCAATTTTGCTGTTGAGTAGTTGGTACGGTTACGCCGAATGATGAGTCTATCAAGTAAGTTTGGGGTTTTACCTATGTTGTGCAGGTAACCTAAGTGTGTACCGCCGCAGACAAAGATATCAGCATAATCACTGGGATTGCAGGCAATAAGGGGAATATTTCTGTTTTGCCGAAGCTTGGCCAATTGCATACTGAAGAAAAAAGGGCGCAACTTTTTTGGAATCTTTTTTTGATTGACGTGATGCGTATCAACTTGGCGGTATTCAGGAACCGTTGTATCGATTTGTGCAGCAAAGACTGTAGGTTTGAGGCCGTGTGCGCTTAAACCACGGACAAGGTCGAAGGTGTAGCTTTCCATGCCTCCTCCTGGACGGAAGCAGTTAATAGCAATGTCGATAGAATAGTTCGGCTTCATTGTGTGGATTCTTTCGAATATTTTTCTGCTTTCAAACTGCTTTGCCATTTTTCAAAGGCCGTCTGAAAAACGGGTGTCAGTTTGGAGAAGGTTTCCGGGGTGTTTTTGACGTGGTAGAAGCCGCCGAGCGAGGGTGTGTCGAGGGCGAGGACGTAGTCTTCCATAAATGCGCCGTAGCCGTCTTCTTCGTCGGTGTAGTAGAACTCGGTAAACCGTTGGCCGAGTTCGGTAAAGTCATCCGCCGTCAATGCGCCGTCCATGTGTTTGAGCAGGAAGTGCCGTCCGCTGATTTTGCCCGAGGTCATGGCCGCGAAGTCGGCTGCGGTTTCGGGGGCGGTTTGCCAGACGGGGTTGACGAGGCCTACCTGTGCCGCCCACTGCCAGTACATGCCGATGTGGGTAGCGGCGTTTTCGGGCGGGAGCTGGTCGGGATAGTCTTCGTCGAGATGGAAACGGATATTGTCGTACATGGACGGTGTTCGTTGGGGGAAAGAGGGTATTGTAGCGGAAAATAATGAATTAGGCCGTCTGAAAGAGGGTGTTTCAGACGGCCTTAAGGGAATTTAACCTTTAAATACGGGAACAAGCTCCATTTGGCTCAGTATTTGGGCGGCAATGTTGATGATGCCGAAGAGGAAGACCCAAACCATCAGCCAGAATCCGCCGTAAACTTTGTAGTTTTTGCCGACGCCGAATTTATGGCGCGAGCGGTAGAGCAGCATGGCGGGGATGATGCCTGTCCAGATGGTGGCGGCCAAGCCGACGTAGCCGATGGCGGTAACGAAGCCGGTAGGGAAGAGCAGACAGGAAATCAAAGGCGGCAGGAAGGTCAGCGCGGCGGTTTTGGTACGGCCGGAGATGCTGTCGTTCCATTTGAAGATGTCGGCGATGTAGTCGAACAAGCCGAGCGTTACGCCGAGGAAGGACGTTGCAATTGCCATGTAGGAGAACAGGGTCAACACTTTGTCCATATTGCCGGTTTGGGCGAACTTGGACAGCGTTTCGATCAGGACGGAAACTTGGCCTTCGGCGGCGATAACCGGTGCGAACTCGTTGCGCGGCAGGTTGCCTTGGATGGCGACTTGCCAGAGGACGTAAATTACCAAGGCAATCAGCGTACCCGACCACAGGGATTTGGCCACTTTGGGCGCGTCGCCTTTAAAGTATTTGAGCAGGCTGGATACGTTGCCGTGGAAGCCGAATGAGGCAAGGCAGACGGGCAGGGCGGTGGCGACATAAATCCAGTAGCTGGTGCCGGCAGGTGCTTGGGTGTCGAACAGGACAGGCATTTTGGCATCGGCAATCAGGCCGCCGGTTGCCCAAATAAAGGTCAATACCATGCCGCCGATGAGGATGCTGGTGAAGCGGTCAACCAAGCGTGCGGATGCCCAAACGCAAAAGGCGAGAATGCCGAAGAAGACGAGTTGGCCGATGGTGAGCGAAATTTCGCTGCCTACTGCGCTGCCGATGCCTTTGGCGGTCAGGTCGCCGCCGACGAAGATGTAGGCGTAGGTGAGCAGGTATAAAACGAAAGCGACGGCAATGCCGTTGATGACGTTCCAAGCCGGGCCGAGCAGGTCTTTAACCATGGTGTCGAAGCTGGCGCCGTGCGGATAATGGGTGTTGACTTCCAAAATCATCAGGCCGCTGGAGAGCATGGAAAACCAGGTGTACAGCAACACGGCCAGCGAGCCGGTAAACCATACGCCGGAGGTGGCGGTCGGGTTGGCAAGCATGCCTGCGCCGATAACCGTACCGGCGATAATCATCGCGCCGCCGAATAGGGAAGGGGTTTTGGTTGACATTAGTTTATCTTTCTTCTAGAAATGCGTGGCTGCCATTATGCCGTAAAGTGTAAGAAAAGGTAAAGTAAAGGCCGTCTGAAAACCTGATTGTCGTTTTCAGACGGCCTTTGATGTGTATAAATGCAACTGATTAAATCAATTTTCGCAGTTTCAATTCGTTTTTCAAATAGGCGTAATAAACCGGCGCGACGATGATGCCGCCGATGCCGAAAATGCGTTCAAAGACGACCATTGCCACCAGCAATTCCCACGCGCTGGATTCTATTTCCGAGCCGATGATTTTGGCGTTGAGGAAATATTCGAGCTTGTGGATGACAACGAGGAAAACCAGCGATGCAAGTGCGACATACAGCGATGCGCCGAGGCTTAAAATAATGATGATGGTGTTGGAAATCAGGTTGCCCGCCACCGGAATCAGCCCGACGATAAAGGCGACGATCAGAACGGTCATTTTAAACGGCAGGTCAACGCCGAACAGCGGTAAAACCAAGTAAAGGTACAGGCCGGTCAGGAAGGTGTCGATCAGCGAGATTTTGACTTGGGCGAGGAACACGCGTTCAAAGCTGGTTTCAAAATTGACGATGCGGTGCACCAATTCGGCTTTAAACAATGGCATTTTGCGGCGGTTTTTGCGCATTTTCAGGCGGTGGAAACTGAGCATGGCGCCGATAATGATGCCGATGAGGATGTACACGAAGGATGTGATGCTGTTTTTACTGATACGGGTCAGCGCGGCGCGGTATTCGTCAATCAGCTTGATTGCTGAGGCTTTGATTTCGGCCATATTGTTGGGCAGCATATTGAGAATGGCAGCAGGCAGGTCTTGGCTGTTTTTGGTGTCTTCCAAAATTGCCGCCAGCTTTGCCAGCATAAAACCGACATGGCCGCCATGTATCAGGTGGTAAATGCCCAAAGACATCATTGCAATGATGCTGAACACGATGGCCAGCGTCAGCGTGGTGGAAATCAGGTTGATATTGTGCGCATTGAGCGATTTATGCAACCGCGTGTTGCGCGGTAAAACACGGCGGCGGAGTTTGAGGATCACGCCGTTGGTTCGCGTAATAAAGATATAGGTCAGGATAACCGACAGCAGCAGCGGCAGCAAATGGTAGTGCAAGACAATCAGCAAAGCCAAACCCATCAGGATATAGGAAGCGTTGCGGAAAGTCGGGTTGTCGGTGTGGGAAGAGAGTAAGGACATGTGAAGCCAATAAGGTAAAAAGCAAAAAAACAGGTCAGGCCGTCTGAAAAACCATGTTCAGACGGCCTAACTTAATGACAGCGATTAATCGTGCAATGAGGCCGCGTGTACCGTGTTTTCCAACAAAGTGGCAATCGTCATCGGGCCGACGCCGCCGGGAACGGGCGTAATCATGGATGCACGTTCTTTGGCAACATCAAACTCCACGTCGCCGCACAGGCTGCCGTCGTCCAAGCGGTTGATGCCCACATCGATAACGACTGCGCCGGGTTTGACCCATTCGCCTTTAACGAAATTCGGAATGCCTACGCCGACCACCAAAATATCTGCGGCTGCAACTTCATCGGCAAGGTTTTGCGTGGCGCTGTGGCAAATGGTTACCGTCGCGCGGGACAGCAGCAGTTCCAACGCCTGCGGGCGGCCGACAATATTGGACGCGCCGACGACGACCGCTTTTTTGCCTTTCGGGTCGATGCCGTAGGCTTCCAACAAAGTCATCACGCCTTTGGGTGTGCAAGGGCGCATCAGCGGCATTTTGACAACCAGGCGGCCAACGTTGTAGGGGTGGAAGCCGTCCACATCTTTATGCGGCTCGATGCGCTCCAAAACCGCTTGGCTGTCGATGTGTGCCGGCAGCGGCAGTTGCACCAAAATACCGTCGACGGTAGGGTCGCCATTCAATTCGTCCACCAGTTTCAGCAAATCGTCTTGCGTGGTTTCAGACGGCAGCTCATAAGAGCGTGATTCGATGCCGCTTTTTTGGCAGGCCAGTTTTTTATTGCGTACATAAACCGCGCTGGCAGGGTCGTCGCCAACCAATACCACTGCCAAGCAAGGCGTGTGCAAACCTTTTTCCTGACGCGCTTTTACCGCCTGCGCGACCGCCTCGATGCGTTGCTGGGAGATTTTTTTTCCGTCTATAAGTTGTGCAGCCATGATTTTTCCTCCTCAATAGGGATAAATATTGCGTTTAAATTATCGCATTTTTCAGACGGCCTGACACAAAAGAGTGGCCCTGATTGTGAAGTATAAAAATAAATAACGATTAAAAATAATAAGATAATCAAAAAATGAAAAAATAAAGCAAAGTAGGTGTTGACCGGGTTGAAAAGGGTCTGTATAGTTCAGGTCTTCAGTCGGGGCGTAGCGCAGCCCGGTTAGCGCATCTGCTTTGGGAGCAGAGGGTCGTGAGTTCGAATCCCACCGCCCCGACCACAAAATTCTTAGCACGAATCGGCATGAGCGCCCGTAGCTCAACCGGATAGAGCACCGACCTTCTAAGTCGGGGGTTACAGGTTCGATTCCTGTCGGGCGTGCCAATTTTTACGGTGGCTGTAGCTCAGTTGGTAGAGCCCTGGATTGTGATTCCAGTTGTCGTGGGTTCGAGCCCCATCAGCCACCCCAGATGAAAGCCTGCATATTGTATGCAGGCTTTTTTCCGTTTATACCCGAATTTTACTTCAGATTTAATTGGGTTTCAAAAAAGTATTTATCAAACCGTTTCATCATGGCATCGGCAAAAATGGCATTTGCTGTGTTATCAAATATCAATGAATACGCAGTCAAGCCCGAATATTATACCGTTCGGTATCTTTTTATGGCGTTTCGCCGTTATCCTTTATAATACCCCGATTATTTTCTGTTTCATTCCCAAAGGAACCGCATCATGTCCGAATGGTCAGCTCCAGAATTTGAATCCAAAATCTGTCCGCCCGAAAAGCTGGCGGAGCGTTTGGCGGCATTGCCCCGTCCGCTGGTGTTTACCAACGGCTGTTTCGATATTCTCCATCGAGGCCATGTAACGTATCTGGCGCAGGCGCGATCGGCCGGTGCGGCTTTGGTGTTGGCGTTGAATACCGATGCTTCGGTGCGCCGCCAGGGGAAAGGGGACGACCGTCCGATTAATCCTTTGGAAAACCGCGCGGCAGTGGCAGCGGCATTGGCCAGCGTGGATTTGGTCACATGGTTTGATGACGATACGCCGGCCGCGCTGATTGAAATGGTCAAACCCGATGTATTGATTAAAGGCGGCGATTGGCCTGTGGATAAGATTGTCGGTGCGACCGAGACGTTTGCGCGTGGTGGCAAAGTATTTTCGATTCCGTTTTTACACCAGACTTCGACCACCAAAACGTTGGCGAAAATCCGCGAGGTCGGAGGAGGCGAATGACGGATTTGAACAGCCGCCATTGGGCCTTGCTCGCCGCGCTTTCAGACGGCCTGCCGCAACACGTTTCTCAGTTGGCGCGTGTAGTCGGGATGAAGCCGCAACAATTAAATGGATTCTGGCAGCAGATGCCGGGCCATATCCGCGGTTTGCTGCGCCAGCATGACGGGCAATGGCGCTTGGTGCGCCCTTTGGCTGTGTTTGCCGAAGAATCTCTGCAACAAATGGCCGGGAAACAGGGTTTTCGTGCGCAGTTGAAACACGAATGTTCGTCCAGCAACGATGAAATCATGGCATTAGCGCGCCAGTCGGCAGATTTGGCGCATAAGGCCTTGTGTGTGGCGCATTTCCAAACCAAAGGCCGTGGACGGCAAGGGCGGAGTTGGGTCAACCGACAGGGCGAATGCCTGATGTTCAGCCTGGGCTGGGCATTTGACAAGCCGCAGTATGAGCTGGGTTCGCTGGCGTTGGTGGTGGCATTGGCTTGCCGCCGTGCGCTTGCCGATATCGGTTTGGACGTAAATATCAAGTGGCCGAACGATTTGGTCGTGGCCAACGATAAATTGGCCGGTATTTTAATTGAAACGGCGCGGGTAGATAATAAGACTGTCGCCGTCATCGGCATCGGCATCAATTTTGTATTGCCGAAAGAAGTTGAAAACGCCACTTCCATACAGGCATTGTTTCAGACGGCCTCTAAGCAGGGTGTAAGCGTCAAAATCTTATTGAATGCGGTATTGGCGCAACTTGATGTGCTGTTGAACGAATACGCGCAAAACGGATTTGCATCATGTATCGGCGAATACAATGCCGCCAACCGCGACACAGGCAGGCCGGTATTGCTGCTTCAGGAAGGACGCGTTGTCCACGAAGGCGTAGTCAAAGGCGTGGATGCGCAAGGTGCGTTGCGTTTGCAGACGGACAAGGGCGAAAAAACCATTGTCAGCGGCGAGATCAGCTTGCGTCCGGATAACCGTCCGGCACAACCTGCCGCCGCCAAGCCGGAACGCTTTTTGCTGCTGGACGGCGGCAACAGTCAGTTGAAATGGGCGTGGGTAGAGAACGGCACATTTTCCGAAGTCGGCCGCGCGCCGTATCGTGATTTGGCCCAGCTGGGCGAAGAATGGCTGCAATTTGCCGATGAAGATGTGAAGATTGTCGGTTGCGCCGTGTGCGGTTCGGTAAAAAAAGCGATGGTTGAAGAACAATTAACCCGTCCGGTCGAATGGCTGTCTTCCATGCCGCAGGCTTTGGGTATCCGCAACCATTACCGCCGCCCTGAGGAGCATGGCTCCGACCGTTGGTTTAATGCGCTGGGCAGCCGCCGCTTTACGCAAAACGCCTGCGTCGTCGTCAGCTGCGGCACCGCCGTAACCACCGACGCGCTGACGGAAGACAATCATTATCTCGGCGGCACCATCATGCCCGGTTTCCACTTGATGAAAGAGGCTATGGCGCTCAAAACCGCCAACCTCAACCGCCCTATCGGCAAGGTATATCCGTTCCCAACCACAACGCCGAACGCCATTGCCAGCGGCATGATGGATGCCGTTTGCGGCGCGTTGATGATGATGCATGGCCGTCTGAAAGACAAAACAGGCGAGGGCAAACCGGTCGATATTATTATCACGGGCGGCGGTGCGGCCAGAGTCGTGCAGGCGCTGCCAGAGTCATTCGTTCATGACAATCAAGTGAAAATCGTCGATAATCTCGTGATTCACGGGCTCTTGCATTGGATTGCCCATCGCAACGGACAATAAAAAGGAAAACGCATCATGAAATGGCTGTTTGCGGTCTTGGTCGCACTCAACATCATTGTTTTTGGCAGCATGGTTGCCTATCGGACACAACATAAAACCGCCAAACCCGAATCGGCATTGGAAGGCGGTACGCACGAATTATTGCGCCCGTCTTCTTTGGACGCGCCCAAAGCCGAGCCTCAGCAGGCATCGCAACCCGATTGGGTGGTGGTCGAATCAGACGGCCTGATTATGGCCGAACCTGAATCCGAAGAAGCGGAAGCCTTGCGTAAAAAGCAAGAAGCGCAGCAGTTGAAAGAGAAAAAAGAAAAAATGCGCCGCGAGAAAGAGGCGCAAGAGCGTCGCGCCGCTGAAGAAGAGATGGGTGCGGCAGGCGTGGAACGCTTGTGTACCAGCAGCGCCACCGTAGTGATGGATGAAGACGATTACCACCGCATCAAAGGCCTGTTGGGCAAATGGCCTCATGCGGCCAGCCGCAGTATCGAAAAACGCAACGGCGCATCCGGTGGCGAGACTGCTTCCAAAACCTTCCGCGTGGTTTTGCCTGCCGACGGCGATACCTCCGCCCAGCTTGATGCCTTGGGTAGCCGCGGCTTTAGCGGCAGCATTCACAACGGTGAAATCAGCATTGACGTAACACGCAGCCGCTCTTCCGCCCAAGTTTTGATTTCACGCTTGTCCAGCGCAGGTTTCGGTGGCGCGCGCATTGTCGAACAGGAAGACAGAAGCGCGCCCGATACCGGTTTGAGCGTAGCACGCATGACCGTGGTCTTTATGGCGGTCGACGAGCGCGATGCCCAAGACATCAGAAACATTGTCGGCCGTTATGGTAAATTGAACATGAAAACCTGCCGATAATCAGGTCTATTCGGTTTCAGACGGCCTGAACAGCAGTGCCAAGCCTGATAAACCGAACACCACAAAACACGAAACCCACTGTATCGGCAGTGGGTTTCATGTTTTTCGGTTTTGAGTATCTGATATAAAGGGGAACAGGTATGTTTCGTATATGCGCACTCCGAGTATCAAGAGATAATGGGGAAGAGGGGGGATAAAATCTGTCGTTTAATGGCTCGGATTAGGACGTCTTCCGAGTGGTTTTGATTATACGCTAATAATAACTATTATCAATAGCAAAATTGAAAAAATAATGGGTTTTGTTGTAATAGCTTGTTTTGTATGGGAATTAAATTGCGGTATTGGCTTTACCATGATTGAAAAGGCCGTCTGAATAAAGACGGCCTTTTGTCTGTTAGAATTTAGGCATAGAGCAACCTTCAGGGGTAGTAATTCTGCATTGTAAAGCTCCACGTTTTCGACATTTTTTTAATGCCTCCGCTTCAGCCATACCCGGGGGGGCTACTCCAAAAAAAGCTGAACCATCTTTTCCTAGAGCAACAGCGAGACAGGCGTTGCGAAACCAGGCTCTAACTTTACACGGTTTATTTGTTCCACCTTCTTCACAGGTTTTAATGGCTAGTTTTTTTGCAGCATCAAGTGAATCCATCTCAAGTGCTCCACCTGATATACCTGTTTTAGGATTGATTGCCCATGCACCATATTTTGAAGGAACATCGATATTGACAACGCTTGGTTGGTTTTGAGAATAACCACTATTAGAAGATTGTGGTCTGCCAACGTTATATAGAATTTGTCGGCCCGAGCTGTCGATAATACGACAAGTTCCAGTTGCAGGTTGGTATTCACCGCCGCAGCCGTTGGCATAAACATTAAGACTTGCCAGTCCTAGCAATACAACAAGTAACTTTTTCATTTCAATTCCAATCTATTTATTATTTGAATCTTTATCAGCCTGCCGCTGCATCAATCATACGATGATTTGTTATCTTAATTACGCAGCTGACGTTGAACTAGGGCAAGGCAAACATTTCGCCCCTATATTTCAGACGGCCTTTTGATTTGCTTCAATCACTCATAAACCCAAGCAATCAACATATCCAAAGCCATATAAAATACCGTATAATCAAGGCCAAATTAACTTTGCCTGCTTGTCGGGCCGTCTGAAAAATTATGCAACAAACCTACGCCGCGGTACAGCGAGATTTGCTCGAAGCCAACCACCTTTCCCCCGATTTGCTCGCCCAAAGCCTGAGCATTATCGGCGCCAACCATGTCGATTATGCCGACATCTATTGTCAGCGTACTGCCTATGAAAGTTGGCATTTGGAAGAGGGCATCGTCAAATCGGGCAGCTTCCAAATCGATCAGGGCGTTGGCGTGCGTGCCGTTTCAGGTGATAAAACCGCTTTTGCCTACGCTGACAGCCTGTGTATCGATTCGATCAACCGTTCTGCCAAAGCCGTGCGCGTGATTGGTGCGGCTGGTGGCGAAGCCAGCGTCAAAGTGCCGACACCTGCTTACGGCAAGCCTGTCCACATGGCGATTGACCCTATTGCCAGCCTTGATTCTGCTGCCAAAGTCGCGCTGTTGAACAAAGTCGAAACGCTGGCCAAAGCCGCCGATCCGCGTATTGTGCAAGTGATGGCCGGTTTGACCTGCGAATACGACATGGTGTACATCGCCCGTCTGGACGGTAAACACGCTGCCGATATTCGCCCGATGGTGCGCATGAACGTAACCGTCATTGCCAAGCAGGGCGAGCGTCGCGAGCAGGGCAGTGCGGGCGGTGGCGGGCGTTATGATTTGGCGTATTTCGATGAAAACTTGGTTCGTCGGTTTGTCGATTCCGCTGTCAAACAAGCCCTGACCAATCTCGAATCCCGTCCTGCGCCTGCCGGCGAAATGACTGTCGTTTTGGGTAACGGCTGGCCGGGCGTGTTGCTGCACGAAGCGGTCGGACATGGTTTGGAAGGCGATTTCAACCGCAAAGAAACCAGCGTTTTCTCCGGCCGAATCGGCGAGCGTGTTGCCGCCAAAGGCGTGACCGTTGTGGATCAAGGCGATATTGCCGACAGACGCGGTTCGCTCAATATCGACGACGAAGGCAACGAAACCCGCCGCACTGTATTGATTGAAGACGGTATTTTGGTCGGCTATATGCAGGACGAAACCAACGCCCGCCTGATGGGTACGCAATCGACCGGCAACGGCCGCCGCGAAAGTTACGCTTCTGCGCCTATGCCGCGCATGACCAATACCTTTATGGAAAACGGCGGCTATGAGCCGGAAGAAATCATCGCGTCCATCGATAAGGGCATTTACGCGGTCAACTTCGGCGGCGGACAAGTGGACATTACCAGCGGCAAGTTTGTGTTCAGCGCATCCGAAGCGTGGTGGGTGGAAGGCGGCAAGCTGCAATATTCTGTTAAAGGCGCGACCATCATCGGCAACGGTCCCGAAGTGCTGAAACACGTTTCCATGATAGGCAACGACACTGCACTTGACAGCGGCATCGGTGTCTGCGGCAAAGAAGGGCAGAGCGTTCCTGTCGGCGTCGGACAACCGACCCTGAGGATTGATGCCGGACTGACCGTCGGCGGTAGCGAAATTTAAACGGCAGGCCGTCTGAAAAGTTTTCAGACGGCCTTTTACATTAGGATGAAACCATGCAGGAACAGAATCGGAAATCAAGTTTTCCCATAGTGATGTTGCTGGTGTCGGTTGCCCTATGGATAGCGTCTTTGTCCAATGTTGCATTTTATTTGGGCAATCATGAAAGCATGAAGGGTTTGACCGTTTTGATTTTGGGATCGATATTTGCTTCTTTGGATATCAGGTATTGTGCGGCCTATGCGAATTATGTTTGGTTAGCGGCCATTGTTTTGCTGGCGTTGCGGAAGAAGGTCGTGCCTGTCCATGCGGCACTTTGGGGCTTGGCGTTGGTGGCTTTCAGTGTGAAAGCCGTACACGTCGATGAAGCAGGGAATACATCGGATATTGTGCGCTACGGCGCCGGATTTTATTTGTGGTATGCCGCATTTGCGGTTGCCACCATCGGTACGTTTGCCGGAAAGAATAAGGAAAGAAAAGCCACAACGCTGGCAGATGGGACGAAAAATGACGCTTGATGAATGGTTGCGCCAATCGGCACTGCCCAAAAATGAAGCGCGGATGTTGTTGCAATATGCGCTGGGTTATACGCGCGCGCAGCTGGTGACACGCGGTACGGACGATTTGGCAGACTCCGCCCTGCAAACCTTGGAGACTTTGGCTCAACGCCGTCTGAAAGGCGAGCCGATGGCCTATCTGTTGGGCGAGCGCGAGTTCTACGGACGACGCTTTGCCGTCAATCCCCATGTGTTGATTCCACGCCCTGAAACCGAGCATTTGGTGGAAGCCGTACTCAAACGCTTGCCGCTGCAAGGCCGCGTGTGGGATTTGGGAACGGGCAGCGGCGCCATTGCCGTGACCGTCGCGCTTGAACGCGTTGATGCCGATGTTCGCGCATCTGACATCAGCGTCGGTGCTTTGGATACTGCCCGTCAAAATGCGGCCGAATTGGGCGCAAAAGTCGAGTTTGCGCAGGGTTCGTGGTTTGATACCGACAGGCCGTCTGAAGGCCGATACGATGTGATTGTTTCCAATCCGCCGTATATCGAGGGTGGCGATGAGCATTTGTCGCAAGGCGATTTGAGGTTTGAACCGCAAAATGCGCTGACCGACTTTTCAGATGGCCTCAGCCATATCCGCCACATTACGCAAGAAGCCCCTAAATACCTGAAAGCCAACGGCTGGCTGCTGTTTGAACACGGCTATGACCAAGGCGAAGCAGTGCGGAACATTATGCTGGAGAACGGTTTTGCAGAAGTGGCAACCGAACAGGATTTGGCTGGATTGGACAGGGTAACGCTGGGGCGTTTGCCTGCTTAGTGGGCATGGTTTGTCGGAATATAAAAAAGGGCGTGTCAATCACGCCCTTTTGGTTTTTTGGTTTAGCTGTTCAGACGGCCTGGTTTAACGCCAAGCAGCGACAAACTCCGCCCAGTGTTGTTTTTCTTCGGCTTGTGCGGCCAGATAATGTTTGATGCGTTTGATTTCGACTTCGTATTCGTCGGCATCGAGCGCGCCGCTCATCATGCGAAAGCGCATATACATCAGGTAGGTATTGGCGGCATCGGTTTCGCAATAGTCGCGGATGTCTTTCAGACGGCCTGCATGATAAGCGTCCCAAACCTTGCTGCCGTCCATGCCCAGTTTGCCGGGAAAGCCGCAGAGTTTGGCCATATCGTCCAAAGGCACGCTGGCACGCGGTTGGTAGAGGGCGAGCAAATCCATCAGGTCGCAATGGCGGGTGTGGTAGCGGCTGATGTAGTTGTTCCACTTAAAGTCGCGGCTGTCGCCAAAATCGCCGTCGCCCATGTCCCAATAGCGGGCGGCGCTGATGCCGTGTATCAGGGCGCGATAGTGGAGGACGGGCAGGTCGAAACCGCCGCCGTTCCAGCTGACGAGTTGCGGCGTATAGTTTTCGATGACCTCGAAGAACTTGGCAATCATGACTTCTTCGCTGTCTTCGGGATCGCCGATGGTACTGACGCGGATTTTGTCTTGCCCCCAGCGCATACAGCAGGAGATGGCGACGACTTGGTGCAGATGGTGTTGCATAAAGTCACTGCCGGTTTTGGCACGGCGTTGCTGTTGGGCAAACAGGACGACTTCGTTGTCGGGTAAATCGGCAGGCAAATCGTAAAGCAGGCGGATGCCGTTTACGTCGGGAATGGTTTCGATGTCGAAGGCGAGTATCGGAGTCATGGCGTGATCGGGTTGGATAAGGGATGATGCCATTGTGGCATGACGGCGCAGATAAAAAAAGAGGCAATCCCCCACAGGATTGCCCCAATACCTCAAATCAGAGATTTACGCTTCACAAACAATACAGGCTTTCACCTGCGGCTTTACAGATGCAGCTCAACTCTGCATCGGTAAACTTTCATTTCGGGCATTGCACCGAAATCCTCTAAAATACCGCAATTTCTTGCAATATCAGAAAACTGCTTACAAAAGTATCTAAGACCGGCGAGGCCGTCTGAACGTTTTGTAATTTGATGTAGTGAAATTTACGCGAATTTTTACAGTTTGCCAAGTATTTTTTTCTGAAGGCTTGTTTCAGTATAAATTTCAGGTATTGTCATATTTTTGCAATTATATTTCATAATTATTTTAAAT
>ERZ1674282.22-NODE-23-length-32813-cov-27.516942_pt1 | contig 32813 bp, 29 predicted proteins | sample MGYA00581192_ERZ1674282 | MGnify/ENA primary metagenome ERZ1674282 (study PRJEB41354, sample SAMEA4873316) | human saliva metagenome | biome: human-associated habitat [ENVO:00009003]; feature: mouth environment [ENVO:08000002]; material: saliva material...
TGACAATAGGGTGGAATGGATAAAGGAGAAGAAAAAGGACGTGCGCGGGCACGTCCTTTGGTGAGAGGGGCTATTCGCTCCAGCTGACTATACCTAGCATCCAAGTAAGGAGAATCAGGCCACCGAATACGATGCGGTAGTAGGCAAAAGGAACATAGTTTTTACTGGAGACAAATTTCAGCAAAGCTTTTACTGCCAATAAACCGGCGACAAATGCTGCGATAAAGCCGATGGCAATTTGTCCGACATCTTGCAAGGTAAAGAGTTTGTAGTTTTTTAAGATGTCGTAACCTGTTGCCGCAATCATCATTGGTACAGCAAGGAAAAATGAAAATTCGGTAGCCGTTTTACGTTCCAGTCCCCACAACATACCGCCCATAATCGTACTGCCTGAACGTGATGTACCAGGGATAAGGGCGCAAATTTGGGCGCATCCTACAACAAATGCGTCGATTGGACGCATATCGTCTACATGATTGACTTTAGGTTTGGCTGTTGTTTGGCGTTTTTCAACCCATAAAATGAAGAAACCACCGAGTACCAGCATGGTAGCAACGGTAATTGGGTTGAAAAGATGCAATTTAATTTGTTTACTGAATAAGAGGCCAACAACCGCAGCAGGTATGAAGGCAATAAATAAATTCAGTACAAAGCGATTGGCTGTTCGCTCTTTGCCTAGTCCTTTTATGATATGGGTAAATCGTTGGCGATATTCGAATACGACGGCTAATACGGCACCGAGCTGGATGGCAATTTCGAATACTTTACCGTTACTTTGGAAATTCATTAAGTCGCCGAATACAATCAAGTGACCGGTACTTGAAATAGGGAGAAATTCGGTTAAACCTTCGATGATACCGAGAATAAGTGCTTTAAATAAAATCAGAATGTCCATAAGTTTTCAGACGGCCTTGAGGCCGTCTTTCTTTTGTTGAATAGTTAAATTGGTTTTGAGGATTGTTCGCGACGGACTTTGACGATGAGCTCGTCTATGGTTTTCATACCGGCTTTCCAGTCGGTACCGTTGAAATTGACTTTGTATTTACCACCGACGATGACAGTTGGTGTGTTTTCAATTCGATAAGTTTCCGTTAATTGCTGCATTTTTGCAGCAGCCGACGCAGCAGCAGGACTATTATAGGCTTGAAGCAGTTTTTTACTGTCAAAACCCGTCTGTTTACCCACCCATGAGAGGAATACATTGGTATCGGCCAGGTTGATTTTTTGTTCGTAAACAGCTTTGAAGATGACTGGATTGGCTTGATATTTTAAACCTGAAAGATTGACGGCAGCGGCTACTTTGGCCAAGCCTAACATTTCAGGCATCCAAACGACGTGTTCTGTCCGTAAGGAAACATCTTTGGCAAAGGTTTTGCTGTGTTGCAACAAAACTGGATCGAGATGGTAACAATGGACGCAGAAGTAGCCGAAAAATTCTAGCACTTCAATTTTTCCGGCTTGCTGCTGCGGAATAGGGCGATTGAGGACAGTATAGTCCACGCCCTCGGTAGCAGCTTGAGCACTCAGACTGAGCAGGCTTAGGCTGAGTGCGGCAATGTTTTTTTTTATACGCTGCTTCATCAGTGATTCCATTATTTGCTAGAACGAATCAAGCTGTTGATATTATGGCCTTGCAGGTTTTTTTGCAGTTTTACAGCAGCTTCCTGCGGCATGGTGTTACTTTGAACTCGGTAAATGGTTTTGTCACCGTTTTGCGATTCAACCACTCTGGAAGAAACACCTAAAATAGCCAGTTTTGCACGTTGTGAGTCTGCGCTGGAACGGTCTGCATATGAACCAAGTTGCAGGAAGACTTTTTTACCGCTGTTGGCAGCTGCTTCGGCTTTTTCTGTTGACTGTTTACTTGCAGTGTTGCTGCTTTCTTTGGTTGTAGAGGCATTTGCTGCTTTACGTGCTTTCTCGATGCTGCCGCTGTTGAGGATTTGCTCAGGTGTCGGCTTGTTTTGCTTTTTGGCTTCAGCTGCTTTTTTCTCGGCCAGCTTGCGCTCGGCACGCTCTTTTTGTTTGGCAGTCAGCTGGTCGGCTGCTTTTTTGTCTTTAGTACCTTTGTCGGCAGCTTCTTTTTCCGCTTTGGTTTTTTCTGCGCGTTTTTTCTCTAACTCGGCTTTTTTCTCGGCCAGTTTTTTCTTAGCAGCTTCTTTTTCTGCTTCAGCTTTTGCAGCTTTTTCTTTGGCTTCGCGTTCGGCTTTGTCGGCAGCAGTTTTGTCTGCTCTTTCTTTAACTTCACGTTCGGTTTTATCGGTGGCGGCTTTTTCAGCCTTTTCTTTAGCTTCGCGTTCAGCTTTATCGGCAGCGGCTTTCTCTGCTTTTTCTTTGGCTTCACGTTCGGCTTGTTCAGCTTTCTCCTGAGCTTCTTTTTCCGCTTGAGCTTTTTCTTCAGCTTCTTTGGCAGCCTTTTCAGCCTCTTCTTTAGCTTTGGCTTCTTTCTCTGCCGCTTCTTTTTCTGCTTTGGCTTTTTCTTCATTTGCTTGGGTAGATGAAGTGTCGGTAGCTGGGCGTTTCTCTGCTTTGTCCTGAGGTTTTAGGATTTCAGGTTCTTCGCTTTGTTTAGGCTGAGTTAGCTCTTTGAAAACGTTTTGGTTGCCTTGGTTCAAGAAGAACAAAATACCGGCAATAATACCTGTTGCCAGTATTAGGCCGAAAAAGAAACCGGCCAAGCCTTTGCCATATTGTGTAGATTTTTTCATGACTTACCTTGTAATAATGTGTTCAGACGGCCTGAAGTGAGACTGTCTGAGTTTGGATTCGATATTTTATCAATAACCGTTATAGACGGCAAAATCCTGATGCTTTGTTTACTCTAGTTTTACTTAAACATAAAGATTCAGGCCGTCTGACAAGTTAAAGGGCGCGACGGAAGCCGATGGCTTTCATCACATGGGTTTTGCTGACTTCTTCGTCGCCTGCCAAATCGGCCAGCGTACGGGCGACGCGCATGATACGGTGGAAACTTCGGGCGGAAAGGGACAGTTTTTCGAGCATGGTTCCCAAGGCTTCTTGCGCTTCTTTTTGGATGCGGGCTTTGCAATCGAGCTCGCTGACACTCAATTCGGCATTAACTTTGCCTTGTCGGCCGTATTGGATTTTGCGCGCGGCGGTAACGCGTTCTAATACGGTGGCACTGGATTCGCCTGCTTCTTGTTGCATCAACTCGGCAGCGGAAAGGCTGGGTACTTCGATGGTTAAATCAATACGGTCGAGCAATGGCCCTGAAATTTTGTTGCGGTAGCGGGCAACGCTTTCAGGCGTGCAGCGGCAAGGTTTGGACGGATGGCCAAGATAGCCGCAAGGGCAGGGGTTCATGGCGGCGACAAGTTGGAACTTGGCCGGATAAACAGCTTGGCGTGCGGCGCGGGAAATATGGATTTCGCCGTTTTCTAAAGGTTCGCGCAACACTTCTAATACTTTACGGTCAAACTCGGGCAATTCGTCTAAAAACAACACACCGTGATGCGCCAATGAAATTTCGCCCGGACGCGGGTCTGAACCGCCACCTACCATAGCAGCCGAGCTGGCGCTGTGATGAGGGCTGCGGAAAGGACGGTTGCTGTCGAGTTGCTGTTGATGGTTGGGCAGGAGCGAACGCAATGCCCATACTTCGACTAATTCGTCTTCGGTCAAAGGAGGAAGGATGCCGGGCAAACGTTGCGAAAGCATGGATTTGCCCGTTCCTGGCGGCCCCATCATCAACAAGCTGTGTCCGCCTGCCGCTGCGATTTCCAAGGCAAGGCGGGCGGTATGCTGGCCTTTAACATCGGCTAAATCAGGAATTTTACTTTGTTCAGACGGCCTTTGCGTCAGCTTGCATTCGGTTTGTGTCAACGGTTCGATGCCGTTTAAATGCGCGGCCACTTCGCCTAAAGAACGTGCGCCATAAACCGCGATACCGCGCATGACGGCAGCCTGTTCGGCATTTTCTTGCGGCAAAACGAACGAACGGCCTGCCTGCATTCCCTGCCATGCCATGGCCAGTGCGCCGCGCACGGGACGCAGCAGGCCGGACAGCGCCAATTCACCGGCAAACTCATATTGGGCAAGCTTTTCAGGATTGATTTGTCCCGATGCGGCAAGAATACCTAAGGCAATCGGCAAATCGAAACGGCCGGATTCTTTTGGGAGGTCGGCCGGTGCGAGGTTGACGGTAATTTTCTTGGCGGGAAAGTCGAAGCCGCTTTGGATAATGGCTGCACGCACACGGTCGCGGCTTTCTTTGACTTCAGTATCGGGCAAACCGACGATATTGAAATGTGGCAAGCCGTTGGCAAGGTGGGCTTCCACTTCGACCAACGGCGCATTCATGCCGCTTAAGGCGCGGCTGTAAACCAAAGCAAGCGACATGTTTCAGACGGCCTTATTCGGCAGCTTCGGTTTGTTGTTTGATTTCGGCAACAGCTTCTTCTGCAGCGGCTTCGGCCGCTTTCAAAGCAGCTTCTTCAGGTTCTTGAGCGGCTTCGAGTTTGGTCAAACGGGCTTCCAATTCAGCCAGTTTGGTACGGGTTTTAATCAAAACCTGTTGTTGGATGTCGAATTCTTCGCGGGTCACCAAATCCATGCGGTTGAATGCACTGCCGAGCATGGCTTTAACGTTTTTTTCCATGTCTTTGGCAGGGCTGTTGGAGATGGTTTCGCTGATTTTGGAGCTGACTTCTTCAAAAAGTTGTTTGCCGAACATAATCCGTATCCTTTATTCAGAATGTATATAGAAATTCAAGTGGCTATTGTATAAGGAAAAAGGCCGTCTGAAAACGGGAATTTTGAGACGGCCTTTGCTTCCTATCGTAAATATTTCCGTGTATTTTAACGCTCAACACGGGCTTCAAAAACAGGCATCAGCCAAGCACCGCCTGTGAAGCCTTTGCATGAGCCAGTAGTGTGTTCTTCACTGCGGACAAACGTTTTACCGTCCCACACCGCTGCATTGCCAGACCAGCAGTCGCCGATCCCTCGACCTTTGAAGCTGCCGCTAAGGGTGGCTGTTTTCTCATCGAATCCGCCGTGCCCGCCGTATGTCATTGGCGGCAGCACTTGTTCAATTTTGGTCAATTCTTTATCGGCAATGGCATAGTAGCCGCTGGTTTGATAAGCACCGCCGATACAGATGGCCGAAATCAAAACCTGACGATCGTTGAGCGGATGGACATACAGGCTGCGGTTCCAATCCATTTGCTCTTTATTGTGCAGGGCGTAACAGTAATTATCGTCGCCTTCGGAAACGCGGTTGCTGTCGCTCAAGAGCTTCATGACGGCGCTGTGGCGCGGTGTGCCTTGTTCCAGCATATCGCCCTCTTTTTTCGGCACGGCAACGGCGCGGATGACGGGTTTGGGCTGCGGGCTGAGGACTGCCTGACTGCTGCCGCCTTTGCGAATCAGCGCGGAAGGCGTATTCAGACGACCTTGGAATTCGTCCGCTTTCAACATTGCCGCCGCCGCGCCTTTATCGGACAAGTGCCATTCATATTTTCCCGCGCGGATGCTGATTTTGCTTTCTTTTTTCAACGCTTCGAGCAAGGCGTTGGTTTGCGCGCTGCTCAATTTGCCTGTGCCTTTTTTGTTCAACGCCAATTTGCCCAGTGATTTGCCGTTCAGCATCAATTCGCTGCGGGCTGCCACGCGGGCGAGTTGGCGGTCATCGTCGTTAAACGGCAGTAGGGAAACTTCGCCAATTACGGCGGCATTCGCCCCTGCTTGTCGGGTAAACAGGATAGAAACCGGCGGTTCTGTTTCATCTGCCTGATATCCGGCAAGACGGCAGGTGCCGGTATTGTCGCAAGCAATGTCCCAGTCTTTGTAATTTTGATAAAAGCCTTGAGGCGGAGCAGCCAGTACGGTGGCAGGCAAAACAGCCAGCAGCCATTTTTTCATGATGTATTCTTTCAATTTTATTTATGTAGATTCACAAAGACAGCATAGCAATCCAAAATTTCGTTGCACTGTTTTTGTGAAAATACGATGTGTCGTTCGTAAAAAGGTTTTGAATATTTAGATGTAAAAAGGCCGTCTGAAACTCCCGTTCAGACGACCTTTATTGTTTTTTTACACGCCTGCGGCTGCTTTCAATGCGGCTGCTTTGTCGGTGCGCTCCCAAGTAAATTCAGGCTCCTCGCGGCCGAAGTGGCCGTAGGCGGCGGATTTGCTGTAAATTGGGCGGAGCAGGTCGAGCATTTGGACGATGCCTTTAGGGCGCAGGTCGAAATGTTCGCGAACCAAGGCAATCAGTTTTTCCTCGCTGATTTTGCCGGTGCCGAAGGTATCGATGGAAATCGAAGTCGGTTCGGCAACGCCGATGGCGTAGGAAACTTGGATTTGGCATTGGGTTGCCAAACCGGCGGCGACGATGTTTTTTGCAACGTAGCGGCAGGCGTAAGCGGCGGAACGGTCCACTTTGGACGGGTCTTTGCCGGAGAATGCGCCGCCGCCGTGCGGAGCTGCGCCGCCGTAGGTGTCGACGATGATTTTACGGCCGGTCAAACCGCAGTCGCCTTGCGGGCCGCCGATAACGAAGCGGCCGGTCGGGTTGATCAGGTATTTGGTTTCGTCGGTCAGCAGTTCAGACGGCAGAACCGGTTTGATGATGTGTTCGATCACGGCGTTTTTCAGCTCTTCGTAACCGATAGACGGATCGTGCTGGGTAGACAGGACGACGGTGTCGATGCGTTTTACTTTGCCGGTTTCGCTGTCGTAAACCACGGTCAGTTGGGCTTTGGCATCAGGGCGCAGCCAAGGCAGGCGGCCGTCTTTGCGCAATTCGCTTTGGCGTTGCATCAGGCGGTGGCTGTAATAGATGGCAAACGGCATCAGGGTAGGGGTTTCGTCGCAGGCATAGCCGAACATCAAACCTTGGTCGCCCGCGCCTTGATTCAAGTCGATGCCTTCGCCTTCGTTCACGCCTTGGGCGATGTCCGGAGATTGTTGGTCGTAGTACACGCCGACTGCGCAGCCGTTGGCATCAAAACCCAGCTCGGACGAGTTGTAGCCGATGCGTTTGATGGTTTCGCGTGCGACTTTGATGTAGTCCACTTGGGCGGTGGTGGTGATTTCGCCTGCCAACACGCACAAGCCTGTGTTAACTAAGGTTTCTGCGGCGACACGCGCTTTGGGGTCTTGCGCCAAGATGGCATCCAAAATCGCATCGGATACTTGGTCGGCAACTTTATCCGGATGGCCTTCGGATACCGATTCGGAAGTAAACAGATATTCGCTCATTGCTATTCTTTCATTAAAAACAGGCTGCTGTGTTTTCAGACGGCCTTTTATTTCGGACAGCGGAAATCATAACAAAAACTCCGCTTTTTCTCTATACAAGTGAGAAACATTCGCACTTGCCTGCTGTTTCGGAATCCTGTTGCGCGTTTCTTACAGGCAAAAAAATTCCCGCATTAAGCGGGTTTGGATTGCTCTGGCGAGCCACATCGGTTTTTCAACCGTCCACCTTACCTTTCCGTTTGAAAAGCAGGTTGGCATGGAATTCCCAACTCTTAATGCAGCGCGGATAGTAGCAGAAAAGCAGGTGTGCCGCAATATATTTGCCCGAAGTCTGTTTTGTTCAGACGGCCTGTTTCGTTTACAATCTGTCCACTTCATTTTGGTAAAACCTTATGCAAACGCTTGTTACCTTTGTTTTTAAATTTTTGGCCGCGCTGCCTTTGGCTTGGTTGCACAAATTAGGCAACGTGCTCGGCGGTTTGGGTTTCCGCTTGCTGTCGAAAGATCGCCGAAGGGTATTCGAAAACATGACACTTGCCGGATTGAACCCGACGGATGAGGTGGTGAAAAAAGTTTTCCGTGAAACGGCAAAAGGTGGCTTGGAATTGCCGGTGGCGTTTTTCAGACGGCCTGAAGAAATTGAAAACCTGTTTGTCAGCGTCAACGGTTGGGAACATGTTCAGACGGCCTTGAGTGCGGGCGAGGGTTTGCTGTTTATCACGCCGCACATCGGCAGCTATGATTTGGCGGGCCGCTACATCAGCCAGCAACTGCCGTTTCCGCTGACGGCGATGTACAAACCGCCGAAAATCAAGGCATTTGATGCGGTGATGCAGGCAGGACGCGTGCGCGGTAAGGGCAAGACTGCGCCGACCAGTATTCAGGGCGTCAAACAAATCATCAAGGCCCTGCGCGGCGGCGAAGCAACCATTGTGTTGCCGGACCATGTGCCGTCTCCGGAAGAAGGCGGCGACGGCGTGTGGGTGGACTTTTTCGGCAAACCTGCCTACACCATGACGTTGGCGGGCAAGCTGGCGCAAGTCAAAGGCGTGAAGGCTTTGTTTTTCTGCGGCGAGCGTCTGCCCGACGGTAAAGGCTTTGTCTTGCATATAGAGCCTTTGCGCGGCGAGTTGAACGGCGATAAGGAGAACGACGCGCGCGTGATCAATGAAAATACCGAATATTGGATACGCCGTTTTCCGGAGCAATATTTGTTTATGTACAATCGCTACAAACATCCCGAAGGCGCGCCTTTCCCGCCGGAAATATAGGCTTGCCGAATGTAAAAAACCTGCTTGGACTCAAGCAGGTTTTGTATTTGGTCGGAATGAGAGGATTCGAACCTCCGACCCCTTCGTCCCGAACGAAGTGCGCTACCGGGCTGCGCTACATTCCGAATGTGGGAAATTATAGGATAGGAGAAGCCGGTTTGTACAGGGGTCGATAAATAATTAATAATTGGCTGCCGATGGGTTTGTTTTAGGCCGTCTGGAGCGATGTGTTTCAGACGGCCTGTGTTTTTGTTTGCCGCTTCTGCTGAAGCATTTGTCCTAATGGCATTATAATGTGGGCAATTGTTTTTTAGATTGTCTGCTATGTTTTATCTTTATCAGTCCGACCGTTTGGAAGCGCTTGCCGAAATGTGCGCGCATATTCATCAGGCCTTGCCCTTGGATTCTGTATTGGCGCAGGAAGAAGTGGTGGTGCAGAGCCAGGGGATGCGGCGGTATCTGAATGTGTTTTTTGCGCGCAAACTCGGCGTGGCGGCGAATTTGAAGTTCAGCCTGCCTGCCGGTTTGGCGTGGCAGCTGATGCGTAAATTGGTTCCCGATGTGCCGCCGCTCAGTCCGTTTTCGCCTGAAGTCATGCGTTGGCGTTTGCTGGATTTGTTCCGCAGCGAAGCGTTTCAGACGGCCCCGGAGTACGAAAACGTGCGCCTGAAGCTGGAAAGTTATTTGCACAGTTCGGCCTCGGCAGATTATCAGCTTGCCGGACAAATGGCGGATATTTTCGACCAATATTTGGTGTACCGCCCGGATTGGATTGATGCGTGGCAGACCGGGAAGCTGCTGGGTTTGGGCGATGATGAGGATTGGCAGGCGCGGCTGTGGCGCTATTTGGACGATGGCAGCCAATCTGCGCCGCACCGTGTGGCCTTGTGGGAAAAACTGTTGGCGCAGTTGGATAAATCGGTCTTGCCGCAAAGGTTGTTCGTATTCGGCATTTCGACAATGGCGCCGATGTATCTGCAACTGCTGTACCAAATTTCCAAGCATTGCGATGTGTTTGTGTTTGCGCTCAACCCGAGCAGCCAATATTGGGGCGAGGTTATCGACGAGGCGCAGATTTTGAAAAGGGGCGATGAGGCGGGTTTGTCGCAGGCAGGACATCCGCTATTGGCTTCTTTGGGCAAGCAGGGGCGCGATTTCTTTGATTTTCTGTCGGAAGTGGAAACCGAGCAGGATATTCAGGTTTATGAAGAGGGAAAAGACGATACCTTATTGCATTGCCTGCAAAACGATATCCAAAACTTAATCATGCCGTCTGAACGCTTATATCAACAAGAAGAAGGCGAAGCAGGCGCGCAACAGGCTCTGGTTCAGGTTCACGATGCGGATGGCAATTCAGTGTGTGTCGAGCCGGATAAGCTGCTGAACGACGGCTCGGTCAAAATCGTCGCGGCCCACAGCCCTTTGCGCGAATTGCAGATTTTGAAAGAAGAGCTGTCGCTGGTGTTGCAAAATAATCCCGATTGGCAACCGCACGATATTGCCGTGTTAACACCGAACATCGAGCCGTACAGTCCGTTTATCGAAGCCGTTTTTGGACAGGAGCATGCAGGCAGTCAGGCTTTGCCGTATTCGATTTCGGATGTGAAACTCAGCCGCCGTCAGCCCTTGCTGTATGCTTTGGCGCAAACTTTGGACTTGCTGGAAAGCCGGTTTGAAGTGGACAAGGTTTTGCCTTTGCTGGAAAGCCGGTTGGTGCTGCAACGCTTCGGTTTGAGCGAGGAGGATGTGCCGCTGCTGTATGAGACTGTTGCCGGATTGAATGTGCATTGGGGTTTGGACCAAACCATGCGCGAGGGCAAAGACAACCTCTTTACTTGGCAGCAGGCGGTAGAGCGTTTGGCCTTGGGCTGGATGCTGCCTGAAGGCGGCAACGGTATGTGGCAGGGTGTGAGCGCGTGGCATAGTAATGTCAACCAGTTGGACGTGTTCAGCGGTTTTGCCGAATTTATCCGTACTTTGGCTGATATGGCGGCGCAATGGCAAGAGCCTGCCAATGTGGAAAGTTGGGTGCAGCGTTGCCACGAATTGCTGGAGAAACTGTTTTCTCCGGATACGGACGACCAATATGCCAAGCAGCAGTTTGAGCAGTCTTTGGCGAAATGGCAGGAAGAGGCGCAGTTGGCCGAATTTGACGGATTGTTGCCGTGTAAAACCGTTATCCGCCATATCCGCCGCTTCTTGGACAGCGAAAGCCAAGCCGGATTTTTGAGCGGCGGCATTACTTTTTGCAGTATGGTGCCGATGCGCAGCCTGCCGTTTAAAATGGTTTGCCTACTGGGTTTGAATGATGGCGATTTTCCACGCAATACCAAAGCGGCTGTGTTCGACCTGATTGTCAAACATCCGAAAAAAGGCGACCGCGCCCGCCGCGACGACGACCGTTATCTCTTCCTCGAAGCCTTAATCAGCGCACGCGAAATGCTGTATTTGTCTTATATCGGCCGCGATATACGCAATGATGCCGAGTTCGCGCCGTCCTCGTTAATCAGCGAGCTGCTGGATACCATTGCCGCCATGACGGGGAAAAGCGGGCGCGAGTTGTCGGAGAAATGGGTGAAACATCATCCTTTGCAGGCGTTCTCACGCCGTTATTTCCAAAAGGACGCGCTTTCAGACGGCCTCTTCAGTACGCGCCAAGATTACGCCGATGCATTGAACCAGCCGCAAGCGGAAGCGCAGCCGTTTTTCCTTGAGGCTTTAAGTCAGGAAGAGCCGGGCAAAACCATTCATCAAGGCGAGCTCGTCAGTTTTTGGCGCAACCCTGTCAAAGTTTGGCTGAAGAAAAATTTAAGCTGGGATCAGCCGTATCTGGACGGCGCATGGGAATCTGCCGAACCGTTTGAGCCGCAACATGAGGGTCGGATTGCCGATGCCTATTTGGATGCACGACGCAAAGGGGAAGACTTTGAAGATACGGCCATTCGGCTGAATGCCGAAAGCCTGATGCCGGTGGGTGAGTTGGGCGGTTTGTGGCAGAAACAGTATCAGATATCTGCGAAAAACGTGGATGCCGAGCTGATATGCAGTAACAAAAGGCCGTCTGAACCTTATGAAGAATCCTTTGACGACTTGGTTTTACAAGGTACCATCAGCAATCTTTACGAATGCGGCCGCATTGTGTTCCTAAATCAAAAAGACAATGCGCCCAACCGCATTGCCCGTTTATTGGAGCATTTGATTTTTTGCGCCGTCGCCCCTAAATCCGTTGCAAACCGACAAACCTATATGGTCAGCTTGGGGCAGACCGAAACCTATGCCGCCATCGGGCAAGAGGCCGCGAGAGAGCTTTTGAAAGAATGGTTGGTATATTTTCGAATCGGACAAAATACCCCCTTGCCGTTTTTTGCCAAAACCAGCCTTGCCGCGGCAGAGGAATACAACAAGAAAGAGGATTGGGATGCTGCCTTGAGAAAAGCCCATGATGTTTTTAATGGCAATAATGGCAATAAAAGGAACAAAGCGCAGAAAGAATATACCGAAGTGAAGCTGGTGTTTGGTCATTCGGAAGAATCGCCGCTTGATGAGCCGCTATTTGAAAACCTCGTCGTCAATCTGCTTGTGCCGCTTTTGACCAGCGTGGCAGGTAAAACCAATACAACAGAACAGGAGTAAAGCATGGCTACTTATGCAGAATATTTGGATTTTGATACCGAAGAAGACAAATTGAAACAGCAGCAACTCTATCAGGCGACCGAGCTGTCGGCGCAAACGGTAGCGGCGATTGAAAAGATCAGCCGTCCACAAAACTGGCTGCTTGCCGCTGCGCCATATTGCCCAGATTGCCGCGTGTTTGTACCGTTTATTCAAAAAATAGCGGAGTTGAACCCCAATATCCGCGTCAACTATATTGCCCGCAACGATTTTGACGACAGCAGCCGTTTTAATAATCCGCGCCAACAGGAAATTGTCCGCGCCAATCAAAAAATTCCTGCGCTGTTTTTGATGGGTCATGAAGAGGCCGGGCCTGTGTTTAACGAGTTTCCACAAGTGGTGTTAAACCAAATTGCGGCAGATGAAACCCGTCGCGCAGAATTGCGCGATGCGTACCGTACCGGCGAATTTAATGCCGATATTGAGGCGCAGATTGTAGCGGCGTTGGCATGGGCAGAGCAGCGTTGTTGAGCAAATATTGCTGGTGTGTAAGGCTGTGTTTTGAACCGCTTTGATATTTTGCTTCGTAATAAAAAGGCCGTCTGAAAAGATTTCAGACGGCCTTTTTTTAATGCTTAACGCTTTATCAAATCTCGATTTTATTCGGCGTAAAGGTTTGCCATTTATTGCAGGCTGGGCAGTGCCAGAAGAAGACTTGGGATTTGAAGTGGCAGTTGCGGCAGCAGTACATAACGCTTTTTTGCAGCTGGCGGCCGATAATGGAACGAATCATATCGGTATCGGCTTTCCACTCCGGATTCATACTGCTGAGTTTCAAGCCAAGCAGGCGGTACACGCCGTTGAGATCAGGTTTTTGGCGGACGAGTTCGACAGCGATTTGCGCCGCTTCGGTTTCGCCTTTGAGCAACAGGGCCTTTTCGTAGATGACGTTGATCAGGTCAAGATCGGGGAAGGTTTGCATATAGCCGATAAGGCGGTTGAGGCCTTCTTCCTGTTTGCCTTGTGCGGCATAGGCTTCGTAGAGCTTCTCGCCGACCATGCTCAAATAGGCGTGGTTTTGCTGCTCGATGGCGGAATACGCTTCCACTGCGGCAGGGAAGTTGCCCTGACGGTATTCGATATCGCCGAGGATGATGTTAGCGCGCGTACATTTTTTGTTGGCTTCGAGTGCTTTGCCGATATTGTAGCGGGCAGCATCGAAGTTGGACTTGAACAGCGCGGCTTGGGCGATTTCGCAATAGAACTGGGCGATTTCAAACTGGTAGGTCTGTTCGTCATGGCTCAAGAGTTGCGCCATTTCGATGGCTTTTTCCCAGTCTCGGTCTTGTTGGTAGATGCTCAAAAGGTGTTGGCGGGCTTCGCGTGCCATATCGCCTTCCTGCAAACCGAGGAAGATTTGTTCGGCACGGTCCACCAAGCCTGCGCTTTGGTAGTTTTGTGCCAATTCAAAAAGCACGCGCGCGCGTTTTTCGTTGACGGTGTCGGGCGAATCGAGCAGGGCGCGGTGCATATTGATGGCTTTGTCGTTTTCGCCGCGTTGGCGGTAGAGCTTGCCTAAGGTCAGATTCAAGTCATATGACTGCGGCTGCTGGTCGATGACTTCTGCCAATTCGCGCGCGGCGCGGCCGCTGTTGCGGTCAACGAGGGCGTCAAGGCTTTTGTAAAAGCCGGCTGGTATGCTTTTGGCCTGCTTCAGGACGGTTTTCATATCGACACGTGCGGCAAACCAGCCCATAGCGAAGAAAACGGGGAGGAGGACGATGGGCAGTAAGATGACCCACAATTCGTTGTCCATGGTATTCCTTTATTGGTTGGTGGCGTTACGCTTTGGGAGTGGCTTCGGAAGTCGTTGCCGGTGTTTCGGTTTTGACCGGGGTTAGGTCTTTTTCGGAAAGGTGGGCATGTTTTTTCACTTCGGCACGCAGGCGGTTGTTTTCGCTGCGCAGGGTCAGCAGACGGCCGAAGAGGGCAAACATACCGAACACGATGCCGATAATAAAGGCACCGAAAAGCACGACAATCAGTGGCAGATTGACGTTTTGGCCGGGCAGGTAGAAGAAGGATACGGTGTGGGTATTGGTGATGGCCAGCAGGAGGAAAACAAGAAGAATCAGGATTTTGATGATGGTATAGATGAGTTTCATGGGTTGCTCCGGGTGGGCCGCGGTTGGTGCAGGCCGTCTGAAAAATGGTATCAGTTTAAACGATTTGCCGGATTTCGGATAGGACGGTATGTTTCAGACGGCATGGGAAGGGTATCTTTAATGCTGACGGGTACTTGTCAAACCCATATTGAAAGGCGTATTGTTCAGTCTTTAATTATTATCTTACAAATCAGAATAAGAAAGGCAATCATCATGAGCAGACCAGTCCCAGCCGTATTTGGCAGCGTTTTCCACGCTGAAATGCCCGTTATCGCTTATCGTGAAGGTAAATGGCAACCGGTAGAATGGCAATCTTCCAAAGACCTGACACTCGCCCCCGGCGCACATGCTTTGCATTACGGCAGCGAATGTTTTGAAGGTTTGAAGGCATTCCGTCAGGCAAACGGCAAAATCGTGATGTTCCGCCCGACCGCCAACATTGCGCGTATGCAGCAAAGCGCAGATATTCTGCACCTGCCGCGTCCTGAGACAGAGGCTTATTTGAATGCTTTGATCGAATTGGTCAAACGTTCCGCCGAGGAAATCCCTGATGCACCAGCTGCGTTGTACCTGCGTCCGACTTTGATCGGTACCGACCCTGTGATCGGCAAAGCCGGTTCTCCTTCCGAAACAGCCTTGCTGTACATTTTAGCTTCTCCTGTCGGTGACTATTTCAAAGCCGGTTCGCCCGTTAAAATCTTGGTGGAAACAGAACACATCCGTTGCGCCCCGCACATGGGCCGCGTGAAATGCGGTGGCAACTACGCTTCCGCCATGCCTTGGGTATTGAAAGCCAAAGCAGAGTACGGTGCAAACCAAGTATTGTTCTGCCCGAATGGCGATGTTCAGGAAACCGGCGCGTCCAACTTTATCCTGATTAACGGCAATGAAATCATTACCAAACCGTTGACAGACGAATTCCTGCACGGCGTTACCCGTGATTCCGTGCTGACTGTTGCCAAAGATTTGGGCTACACCGTTACCGAACGCAACTTTACCGTTGATGAGCTGAAAGCAGCTGTGGAAAATGGCGCAGAGGCGATTCTGACCGGTACGGCTGCGGTTATTTCTTCGGTAACTTCTTTCGTGATTGATGGCGAAGAAATCGAAGTGAAGAGCCAAGAGCGCGGTTACGCAATCCGTAAGGCTATTACCGACATTCAATACGGTTTGACAGAAGACAAACACGGCTGGTTGGTCGAAGTTTGTTGAATAGAACGCATTTAATAAAAAAAGGCCGTCTGAAATATTTTTTCAGACGGCCTTTTTTTATTGGATTTTAGATGGTGAAAGCAATAATAAAATACTAAATTTTGCAAATAAACGGTAGTATTTTAAGATAATCGGTATATAATGCGCAATTATGTTGTAAAAATACATATTGAAAATATCGAATTTTATTTATTTTTCGATGAAGTTAAAAACATTTATAGATATTTATTTTGTATATTTTGTAAATTTAGTTAAATGGGAAATGCTTAAGGCATATTGTGTTAGAATTTCGCTCCTTTTTGGCTTCGCGGGGTTAACTCTGTCACGCCAAAAAGGAAAACAATACAAGATAAAACCATTTTTATTTTGCTATAAAAATCAAAAATAACTTAACTTTGGATGAACTAATCAATTAAAAAGGGACTCTGATACATTTCCGTCAAAAATAACCGGATACATGGTACGCGGACAGATTGCCTATAAAAGTCATCCAAGGGTTCTGTCTAAACACCATTACCGTTTCCAATCAGAAAACCGGCAGAAGGGGAAACGCTGCCGAGTTTCTCAAAGTGGCCAGCTTCAGTTTGGCCTTTATACAGGCAATTGCTGTTACGACAGAATCCGTCTTACCTCTTTATTCAATCGAACTTTTTTGTTGCACGCTTGTGCGGTAGGAAAGGACGATATTCAATACAAGGAAATACGCTGATTATGTCACATAAACTTGCTCCTCTTGGCCGTACCCATATTCGTCAAGGCTCCTCAACTTCTGAAACCACTTCCAAATCATCTTCTCCGCTAAAAGAATGGATACACACTCAAAATTTGGGGGATAGTCCGTCGGTTTTTCCAGAACCCAAGCAATTAAGCGGTAAAAATACTGTAACGAGAGAGGTGGTGCATGTGGCTGAGGCAGCAAGATTAGACAGCACTTCATTATCTTCAGACGGCCTTGTGACAAAAATGCATGTCGCACGGGCCAGCGTTGCTTCTGTAAGCAGAGTTTCCAGTAAAAACACCATTGCGCCTAAAGTAACAAATAAACCTGCCGCTACCGATAAAGCAACGGCAGCCAAACCAGTCAATAAATCGATGGAAAAAGTCCTGGCTGAAAGGCAAAAAATTTACGAAGAGGCTAAAGCAAAAAAAATAGCCGAAGCCACTGCAGCCAAAGCGAAGGCGGTTGAGCGCGCAAAAGAAGCGCATAAAGCGGCAGTCGAAAAAGCGATTGCAGAGCGTAAAGCCAAACAAGAAGCCGCCCGCAAAGAGAAAGAGACGGAAGACAGAATTGCCGAAGGAAAAGAAACAGTCGAAATTGCGCATAAAAAGAATTTGCAAGATTCAGACGGCCATTACAAAGTCGTGAGCGTTTCTTCCGGCAAAAAAACAGCCATGAGTCACGATAGCCACCTTAGCTCAGGCAAAGAAAACAAAATTGACGATCATGCCGAAAGCAGGGCCGGTGTATCTGGAAAATACCGCGTGTATCAATCTAAAGAGTACGGCAATTATGTTCGTGTGAATGATTTTGGTGCTGATGCGCAGGGTAAAAAAGACAGCCTTCAGGCATTTAAAGCGGCTTTAGAGGCGGCTCATAAAGAAAAAGCCATGGTTTTCTTGGATGGTACTTACTATATTTCCAACCAGATTGTGATGGATAAAACCGTTTCCGGCGCGCGCGGTTTGTTTGGATCGGGAATGGGTAAAACCAAAGTAATGTTCGATAAAGCGCAAACAGGAGTGTTCAATCCGGACACCAACCATGACGATATCCGCGAATTTGCCGGTATTTTAGTCGATGGACAAAACAATAAAACCATTGCCGATTTGTCGGTTCAATACACCAACCCTGATTTTTACCGCAAAGGCTTAAGCTATTTTGGCAAGGTAAATGGTATTTTGGTGAACGATGCGGACAATACTTTAATCAGTAAAGTAGAGGTTTCCGGTGCCAATCGTGCTGGTGTGATGTTTACCTCGACTGCTTCTTTGGAAACGGAAAAAGGGCATAAGCTGACCTTTAAAGCGCGCGTACAAAGCGGCGAAATTGATGAAACATATGAAGCGCTGCCTTTGGGTGAGAACAACCGTATTGTTGATTCGTATCTACACCACAACCGCGTTGCCGGTGCGCTGATTGGTTTTCAACAAAACTTTATCGGCGAGGGCAACCGTTTGGATTGGAACGGCCACGAAGCGGACGGCGGTACCGGTTATGGTATGGCTGTGGCTGCCGGCAGCTACAATTACGGCATCACATACCGTAAAAACACGACCAACCACAACTACCGCAAAGGCTTGGATGTGCATGATGGGACAGGCATTGTCATTGAAGACAATGTGTTAACGGGTGACCGGCTGTATGGTATTGTTGCCTACAACCGCCAGTTTTCTATGGATAAAGTCAAAATTACCGGCAATACCATTATCCAAGATCCGAGCTTCCGTTTGAATGTTGATGATGACTTGGGCAAGTACTACCACATGTATTCAGGTATTCAGGTGCAAACCAATACCCAATACAAAGATTTGCACTCGGCTGATAAAGGCTATTTCGATATTAGCGATAATGTCATTAAAAATCTGACGGTTTATCAAAACAATATTCAGACCTACGCGATTGAGTTCCGTAACCATGAAAGCAAAATGGATTACATGCTCAATATGGCAAACAACAAGATCAGCGGCGAATCCACCAAATATCTGATTGCTGTCATCAACGATACCTACGACCGCGTTTTATCTAAAAACGGCATTGGTAGCGGTACCATTACCATCAGCGGCAACGATGCCGATATCGGCAAGATTATGAAAGGCGCGGTACCGGTTTATGTGGAAGAGCACCATGGCAATGTCGCTATGCATGGTGCGGTGACAATTCACAACAACAAAATTTCCGTGCGCGAAGAATCTGACGGCTATGTTGAATTTGCTTATTTGAAAAGCAATGCCAAAGAGTACAACATCACCAATAACACATTGAAACTTGGTGGTGCCCTGAATGATGCTTTGGTAGACGTACACAGTACCAACCCTAAGGGCAAGGCATCTTTAAATGTAGCCAATAATAAAATTATGACGGACATTAAAGGCGAACTGTATGATTCATGGCTACGCTTTGAAAACGACATCAAAACGTATTCAGAAGGCAATAGCCATAACGGCGCAACACTGAAAAAGGTAAATACGACCGGCAGTAAAGTTGCATTGAGCGATATCTTGTCAGAAGCCAACCATATTGTCGAAACGACTAAAGAGACCGTGTATCACCATACTAAGAATGTGTATACATCAGGAGTGGAAGAACATCATACAACGACAGGGATTTTGTAAGTTGTTGAAGCCGTAAATATCGATAAATAAAAAAAGGCCGTCTGAAAATTTTCAGACGGCCTTTTCATCTAACTCACATTATTTAGCCAGTTCGGCACGCAGTTTGTGGGTTACGTTCATCATCACTTGGAGTTGTTCCAGAGTTTCTTTCCAGCCACGTGTTTTCAGGCCGCAGTCTGGGTTAACCCACAGACGTTCAACCGGTACAACTTCGATGGCTTTGCGCAACAGGTGCTCAACTTCAGCTTCAGTCGGTACGCGTGGGCTGTGGATGTCGTAAACACCTGGACCAATGTCGTTCGGGTATTTGAACTCACCGAATGCAGTCAAGAGCTCCATGTCGGAACGTGAAGTTTCGATGGTGATGACGTCAGCGTCCATAGCGGCGATGGCTGGCAGGATGTCGTTGAACTCAGAGTAGCACATATGAGTGTGGATTTGGGTGCTGTCTTCGCAACCGGTAGAGGACAGGCGGAAAGATTCGCCGGCCCAGTTCAGGTAGGCATCCCAATCGGCACGTTTCAAAGGCAGACCTTCGCGGATGGCAGGTTCGTCAATTTGGATGACTTTGATGCCGGCTTTTTCCAGATCCAATACTTCGTCGTTCAGAGCCAGTGCGATTTGTTTGCACACGGTAGAGCGAGGAATATCATTGCGGACGAAAGACCATTGCAGAATGGTTACAGGGCCGGTCAACATACCTTTCATCGGGCGTTTGGTCAGGCTTTGAGCGTAAGTAGACCAAGCCACAGTCATGGCTTCAGGACGACTTACGTCACCAAAGATGATAGGTGGTTTAACGCAACGTGAGCCGTAGCTTTGTACCCAGCCGTATTGGGTGAATGCAAAACCGCTCAACAATTCGCCGAAGTATTCAACCATGTCGTTACGCTCGGCTTCGCCGTGTACCAGTACGTCCAAGTCCAGTTTTTCTTGCTCTTCAACCACCAAGGCGATTTCTTTTTTCATCGCGGCTTCGTAATCTGCGGCAGACAGTTCGCCTTTTTTGAAGGCTGCACGTGCTTGGCGGATTTCGGTAGTTTGTGGGAAAGAACCGATGTTGGTAGTCGGCAGTAAAGGCAGGTTCAACCATGCTTGTTGCGCTTTGATACGGTCGGCAAATGGAGATTTGCGTTGGTCTGCGTTGGCAGGCAAATCGGCCAGGCGTTTGGCAACGTCTGCACGGTGGATTTCGCTGCTGTTGGCACGGGAGTCGGCGGCAGCTTGGCTGGCGGCCAGTTCTTCGGCAACAGAATCACGACCTTCGTTCAATGCGGCTTTCAGAACGCGCAATTCTTGGGTTTTTTGCAGGGTGAATGCCAACCAAGAGTACAGGTCAGGTTTGTTGGCTTTCAGTTTTGCTTCAACTGACAAGTCAAATGGAGTGTGCAGCAGAGAGCAAGAGCTGGAGATCCACAAACGGTCGCCCAGTTTGGCTTGCAGAGGCTCGACAGTTTCCAAAACTTTGTTCAGGTTGGCGCGCCAAATGTTGCGGCCGTCGATAACGCCGGCAGACAGAACTTTGTCGTAGTCGGCAAATGCGTCCAGCTGTTCAGGAGCGCGTACCAAGTCGATGTGCAGGCCGTCAACAGGCAGGGATTTCAGCAAAGTAGCGTGTTCGGCAACGGAACCGAAGTAAGTGCTCAACAAGATTTTGGCGCTTACTTTGCTCAAAGTGGCGTAAACGTCTTTGTAGGCTTCTACCCATTCTTTAGGCAGGTCAACAGCCAAAGCAGGCTCGTCGATTTGAATCCACTCGGCACCGGCTTCAACCAAAGCAGTCAGGATTTCAACGTAAACAGGCAACAGTTTAGGCAACAGGCTTAGACGGTCGAATTCGACAGCGCCTTTTTCTTTACCAACCCACAGGAAAGTCAACGGACCAACAACGGTCGGTTTGGCTTTCAGGCCCAAAGCTTGGGCTTCTTGCAGCTGTTGAACGTAGTGTTTGGCGTTCGCTTTGAATTCGGTATCGGCGTGGAATTCAGGCACCAAGTAGTGGTAGTTGGTGTCGAACCATTTGGTCATTTCGATAGCGAATTGGTCTTTGTTACCACGCGCCAGTTGGAAGAATTGTTCCAAAGACAGGTTTTGGCTGTCGAAGCCGAAACGGGCAGGGATGGCACCGGTAGCAACTTGCAGGTCGAGGATGTGGTCGTAGAAAGTGAAATCGCCTACGGCAACGTAATCAGCGTTGGCAGCAGCTTGGTGTTTCCAGTTTTTCTCGCGCAAGTCTTTAGCAACAGCCAGCAATTCTTGCTCGCTGATTTCTTTGCGCCAGTATTTTTCTTGTGCGAATTTCAATTCGCGGAAGGCACCGACGCGTGGGAAGCCTGAAAAATGCAATGTTGTCATGTTAACTCTCCTAGTTGGAATTTTTAATCAGGCCGGTATGGCCTGAATGTTCGATATTGTAAATCAGAATGGGGAGGCCGTCTGTTTTATTAACGGGGGCGCACACCCAAAATATGGCAGATGGCGTAAGTCAGTTCGCTGCGGTTAAGGGTGTAGAAGTGGAAGTCTTTGACACCTTCGCGCGAGAGGACTTTGACCATGTCGATGGCGATGCTGGCGGCAACAAGGTTGCGCGTGCCTTGGTCGTCATCCAAACCTTCGTACATTTTAGACAGCCAGCTTGGGATTTTGACATTGGTCACTTGGGCCATTTTGGTCAATTGTTTGAAATTGGTTACGGGCAGGATGCCGGGAACGATTTCAACGTCGATGCCCATCATCACGCAACGGTCGCGGAAGCGCAGATAGCTTTCCACGTCGAAGAAGAATTGGGTAATAACGTGGTTTGCACCCGCATCAATTTTGCGTTTCAGATTGATTAAGTCGGCTTGTGCGGATTTGGCTTCCGGGTGCACCTCTGGATAGGCCGCTACGGAAATGTCAAAGTCGGCAACGGAGCGCAACAGTTTGACCAAATCTTCGGCATAGAAAGGTTTTTTCTCGTAGCCGGGCGGCTCGTCGCCACGCAGGGCAACAATGCGGCGGATACCGCTGTCCCAATAATCTTTGGCGATTTGGCGCAACTCGTCAGGGCTGGCGTCGATACCGGTCAGGTGGGGGGCTGCGTCAAGGCCGGTTTCTTGTTTGATGCGTTTAACGATACTGTGTGTGCGGTCGCGTTCGCCGGAGTTTGCACCGTAGGTTACGGAAACGAATTTCGGATGCAGGGTTTGCAGGCGATGGATGGAATCCCACAGCATGGTTTCCATTTGTTCGTTTTTCGGCGGGAAAAATTCGAATGAAACATTGATGTCGCCTTTTAAATCAGAAAGGCTGTTGTTTAAAGCGGCGATTTCTCGAGCGTGATTCATGGTTATGCACCTTCTGCATATCTTTTATTTGTTGTCAGGTTGCATAATAAATTTGAGGTTGGTATGAGTCAATTTCGAAATTTTCCGAAATTGTATGAATAAATTTAATAAAGACCTCAGGCCGTCTGAAAAACTGTCTGAGGTCTTGTTTGATAGGGAAGTGGGGAAAGATTATTCTGCTTCATCTATCCACGCTTGTTGCACGGCTTCGAGAATACGCTCGCCGCAACGCGCAGGATCATCGTCAAATTCAGGCAAAGCCATAATTAAATCACGCAGTTGGGTAAAGCGTACGGTTTTCGGATCGATGCTGTCGCCGTGTAAGTCGTAGAGTTCTTCGGCGATGCGTTGGGTATCTGTCCATTTCATGATGTGTTCCTTTATTGGGTTTGGGCTATTAGTAATTATTTTAATCAAGAAGAAGTCGGACTGCCAGATTGTTTTACGGAAGATTGGCAGATAAATGATGGCGCTATTTTTTAACAAAATAGCATAGTTGCGTTAAAATACGGCAAGACACTTAAAATTCACGGCAATCTGCCGTTTTATACTTTCTATTCCGCTTTGTATGATTTGGTTTTCATACAAAATTTACACTTTGTTATGCAACCAAATTTTTTGGAATGGCTCTTAAGAAAATCCATCGCTTAAAAATAAAAGGAAAAAAAGATGAATAACGCACTCAACGCCAAGCTGTCCAAACTGATTTACGCGCTTGCTTCCGATGATCCGGAGTATCTGTCTAAAGCAGGCGCATTCGACCGTTTGCTGTTGTTGGTTCGCGAACTTTATCGGATGCTGGACGAAACAGAAGGTTTGAAGCAGCTGGTGTTCCGTCTGTATTATGGCAAGCATTATGGTTTGATTAAACTGGATGCCGCTTCACCCAATGACGATGCAGGAGCATTGAGGTTGAAACGTTGGATGGTTTATTCGCGTATCGCCGAGCGTATCGAAAATTGCGGCAAGCATTTGTCGGTCGTACTTGAAGATGCGGTGTTGGAAAATGGCGCGGACAAATCTCATTATATAGATGAAGCCAATGTCATTATCGAGCGTTTCGGTTTGGTAAGAGATGAGGCTGCACTTTCGGCGATTGAGGCAGAGGAAGCTTTGAAAGCTGAGGCTGAACTGCCGACAGTAAATAAATCTCAGAACGCTGCTCCCCGTTATAATGGCAATATGCATCAAATTAGAATGCAAGAAAAAATTGAAAATTACTCCGCTACGCAGAAAGTGGCCTCCATGCAGATTTCGCGTATGCGTTTTATTTTCCCTCATATCAAATAATTTGCTGCATAACCAAAAGGCCGTCTGAAAACCATGAATTTATGGTTTCAGACGGCCTTTTCATTAAACCTTGTTTTAATGGTCTTCACGAGCGTGGTTGATCGTATATTTAGGAATTTCTACGACCAAATCTTCATCGGCAACGACTGCCTGACAGCTCAAGCGTGAATCGGCTTCCAAGCCCCATGCTTGGTCGAGCAGGTCTTCTTCCAATTCGGTTGGTTCTTCCAAGCTGTCAAAACCTTTGCGGATAATCACGTGGCAGGTGGTGCAGGCGCAGGATTTTTCGCAGGCGTGATCAACTTCGATGTCATGGTCGAGCAGCACGTCAAGGACGGTTTGGCCTTCCGGCGCGTCTTCGATAACCGCGCCTTCGGGGCATAATGTCGCGTGTGGGAGTACGGTAATTTTTGGCATTTTTATTGTCTCGGTTGTTTAAGAGTGGTTGTGGTTAAAGTGGTTTCAGACGGCCTGGGATATTCAATATTCAGGCCGTCTGAAAAATGGGTTTATAACATGATGCCTTTACTTTTTAAATTTTCCAGACATTCGTCCAAGTAGGCATCATTATGTTCGGCATAAATCGGCGAAGTGGACGCTTCAGCTGCGTGTGCGTGATATGGGGCAACGGCTTTGCCGCGATATAGCGGGTCTTTCCATAAAACGTCAGGCTTGTAACCACGCCTTTCCATTTCTTCCATAATCAACGCGTGATACAGGTAGAGTTTGTAGGGTGAGTGGGTAAAAACGTAATTAACCGTCGCATGCGGCCTGCCCCAGCCCGCTCCGCGTAAAGCAGCGCATTCGCGGTGTTGCCCCAAAAGCTGGGCGCGGGGGAGCAGGGGGATAAGGGTTTGGTGCCAGAGTCGCATAAAAGAAATCGTTTCAGTTTTTGGATATTTAGATAGACGACCTTTGTATCTTCCGAGGCCGTCTGAAACTGTTTAGGCATCAAATATTATCAACGCTTTGTCCTGTCAATGCGCGTTGGATGTTGCGGTTCATGCGTTTGGCGGCGAAGTTGTCGGTGCTGTGGCTGAGTTTGGCAACGGCGGCACGGATGTCTTCGGCTTTACCGTCTTTCAGACGGCCTTGCAAAGCGGCGATGTCTTGTTGAATCTGTTGCAACTCTTCGGCTTCCAGCAAATCGCTATCCAACTCAAGGGCAGCATTAACGGCGTCAGTCAGGCTTTCGGCTTCGACTACTGCTTCGGCTCGGGAACGGGCTGCCATGTCTTCGGCAGCGTTGCTCATGCTGTCTTTGAGCATTTGGGTGATGGTGCTGTCGTCCAAACCGTAGGAAGGTTTGACTTCGATTTGAGCCTGTACGCCGGTGCTTTGTTCTTGTGCGGAAACGGACAGCAAACCGTCGGCATCAACTTGGAAGGTCACGCGGATACGCGCTGCGCCTGCGGCCATCGGCGGAATGCCGCGCAGGGTAAATTTGGCAAGGCTGCGGCAGTCGGAAACGAGTTCGCGCTCGCCTTGTACGACGTGTATTGTCATGGCAGTTTGACCGTCTTTGAAAGTGGTAAAGTCCTGCGCGCGCGCGGTAGGAATGGTGGAGTTGCGAGGAATGATTTTCTCGGCAAGACCGCCGTAGGTTTCCAATCCGAGCGACAAAGGTGTAACGTCAAGCAGCAGCCATTCGCCGTCGGTTTTGTTGCCGGCAAGGACGTTTGCCTGTATGGCGGCACCGAGTGCAACCACTTCGTCGGGGTTGAGGTTGTTCAGCGGAGTTTGACCAAAGAAGGTGGCAACTGCTTGTTGAACGTGCAACATGCGGGTAGAGCCGCCAACCATAATCACGCCCTTGACATCGGCCTTGGTTACGCCGGCATCTTTCAAAGCCTGTTTGACGGGCTCGATGGTTTTTTGTACCAGATTTTGGGTCAGATTGTGAAACTCTTGGCGGGTAATGACGGTATGAACTTTATGGCCGTCTGAAAGTGTGGTCTCGATGACGGCTTCGGTTTGAGTGGTCAGTTTTTCTTTGGCAGTACGGACAAGGGAAAGCAGAAGTTGGCTGTCTTGTTCGTTGAGTTTGGAAAGGTCGTTTTGTTCGAGCAGGTGGCAGAACAAACGATGGTCGAAGTCATCGCCGCCCAATGCGCTGTTGCCGCCGGTGGCTTTAACTTCAAACAGGCCTTTGGTCAGTTGCAATACGGATACGTCGAATGTGCCGCCACCCAAGTCGTAAACGACAAACGTGCCTTCTGAGGCGTTGTCCAGTCCATAGGCGATTGCGGCGGCAGTCGGCTCGTTAAGGAGGCGCAAGACATTTAAGCCTGCCAGACGTGCGGCATCTTTGGTGGCTTGACGTTGGGCATCATCAAAATAAGCGGGTACGGTAATGACGGCGCCGACCAAATCTCCGCCTAATGTTTCTTCGGCGCGCAATTTGAGGGCTTTGAGGATTTCTGCCGATACTTCGATAGGCGTTTTTGCACCTTGACGGGTGTTTAACTCGACCACGCGCTCATTGGGTGTAAATCGATAGGGCAGGTATTGCGCCTCTTGTGCGAGGTCGGTAAGGGTGCGGCCGATTAGGCGTTTGGCGGAGCTGACTGTATTTAGCGGATCGGTTTTTTGGGCAGAAAGGGCGTTTTTGCCGACTTCAACTTCGCCATCTAAATAACGGACAACCGAAGGCAGGGTGGCGCGGCCGTCTGAATCGGGCAGGCAGACTGCGCTACCGCTGCGGACGGTGGCAACCAAGCTGTTGGTTGTACCTAAATCAATGCCTACGGCGAGGCGGTGTTGATGGGGGGCGGCGGACATGCCGGGTTCTGAAATCTGCAAAAGAGCCATGATTGTGTGCCTTCTGATGCTGTATTTATTAGGATGGGGCAGATTTTAGCAGATTTTTGGCAGATAGTTGAGTGGTTTGCTAGGAAATAACCATAAGGCCTAATGTTGTTTTTTAATTGAAAAGAAAGTGGATTTTGAATTCAGACTTGTATTTTTTAAGAAATGCGGATAAAATTCGACCTCTTTGCCTTGCCTTTTACTTCGCATGGTGAAAGGCTGTTTTTAATCATCCATAAGGAGATAACATGCGTCATTACGAGATCGTGTTTATCGTTCATCCTGATCAAAGCGAGCAAGTGCCTGCTATGGTTGAGCGTTACAAAACCATGATTACTGAAGCCAACGGTAAAATCCACCGTTTGGAAGACTGGGGTCGTCGTCAATTGGCTTACCCAATCAACAAAATCCATAAAGCACACTATGTTTTGATGAATATCGAAACTACTCCTGAAGTGGTTGAAGAGCTGGAAACTGCTTTCCGCTTCAATGATGCCGTACTGCGTCACCTGACCATCAAAACAAAACACGCTGTAACTGAAGCTTCCCCAATGCTGGGCGGCGAAAAAGCAAAAAACTTGCTGAACGGTGCAGCTGAAGAAGTTGCAGCAGCCGAATAAGATTGAACAATCTGATTAAGCTTACCGCCCGTATCTTGCAGGTTCAGCCTTTGAGATATACGCCGGCAGGAATTCCTGTTTTAGACGTTGTGTTACAACATGAGTCTTGGCAGGAAGAAAACGGACAGAAATGTCTGGTCAAATTTGAAATTCCCGCGCGGATTTTAGGTAAGCAGGCTGAAGAATGGCAGTATCGGCAAGATGCCGTCATCGAGTCGGAAGGTTTTTTGGCGCAACGCAGCCAACGCTTCCCCAAGCCGGTACTACGCATACAGAACATTAAAGAATATAAAGGTTAAACGACAATGGCTCGTCAATCATTCAAACGTAGAAAATTCTGCCGCTTTACGGCTGAAAAAATCCAAGAAGTTGATTACAAACAAGTTGATTTGTTGAAAGACTTCATCTCTGAAAACGGCAAAATCATCCCTGCCCGCATTACTGGTACTAAAGCACACTACCAACGTCAGTTGGCTACTGCTGTGAAACGTGCCCGTTTCCTGGCTCTGTTGCCTTACACCGATCAACACAAATAATTTTGGAGTTTAAATCATGCAAATTATTCTGTTAGAAAAAATCGGCGGTCTGGGTAACTTGGGTGACATCGTTACCGTTAAAAACGGTTACGCACGCAACTTCCTGATCCCTGCCGGTAAAGCAAAACGTGCAACCGAAGCCAACATGAAAGAATTCGAAGCACGCCGCGCTGAATTGGAAGCCAAACAAGCTGAAATCTTGGCTGATGCTAAAGCACGTCAAGAAAAACTGGAAGGCCAAACCATTACTGTTGCTCAAAAAGCCGGTGTTGATGGTCGTCTGTTCGGTTCTGTTACCAATGCCGACATCGCTGAAGCGATTGTTGCTGCCGGTATCCAAGCTGCTAAAGCAAACGTACGTCTGCCTAACGGTCCTTTGAAAGCTGTTGGCGAATACGAAGTTGAAGTGGCTCTGCACACTGACGCTGTTGCTAAAATTACTGTTGCTGTTGTTGCAGCCGCTGAGTAATTGATTCATTCAAGGCCGTCTGAAAATCAAGGGATTCCTTGGATTTCAGACGGCCTTGTCTATGTGCTTGAGCCGAAGCAAATAGGTGTCGAGTTGTCTATATTTTTTGGCTGATTAAAAAGTATGGCAGTTGGCATAGAGAGATGATGTGTTGGACGAATATTCTTTCGTATTCGGATTTATCATAGTATTTAATAAAGAGATTATTTATGAATAAAATCAAAATCTTTGGGATGGGTCTGGCTGCTTTGGCTCTGGCTTCATGTAGTACCCCGCAAAAGCCTGCTGTTGATACGGCAAAACCGGTTGAGCCTGTTTCCTCGGCAAAGCGCCCTGTATTTGATGCTGCGGCTGAATCTGTTGCCAGCAGCGGTTTTAATGAGAACGTCAATGTTCAGCAGTTTATCCAATATGAAGTAAAAAACCGCCGTTTCAGTGCGGAAGAGTTGCGCAATTTCTTTAATGGCGTGGTGTATAAAGGCAACATTATTACCATTATGTACCGCCCAAGCACTTCGCGTCCTTGGTATGAATTCCGCACCGGTAACTCTGGTGCAGCCAAATTTAACGGCGGCAGACAATTCTATGCGGCAAACCGTGCCGTAATTGATGATGTGGCACGCAAATACGGCGTACCTGCCGAATTGATTGTGGCGATTCTCGGTATCGAAACCAATTATGGCAAAAATACGGGCAGCTTCCGCGTTGCTGATGCTTTGAGTACATTGGCCTTTGATTATCCCCGCCGTGCCGAATTTTTCCAAAACGAATTGAGCGAACTTTTGCTGATGGCAAAAGAAGAAAAAGAAAATATCTTTGACTTTAAAGGCAGCTATGCCGGTGCAATGGGTATGCCGCAATTTATGCCTTCAAGCTACCGTAAATGGGCGGTGGACTATGATGGTGATGGTCATCGCGATATTTGGAATAATGTCGGCGATGTGGCGGCTTCTGTCGCCAATTATATGAAACAGCATGGTTGGCAGACCGGCGGTAAGATGGTTGTGCCGGTAAGTCTGACGATTACCCCGCACTTGCAGGCGATTATCGATGAGAAAACTGCCTTGACGCGCACTGTCGCAGATTTCAAAGCTTTGGGTGTCGTGCCTCAAGCTGCTATTGCCGATAATGAAAAAGCTGTATTGTATGCTTTGGAGACCAGCCCGGGCGTATTTGAATACTATTTGGGCCTGAATAACTTCTACACGGTATGGCAATACAACCACAGCCGCATGTATGTAACAGCGGTACGCGATATTGCGAATGCAATCAATAACAATGGCCTGTAAGCCATAAGAAAACCACCCTTCGGGGTGGTTTTTAAATATTGAGGATTTGTAAGGGGGTTAAGCCATCAGTCTGATTTTCATGGCGTAACGTTTTTTGCTGTGTCCTGAAACAAATTGTCCACCTCGGGCAGGGGATAAAAACGCATTGCCTTCTGCGGTTGGCTCTGCACAAGTATATTGGCCGTTTCGATCGCTCCAGAGGGCATATACAGGCAGATTGTGGGTGCGGATATCAAGTTTCAAGCCGTCAAATGCAACGTGTGCATCTTGATTGGAGGAAACAAATTCGGTATGGGAGATATAGTCGGCATCGTATGGCGCACCGTTGAAATCAAATTGTGTGCCGGCAGCTGTAAAGTAGGGGTGGAATCCTGGGGACGTGCGGACGGGCGATTCGCCGTAATTGCAGACGGTTAGGATGGCGATGGCTTCATTTTCGTTAGGCAGGCTGTAATCGAGCAACCATTCGACGTGTTCATAGCCTTTTTCTGTGCTGATTAATTTCAAGCCGATATCCGATTCATTTTGATGACGGATTTCCCAGTCTGAAGTTCTGCCGAAACCATGTTGGGCCAGATGATTTTTACTGTCTGGTCCGAATTGGGGTAAGCAAACGTGCATACCGCCGCGTAATTTTGTGTCATCGCCCACTTGAACGCTGGTTTTCGGAAATAAGACTTCCCGTCCTTTTAGAATCAGGGAGTCAATATATCCGCCTATTGTATTGACTTGCATAGTGGCTGATTTGTTGTGTAGTATGATTTCAGTCATAATGATTTGAGTTTCAAATTGTTTATCATTTATGTAGCATTCTAACATTGCGATGACATGCTGTCGCTGTCGGCTTGATAGAAAATCCTTAATAAAAATCAAAAAAATGCTAGAATATATGCCATTTTCTGAGGCCGTCTGAAAAGCGGATAATTCTTTTCAGACGGCCTTCCGATTTATTTCCCGTAGAGAAACAACATGGCTTATCAAGTTCTTGCACGAAAATGGCGTCCGAAAACCTTTGCCGATTTGGTCGGTCAGGAACACGTCGTCAAAGCTCTGCGCAACGCGCTCGACGAAGGCCGTCTGCACCATGCCTATCTGCTGACAGGGACGCGCGGTGTGGGCAAGACCACGATTGCCAGGATTTTGGCCAAGAGCTTGAACTGCGAAAATGCCGTGCATGGTGAGCCGTGCGGTCAGTGTGAAAGCTGTACGCAAATCGACAGCGGCCGTTATGTGGATTTATTGGAAATTGACGCGGCATCTAATACCGGTATCGACAATATCCGCGAAGTATTGGAAAACGCGCAATACGCGCCGACTGCGGGTAAATACAAAGTCTATATCATCGACGAAGTGCATATGCTTTCCAAAAGCGCGTTCAATGCCATGCTGAAGACTTTGGAAGAGCCGCCTGAGCACGTTAAATTTATTTTGGCGACCACCGATCCGCACAAAGTCCCCATTACCGTATTGAGCCGCTGTCTGCAGTTTGTGTTGCGCAACATGACAACCCAGCAGGTTGCCGAGCATTTGGCACATGTCTTGGATCGTGAAAACGTTCCTTATCAGCCGCAGGCTTTGCAACTTTTGGGACGTGCCGCCGCCGGTTCGATGCGCGATGCGTTGAGCCTTTTGGATCAGGCGATTGCCATGGGTTCGGGTAAAGTGGCCGAACAAGATGTCCGCCAGATGATCGGAGCAGTCGATAAACAATACTTGTTTGAATTGCTTGAAGGAATCATCAATCAAAACGGCGAGGCCTTGCTGGAAAAGGCTCAGGAAATGTCCGCAAGAGCGATTGGTTTTGACAGCGCATTGGCAGAATTGGCCATGCTGTTGCAACGTTTGGCTTTAATTCAAACCATTCCTTCCGCCTTGGCTAATGACGACCCTGAGCGTGAAACTTTGCTGCGATTAAGTCAGGCTTTGAGTGGCGAGCAGATTCAGCTTTATTATCAATGTGCTATTCATGGCAAACAGGATTTGCCGCTGGCTCCGGACGAATATGCCGGTTTTGTCATGACGCTTTTGCGCATGCTTGCATTTGCGCCGTTGGCCGCTTCGGGTTGCGATACGCAAAGTCAGATTGAACACACGGATTTGCATTCCGACCATCAGAAAGCTGAGGCCGAAAAAAAGCCTTTTCAGCTGCCGAAATCTGAGCCGATAGCAGCACCGGCGGTTGAGAAAGAGGCTGTTTCTGCCAAGCAGGATACTGTTGAAAGGCTGTCTGAAGAAATCGTTCAGCCTGTTCAGCAACAACAGGCGGATGTACCGCCTTGGGAGGAAATGCCGAGCCAAGTATCGGCTGAGCCGCCTCAAATTCAAGCGGCGCAGAAGCAAGAAGCTGCGGAGCCATTGCCTGTTGCAAAAGTTCAGACGGCCCCTGAGCCGGAAGAATATCCGCACATGGATGAGGAAATTCCGCCTCCGTATTTTGATGAAGCATATACATATGAAGATTCACACCGTGCTGATGTGATGGAAGTACCTCAGCCGGTTGCGTCTGTTGAGTCTGAAGACGAGGAGGGGGACGAAGAAGAGCTTCAGTTTACTCCTTTGCCTGAGTTTAAAACAGAGAATTGGCACAGCATTATCGAACGCTTTGCCCGTAAATTAGGCGCGGCGCAGATGTTGGCGCAAAATGCGGCATGGACGAGTTATGATGCGGAAGCAGGTTTAATCATGCTGTCGTTGACGGATGAGGCCAAAGCTACTGCCAATAAAGAGCGCTTGGACAAAATCTGCCAGACATTGAGCGAGGCCTACCATCTTGGCAATTTAAGGCTGCAAACCGAGCCTTGGCAGGATGATAAAGGCTGGGAAACGCCGGTGATGCGCCGCAAACGTATTCAAGAAGAAGGACGGCAGCAGGCGCAAGATTTGCTGGAAGCGGATACAACGGCGCAGAAAATCTTGCAAACCTTTGAAGCGCAATGGCTGCCGGATTCTTTAGAGTTGGCAGGACATTCTTAAAATACTGATATACAAGGCCGTCTGAAAGGCAATAGCGTTTTTCAGACGGCATGAGTGAAACCCATTTATTCAAACCCATAGGAGTAAAACATGTTCGGAAAAGCCGGATTAGGCGGCCTGATGAAACAGGCTCAACAAATGCAGGAAAATATGAAAAAGGCACAAGCCAAGCTGGCTGAAACCGAAGTTGAAGGCGAAGCAGGCAATGGTTTGGTGAAAGTTGTGATGACGTGCTCGCACGTTGTCCGCAAACTTGAAATCAGCCCTGTTTTGATTCAAGAAGCCGCTGACGACAAAGAAATGCTGGAAGATTTGGTATTGGCCGCCATCAATGCCGCTTCTGAAAAAGCCGAAGAAACCACCAACAAAACCATGGGTGCATTCACCCAAGGCCTGCCGGCAGGTATGGGCGACTTCTTCCGCTAAACCCGCGCCGCAAAGCAAACAAAGGTCGTCTGAAACACTAAAAATCAGTTTCAGACGGCCTTCGTATTATCTGTTTTGCAGATTGAAATCAACATATCGGCAGTTATTCCGCCGCAGGCATATTGAGTGTTTATTACATTCAAACCCGCTCAATCAATATTATAGTGGATTAACTTTAAACCAGTACGGCGTTGCCTCGCCTTGCCGTACTATCTGTACTGTCTGCGGCTTCGTCGCCTTGTCCTGATTTAAATTTAAT